>PJEL010003907.1_pt1 | contig 12500 bp, 7 predicted proteins | sample 1853271 | NCBI WGS metagenome assembly PJEL01 (sample SAMN08108733, study PRJNA415343) | Invertebrate metagenome, whole genome shotgun sequencing project. | host: Globobulimina | place: Sweden: Gullmar Fjord | collected 2015-08 | reverse complement strand
CCGCGATCCACCAACGGGCTGACCGGCGTTCTTACGATGGGGTCGGATGGATGATGGCTGGTACGGCCTGGCCCTGGCTTGCGACCTTCCTCGCCTTCGGTGTTGCCGGCGCCCTGCCGGCGATGATCGAACAAGTTGTCTTGCGTGCGGTACAGTCCAACGCCGGAATGAGCCTGCCGTTTCCTTCGCCGTTTCGACCTTCGCCACAGCTCGCGTACACCGGGGCGTGGGAGCCCGTTGTCAGATCATTGTTCTTCTTTCCTGCGATAGTGTCGTTGGCGGGGCTTGCCGTGGCGGCCGGCCGCCGAAATGCACGGTCGTACCCACCGCTCGATCAACCTCTGGTTTCGGCCTCTCTGGTTGTTCTTCTGAGCTACGGATCGATCATGCAACGCTCGGATATGGAACACCTGACTCAGGTGTTTGCGGTTGTCGCGCCGGTTGTCGCCATTTTGCTGGGCTGCGCTTGGGACGGGCGCCGAAGACGCAGCGTTGCAGTTGCAGCCGCGCTGCTCACCGCGTGGACCGCCATCGGCTGCGCCTGGGGAGGAGGGGCGAACATTCTGGTGCAGTACCGCGACAAGCGGTCAGGCAACGAAGTCAGTACGATTCGCGGGCGCTTCTTTGCGCCGCCACAAAAAGCGATCGCACTCCAGAGCCTTCTTCGCTCGATCGATGAGTACACGGCACCCGGCGAGCCCATTTTCGTCATCGGGTACGCGCCGATGCTCTACTACCTGTCGCAGCGGCCGAACCCTACCCCTTACGACACGATCCTGCCCGGTTACATGTCGAGCGAGAAACGCCAGACCGACGTGATCGAGGCGCTGTCCGGGCCGGAGGTGAGGATGGTCATTGTCTCCGACAAAGCGTGGGACGGTCGCGCGGAACGTGGGCCGCTGCACTACGCGCAACGCTTGATGCGGTTTCTCGAAGCCGAGTTCGCGGCACCCGACAGGATCGACGACTGGCTGATCTTCTTGCGGTCGCAGCCCGAGCCGACGCATTTACGCTGAGAGTTACCGCGTGCGATCTGGGATGCGGGGGCTCGTCGGCGTTCGCTCTCGGATTCGGTCTGAATCTACTACGGCAGGGCTGCGAGTGCGGCGACGCGAACTTCCGTCAACGAGAGGATCCAACCGTTGATCTCTACAACACGGCCGGCCTTGAAGTCCTCACGGTGTTCCTTGCGCAGTCGTGTTCGCTCCGCGGTGATTTCGGCAGAAGTGGGCTCGACGAGGTCGGCGAAACGCTCGAGGGCCAGCCGCGCGATCAGTGTGTCGCGGTCGGCTTCGTCGGGGGTCAGGGCCAGGTAGCGGTCGCCGACTTTCGCGGCCAAGAGGTGTCCGCCGAGAAGTCGTTTCCCCAGTCGCACGTCGCCCTTGCCCGACGCTTGCGTTTCTTTCGGGGCAAAAACCGGCGAAGGCCAAGCGGAGACTGCGAACAACAGGCCGAGAATCCGCAGCACACGTCGCCTTGTGAATCTCGGAGGGGCCGTACGCGTCATGCCGTTTCCCTCAGATGGTCGTGCAGACGGTAGGCGAGGGCCAGGATTGTGTAGGTAGGATTGGCCGTGCCGTAGGTTGGAAACACGGAACTGCCCGCGATGTAGAGATTCGAGATACCGTGCATGCGACAGTTGCGATCCACGACACCTTGCTTCGGGTCGGCGTGCATACGCGTCGTGCCCATATGGTGATGGCTATCGACCGTGCGGATCGACTCGAATCCCCCTTCGGGGAACAGGGATCGGAAGCGAGCCAGACCGGCGGCGCCCAGCTCTTGGGCGAATACTCGTAGCGTCCGTCGCACACTGTCGGAAACGGCAGCTTGAAGTCGCCAGTCCAGCACGGTGCGACGCTGACCGAATGCGTCGAGGTCGTCGCCGAGAAGTACCCGGCTGTCGGGATTGGGCGTTGCTTCGGCGTAGACTCGTAGCGACGATGGCTGCCGCGGTCTCGAGCCCGTTCCCTCTTCGTCCATCGCGCGGACCAGAGCCTGAACTGCTTCATCGGAGGGGGCCGGATCGCGGCCTCGTGCGCCACGCGCACCCGTAACGCGTGTGGCCTCACGCGCAACCGTCTGTTTCAGTGTGCTTGGGCTGAGCCGAGTCGGGTCCAACCAGCAGTTGAGGAGCTTTCGCTCGCGCTGAACCTCAGGCGCAACGCTGAGGAGCGGTGCGACCGTGCCCCCTGTGGCTTGGTAGCGCACGAACGCACGAACATCGAAGCCGCCGGCTCCCGGTAGAAGATAGCCCGCCCAACCCTCGGCGTGATTGCAGAAGAATCCACCGACAAGTTGCCTCTCGTCCACGGACATCGCCCCGATCGACGAGAGCAGCAGAATCCGTGGGTTTTCAATGCCACCGGCCGCCAGCACGTACCGTCGGGCACGGACGGAGACGCGTACCCCTTCGAGGGTGCCTACCTCGAGTTGCGCGACGTGGTCGCGCCGCTCGTTGAGCCCGATACGCAGGACGTTGGCGAACAGGTAGGTGTCGACATTGGTCGCCTTGCGTAGGGCCTCCCGGTCGAGTGTGCCGAAGTTTCGCATGGCCTTCGGCAAGATGCGTCGTATCTGCGTTCGGATTCGATCGTCTACGAACGAGGGAGGAGGGGCGGCGCCTTTCTTGAAGAGACTGCTGTCGAAGGCGTCTTCTCCCAACCCGAGTCTCGCGTTCACTCGGCCGAGGTAGGGAGCGAGATCCGACGGAGCGATCGGCCACCCACTGTGCGGCACCCAAGGCCGGGTTTCGAAATCGATCGGGTCCAGCGGGCGGACATGTGCGGTCCATTGGTTGGTTGTCCCGCCGTAGTAGCGGAAACGACAGACATCCAGGGGGGCGTGGCTTTGTCCCACGATCGTGCCGCGGTAGAGGCTCTGGGTCTTCTCGTCTAGTTCGGTCCCACCGCTCTCGAGCAAGACGACCTTGGTTGGCGAATCGATGAAGGCATGCGCGATCGTCAACCCCGCGGCGCCCGCACCGATGATACACAGGTCCGCTTCGATCAACCGCCCGCTCTCCAGATCGTGCGTGTCGATGAATGCCATGGCTGCAGCCTACCCTAGCACCTTAACCCGGATCATTCATGAATCGCTCTGCTGCGCCAGCCAATCGCACGTCATCTCGGGCCGTACTCGCTCTTCGCTCGACGACGTACTGTCAGTACGCCTTACTCGCTCATCGCTGCGTTCGACCCGAGCTGGCGCACGCTTGGCTGCCTCGCGACGAGAATTCATGAATAACCCGGGCTAACCCGACACGTACACGAATTTGACAGTGAAATCGTGCCAACTTACACCTGAGGGCGCGTGCAGAGGGATCCATTTCCGAGTTGTTCGTTGGGAAAGATCCGAGCGCCTGAGTCCTTGGCAAGAGACGCCGTGCGCGGAATGCGCCGCGTGGTTGTGGTGCGACAGGGAAGCTCTCGGATTCAAGCGTCTGAGGGTACATGATGGGCGTTGTGGACGTATTTCTTGTCTCACCACACGACGCGGCGGAAGTCGAGGCGTTACTCGACGCATGTCCCACAAGCGTGGCGCAGCAAACGCTCGCCTGGCGAAACGTGGTTGTTGGCATGGGCCAGGACGAGGCGATGTGCCTCGGTTGTCGCCAGTCCGAGTCCGGCAAATTAGTTGGCTTCTTGCCCGCGTACCGCTTCGAGGGGCCGCTCGGAGCGATTCTCGTATCGTGTGCCCAGGTGGGATCGCTGGGCGGCGTTGTTTCCCACCCGCAAGTTGATAGACGGTCAGTATACCAGGCCCTGCTCCAGGCATTTGTCGATTTGGCAATCTCGAAGAACTGCGCGGTGGCGACCGTCATCAGCAATCCCTTCTACCCCGACAGCGACCTGTGTGAGCGCCATCTAGCGCCTGACTACGTGCTCGAGAATACGTGCCAAGTACTGGACCTCAAAACTGCCATGGACGACGGCGGAGACCTTGTCGCGCCGACTGCCAAGCTGCGGCACAACTTGCGGCGGGCTTCATGCGAGTCGCTATCGATCGATGAGGAACAAGATAGCCGGAATGTTGACGACTGGTACAGTATTCACAAAGCAAGACATTGCGAGCTAGGAGTAACGCCGCTGCCGAAGCAGATTTTCGACAATGCTCTCGAGGAATTGATTCCCGAGGATAAGGGGCGATTCTTCTTCGTGCGACTCGCAGATTCTGGCGAGATGGTGGGGGGCGGGATGTTTCTCAGCCATGGCGGCGTCGCCGATATGTTGATGACCTCCACGCTGAGCAAGTATCGCCAGCTGAGGCCTAATTATCTGCTGGCCTTGCGCGCCATGCGCTGGGCGCGCAAACGCGGTGTACAGTACTTCAACTGGCAGGGTTCGCCGCCTGACAGCGGCGTGCACAAATTCAAGCATGGATGGGGCTCCTACGACGTTTCGTATTGTTTCTTGACTCGAGTCACCGGCGATGTCACGCCATTGTTGAATGCCGCGCCGCGCGACGTAAAAGCTGCCTATCCCTGGCATTACGTGCTGCCATTTGACCAGATTGGCGCGGGGCGCTCGCGAACCAATCGCCGGTCCTCGCGCGATGGTGCTTGGAAAGCGGGAGAGGCTGTCGAGTGATGACGACACGCCCCCCTGGTGAAAGAACACCGACTGAAGTCTGGCTGTCAGCCAAACAGCAGGTCATTGACCACTATGAAGCGGTGTTGAGTCGCAATGGGCCGACTGCGCGCGGCATGGAATGGAAGGACGAGACCTCACAACGTCTACGCTTCTCGATCCTGGCCGATGTCTGCGATCTCAACGGAAAGAGCGTTCACGAAGTCGGCGCTGGCGCAGGCCAGTTTTGCGACTACTTGGAAGACCAAGGGATCTGCGCCGACTACTCCGGCAGCGATGTATCGCCGGCGATGGTCGAGGCAGCGCAACGCCTTCATCCCGAGGTTCGCTTTGAAAGGAGAGATATCCTTCTCGAGAAGCCCGTGGAAACCCACGACGTCGTGGTGTCTTCTGGCATGTTCAATGTGAAGCTCAACGGCGCCGATGCCGAGTGGTGCTCGTACGTGCGCGAGGCCGTCCGTCATATGTACCAGATGTGTCGTGTTGCCATCGCATTTAATGGAATGAGCGACTTCGTGGATTTCCGCAACGACCGCCTCTACTATGCCAATGCGGCTGAGTTATTGGACTTTTGCCGCCACGAGTTGAGTCGATACGTTACTTTGCGCCTGGATTACCCACTGTATGAGTACACCATCTACGTCTACAGGCGACCCCCACGCACCTGAGGCGCCCACCGGATTTCCGAAGGGGAATTTCGTCGCCCGAACCGCGGCCCTTGCGGCGCTGACAGCAGCCTTGTGCAGCGCAGTGGACGCTTTTGTCGTCGCCCTCATTGTGGCGGTCAACAGCAACGTACCACCGACATCACCCCTATTCATTCTCGCGTTCTACGTACCAGCAGGACTCGTTGGCGGGGCCCTGATCGGTTTGCGACTGACTTGGTTACGTCGCCAACCCGGGCTTTCGCAATGCCAAGGGTTGGCCCAATCGGTGTTGCTGAGTCTTGTGTGGATCTACTACGTAGTGTTGACATTAACGAACCACGTGGTTCCTTTGCGAATTGAAACCATTCACGTCGTGATTGCGCTCGGCTGCTGTGTGGTGCTGCTGTGGGCGTTACCGCCGGTCTGTGTGAGGTTGAATCTGGGCGTCCGGCAAATGCGTTTCTATACGCTGAGGGTGATGTTGACCGCCCTGTTCTTTCACATGTGGGTCCCGATGAACCATGCGTTGCCCGGTAATGTGTTCACTCGGCAATCGCTCATTACTAACGCGATATTCTGTGGTGGCGCCATCGTCGTGTACTTCGTTCTTTGCCGTGTGGGTTCGCGAATCGCAGGCAAGCGTGAGTCGGATCAACGCCTTGTCACGTCGGTGGCGCTGGCCAGCTCGGTAGTGCTGACGGCGGCATGGGGGATGTTTCTGTTCGCTAAACCGGCCCCTATTGATAACGCACACCTCCGTGATGCGATTCCACTAGCGCAAGAGGATGTCCGCAATGTGGTTCTGGTTGTCATGGATACTGCACGGAAAGACCACTTATCCGTCTACGGTTACGAGCGGGAGACGACGCCGAATCTCCGGCGGTTTGCTGAACAAGCGGTACGCTATACGAGGGCGGTATCGACGTCGTCATGGACGCTGCCCGCCCATGCGTCCATGTTGACCGGCTTGTTGCCAACCGAGCATCAAGCCCACAATGTCAACGACGCGATGCTCACCGATCAGTCACCTCGAGGCACCGGCAAGCACAAACAGCCGGCTTGGCCATTGCACGAAAGCCACCAAACGCTCGCAGAGATTCTCGCCGCGGAGGGGTTCCGAACGGCTGCCGTGGTCAGTAACCCCGTTTATTTGAACCGCAGCTATGGGCTACATCAGGGCTTTGATTTCTACGACGACCGCTGGCGCGCTGGGTTTCCGCCCACGGCAGCCTTGTCGATCATGGATTGGGGATTGCAAGGCAGCAGTCGTCAACGAGACTTGGAGGGGAGCCATTACCGACCGGCCAACGAGATCAATGAGGCGATCCTTGCCTGGTTGAATCGAGGCGAAGAGCCTTTCTTTCTGCTCGTCAACTATATGGATCCGCATGTGCCCTACGTACCACCGCCACCCTACGACCGCGTGTTTCCGGGCAAAGTCGAAGAGTTGCTCGGTTGGCGGCCCTGGAATCGACTCTTGGGTATCCTGATGAATCAGAAGCGCGATCTTTCGCAGCGGGAGCGGCAGCATCTGCTGTCCCAATATGATGGTGAGATCGCGTTCCTGGATGCTCAAATCGGCATTCTCTTCGAAAGATTTCGCCAGATGGGTATCTACGATCGTAGCCTGATCATCGTGACAAGTGATCACGGCGAGGGGTTTGGCGAGCGTGGGCTCTTGGGGCACGCGGTGAGTCTGTACGGTCATGAAGTGGATGTGCCGCTGCTGGTTCGGTACCCCGGTGGACGACGTACCGGCGACAATGACGCTCGGGTGTCCTTGAAGTCCATTTTGGCCCTGGTGCTCAACGAACTGAACATACCGCTACCCGAGCCAAAGCTCGCCCCTGGAAATCAAGAGGCTTCACCGCACGTGTTAGCCGAGCTGTACCGCAGAGAGGATTATGCTGAGATGTGGGGAGCACGATTCAATCGAGATTTGCGTGTGTTGTTTCCCGAGGACGATCTAAAGCTGATCCTTGCGTCGGACGAACAACACGAGCTGTACCAGTTGGCCGATGACCCCGGCGAGACAAAGAACATTGCCGGCGACAAGGATGAGCTTATCGACACCGCCCGGGTCAGCGTTGATGAGTGGGCAAAATCAACTGTTGACCAGCAACCGCTCAGGCCTCCCCGTCACGGATTGGACGACGAAACCATCCAGACGTTGAAGGCCCTGGGGTATGTCAACTGAATGTGCCGATTCATTCACCAACGCCTCAGAAGCCCTGGAACGGAGTGTGGAAGAACGTCGACTTGTCCCTCGCCTGCAGCACCTTTCCGTCCGCGTAGACCGCGCCGACCCACGCAACGCCTTGCGCGGTCACCTTGGCGGGCGAACACAGGAGCGTTCCCGCACCGAACGAGAAGTGGTTGAGGCGGCATTTCTTGCCCTTGACGTAGATCAGCGTGTGGTCTGGCGTGAGTCCGTCCGTGAGTGAAATGGTCGAGAGAGTAGACAGCACTAACATCTTGGCGACACGCAGAACCACCACGGTATTGGGATTGCCGCCTCCGGTGAGCTCGACGACCGAAGCGACGCCGAGCTTGATGTTGCCATCGATGTCGATGACGTTGAGGCCACCGACGTTCAGCGTCGGAATCGACGCAGTTTCTTTCTTCTTGAGCTTGATAGGCGCGAAAGTGTCCGTCGCGGCAAGCGAATCAAGAGCGAGGGTAGTGGCTGGGTAGACCGTGCGGGCGGTGTGACACGCCGTGGCCAGATCGTGGCTTCCGGTCAGATCGTAGAAGCCCGATGCGTCGCTCTTGGCCGTGATCATGCCTGCAGCCAGGCTTGAAAGCAGGTCGTCGGTGTAGGGAAGGTGCCCGATCTTCGGGTTGGCTCTTGCAGCGCCGCCGGCACTGACGATGTCCTCGCCGACGACCATTTCCGGAGCGAGTTGAAGCGGAGAATCCAAGGCCTCGTCCGCGACGAGATCGCTGGAGATGCTCGGCCGGCCGGAGAGCTTGACGATACCGCCACAAACGTCACCGATGATGCCCACCTTGGACCTGGTCTTGATCTGGTCCTTCACCGGGTGTTCGCGCATAACCAGTACCCAGGGACACAAGTCCGTCAACACGGTCGGCGAACCGGTGCAGACTCCGCCGGTGCACTCGTCACCGAGCGAGCAGGCATCGCCGTTGTCGCACGGGGTGCCGTCCGGACTGGTATCGAGGGTGGCGCAGGCGTCGAGAGACTCGTCGCAACCGTCAATCGTGCAATCGTTGTCATCGTCGCAGGGGAGGCTGCCGGTTCCCGAGCAGAGCCCGGCCGTGCACTCGTCGGCCGCGCCGTTGCAGTACAGTCCGTCGTCACAGGCCGTGCCATCCGGGTCCGCGCCGAGGCAGGCGCCCGAGCCTTCGTCGCAGCTCTCGAGGCAGTTGATGTCTCCGTCCGGACCAGCGCACGGATCGCCCGTGTGTATGGCGCAGGCGCCTGCGTTGCAGGTATCGGTGCCGTTACAGAACACGCCGTCGTCGCAGGGACCCGCGTTGAAGACGCCGCCGGCGCAGACGCCCGCACCGTCGCAGGTTCCACCGGTCACGCAGGCGCTTCCGTCACTGCACGACGAGTCCGCCGCATCGAAGCAGCTGTCGGTGCCCTCCTGGCAGTGATTGCAGGCCGTGCCCGGACAGGGATCGCCGGTGTGTCCTGCGCAGACGCCGTCCTGGCACGATTCGGTGCCGGTGCAGTACAGCCCGTCGTCACAGGGCGTGTCGTTCGCCACCGCCGGGCCACCTTGGCACTGACCGAACTGGTCGCAGACATCCGGCCCGCTGCAATCGTCGCCGTCCTGACACGGCACACCGGGCGTTCCGACATACTGGCAATTGAACTTGCAGCAGCTGAACTGGTAGTAGCAGCGTGAGCCGGTGGTGCAGGGGCCATTCTCCGGATCACCATCGATGAACAGGTTGGGGCCGCCATCACATTCTTCTCCCCCCTCGATGATCCCATTGCCACATCCGGCCGCAGCTCGTGCCGCCGCAGGATGAAACGCGACTACGGAACAGAACGCGCAAAGCGCCATCAACGAAGCTAATGTTTTCATGTCTTCTCTTTCCTACTGGTGTGGGCGTTAGTGCATGAGCATTGGTACCCGGGTGGGTTCATTGCGTCGTCCGATGTGCCCCAAGAACCTAACGTGTTGAGTGTCCTACTGTGTCTCGATTCGCGTCCCGATGCGGTACTAGCAACCGCTCCGCCCGCAGGAAGGCTCAGTAGAGCCATCGCTACGAAGGCAGACAGTACGAATCGCTGCACGAAGTACGTCTTTCAATGAGTCTGCGGAATCGTCATTCCGTTCTTTAGCATCCCCGAGTACACGATCTGCGTTCGTGGGACCATGTGCTGGCGAACCGTTCTCGTGCTCGTTTGTCGGTCTCGGATGCTTATCTATCGCTACGTCTAACAGAGTGTGCTTCAACAGCAAGCTTTGCGTCAAGAGGCGGAGCGGCGATTATTCAAGAACTGCGTGCAAGAATAGTTCGACTCGACTGCGCCTTCGTCAAGTAGGCGAAGCGCTGCGTGTCGGTAAGGTCTGGAAATGTGGTGGTAACGCTCAGGTAAACGCGAGCAGCTGTCTGTCCGATCAAAAGCGTACTTATGTTCCTTCGTCTTCGATCAGAGGTGGCGTCTAAGAACTGATGTCCGTGTAGGAACTGCTCTGCTGATTCTTAGCCCGAACGGGCATTTCTGACGAGTACTCGGCAGATGTTGCCCACTCACGTTGGCAATCTGTTTGGAAGAGATCCGGAACAGAGCAACTTTCGCGCCTCAGTCGTGGAAGGTCCCGCAGGGGGCCGCTTCGTCCCAAACGAACCGGGCCTCTATGAAGCCGTCGCCGAAACGCTCGTGCTGCACGGCTTTTGCGACACGCTCCTTTGCCTTCTCGATGCCCGAGGAGGCCGCCTTGTTATATAGTTCCATTGCCTTGTTAGAGTCGGCCGCAACACCGCAGCCGCGCTCGTGCATGTAGCCGAGATTGAAATAGGCACGGCCGATACCCTCGCGTGTGGCCATTTCGTAGTACTCGATCGAACGCTTGAAGTCGTGCGGCGTCCCGTAGCCAAACTCGTACATCGCTCCCAAGTTGTTATAGGCCCAGCCGTAACCGGTTTCGGCCGCGCGCTTCAACCAGTACATGGCTTCCGTGTAGTCCTTATCGACACCCATGCCGAAAACGTACATGTAGGCGACGTTGTTCAAGGCCTCGCCATCCCCCTTATCGGCGGCACGGCGGTACCAGCGCATGGCCTCAGCGTAATCCTTCTGCGTGCCCCTGCCGTTTTGATAGGCGTAACCCGCCTCGTTAATGGCCTTGACGTGGCCCTGTACTGCAGCCTGCTCGAAGAACCATAGGGCCTTGGGAAGGTCCTTCGCTACCCCTGCGGTTCCGTGCCTGTAGTCCAGCCCCGTGCGGTAGGCGTTCTCTGCGTCGCTCTCGACCGAGACGGGCGGCGGGCCCTTAGGGCTGCCGCCTCCCTTGGATGGGTAGTCTTCCTTGGATGGGTAGCCTCCCTTGGTTGGGTAGGCCGCGCTCCCCTTTGGCGCGGCGCTCGCGTGTACAATGGCGCGCATGCCGACGTTGGCAGGACCCATCGCCTCCACCTTCTCCGCTGTGATGGTCGAGCCAGAGACGGACTCGACGCGCCACTTACCGACCGGTATGTAGTCGCCGTCGGGCGTGGTGAATCCCACCGAGACCTCATCGCCCGCGTTTACGCTTCCCGGCGAGCCGACTTCTATCATCACCCTCTCGCCCATTACGGCATTGACCTTGCCCTCGACGTCGACGGCGTACGCGGCCCGCGACACGAGTACCGCGACAAGCGCAGCCGCAGCTATGGAAACGACTCTATTCATACCATCATCACCTTTCCTCTCTCACGCCGCGCAGCCCCGTACGGGTAGGTTCAATCGCAGCTGTATATGCGGCTCCCCACCGGGTCCTGAGCCGGGTTGCAGGTGGCCTGGCCAAACATCATCGTATAGGGGCGTCCGCTCTCGTCCCTGCACTCGCACTTTTCGTCAATGTAATCGCCGCCTCCATCGGAGCGGCCGCTGGGAGGGCCACCCGAGCGCCCGGCGTTGCCCGTAAGGGCCTGGTTTACGCGCGCCGGATCGCACCCTGCGGCCGTGGCAAGGGCCGCGGCCGCAGCGGCAAAGCCGCGCCCGGTCGAGCCCTGACCGGCCATGTTTGCGATGGTCTGATAGTTCTGCTCGCACTGCGCCTGTGTGGCGCCCGTGTTGCGCGGCTGCTGCCTCGGTTGTGGAGGCGGAGCCGGAGGCCTCTGCCTCGGCGGCGGAGGCGGAGGCGGCGGCGCGGGCGGCCGCGCAGCAGGCGGCGCAGGAGGCGGCGGTGGCGGCGGTGGCGGCGGAAAGTAGTTGCCAAATACATTCGCCAGCACATAGGAGCCGCGTCTAAGGCGCGTGCCCGGCCCCGGGACTAGCGAGGCCACGGTGTCGGCACTCGAAGAGTCCGGCGCGCGGCCGACGATCTGTTTGTCGGCTACCAAGCCCATGGCCTCGAGGCGTGCCCTGGCCTCATGGTACTTCCAGCCGCGAAGATCGGGGATCGTCACCTCGGCTACATATGGGCCGTAAACCGTTATGCGCACCATAGAGTTCGGCCGCACGAACGAGCCTGCAGGCGGGTCCTGCTCTGCAACCTTGGCGCTAAGCTCCCAGCTTGGCGCGGCGCCGCCCTCAACGAGTGCGGACCTGAGTTCCGCGTTGGTAACGAGGTCCTGCGCCTCGCGGGTACCGAGTCCCACTACCGATGGGACCTTGCGCTGATCGACGAACGGCATGTATACGGTTATGAGGACCTCGGAGCCGCGCTCCACGCCGCTCGAGGCCTCAGGGAGCTGCTCCGTGACCTTTCCGGTATCCTCGGGCCTTGCAGCGGCGGGGCCGAGCGCGACCTTCGGACGAAGCCCAGCGCCGGCGAGTATCTCTCTCGCCTTCTTGCTCGAAAGGCCGACCACGTCCGGTACGGTTTGAAGGTCCACGTACTCGGAGTAGATGCGAAGCTTCATGTGGTCGTTCCGCTCTCCGAACTCCCCGGCGGGCGGATCCTGGCTCTCGACCTTGCCGAAGTCGCGCGGGTCGGGGGCCGGGGGACCGGCATAGAGTAGGTAATCGAGGCCGAGCCTCTCGAGGTGGGCCTTGGCCATTGCGCTGGGAAGCCAAACGAGGTCCGGTATCTCGATGAAGTCTTCTGCGCGATCCACGAACCCGCCGGGTCTCTTTGCC
>PJEL010003906.1_pt1 | contig 12502 bp, 10 predicted proteins | sample 1853271 | NCBI WGS metagenome assembly PJEL01 (sample SAMN08108733, study PRJNA415343) | Invertebrate metagenome, whole genome shotgun sequencing project. | host: Globobulimina | place: Sweden: Gullmar Fjord | collected 2015-08 | reverse complement strand
GGGCTGGACGAGTCCATCTGGTTCGGCGAGCTGAACGGCGACCGGGTCCAGCGCTATCACGTGCCGACCGACACGCTCCACGTCGTCGCCGAGGGTCTGCTGCGCCCCAACGGCCTGTCCTTCAACGAGACCTACGACCGCCTGTACGTAGCCGCTACCGACGAGAGCCGGATCTACGCCATCGACATCGATCCCGAGACCCTCGATCCCATCGGCGATCCCTGGGTCCTGGTGGAGAACTCCGGCACCGGAATCGACGGCCTGTCCGTGGACGCCTGCGGAAACATCTACGCGTCATGGTGGTCAAAGGCTCAGATCGAGCGATATCGCCCCGACGGCTCCGGCCACGAGATCCTGGTGGACGAGCCGGGAGCGCCCTATGCACTGGGCAACTTCGCCTGGGGGGTCGAGGCCCAGGGGTGGAGCCGCACCTCCATCTATGTGCTCGAGACCGGCCGTGGCACGGTCCGCGCCATCGACATCGGGGTCGGTGAGAAGCCTCGTCCGCAGGGCTCGAGGTAGGGTCAGGAGCCTGCTCGCGGGTTATGTTGTGCCGATGTTGACAGAGGAAGAACTTGAGCTTTCCGGCACCGTAGCCAACTGTCAGATGAACCGCGAACGGGAGCTGCGCGGGTCGAATGGCTACATCGCCGAGCTGGGGATGGACCCGGTCGAGTGGCTGCGAGAACGCCATCGGTCGGCGTGGTTGGATGTCTGCTGCGGGACCGGTCGCGCTCTGGTGCAGGCTGCCGCGGAGGTCCACACCGAGGGCATCGAGATAGACGGCGTCGATCTGGTCTCCTTCTACTGGCCCAGAGCCACCCAGACTCCAGGCCTTACCTTGCATACGTCGTCCATCCGTGAGTTCGTGCCGCGCCGGACCTACGAGCTGATCACAAGCGTGCACGGGCTGCACTATGTGGGCGACAAGCTCGGGACACTCTCCCGTCTCGCGAGCTGGCTTGCTCCAGATGGGCTCCTGCTGGTGCACCTCGACCCTGCGGACATCTACTTCGATGGCTCGTCTCGTCCACGGCAGACGCTGGACCTGTTGCGTCGGGCTGGATGCCGTTGGAATGGACGGCGAGGCCTCCTGCGTTTGTCTGGAGAGGCGAGCTTTTCGGTGGAGTATCTGGGGGCGACGACTGGGGGACCGAATCGGACCGGGCAGCCCTCTACGAAGAGCCACTATCAGCGATGCGGAGCAGCTCATCGCCGGCCTTGAACCGCTCGATCAGCGTTCGGGCCAAAACGAGCGGATCGAACGGCGTCGGTACGAGCTCCGGCAGGACCAGACCCCGCACGTCCCCTTCCTCGATGTCCGGAGGGTCATGGGGCCAGCCATACAGTGGCAGCTCGATGTGCAGGCTACCGAACAGCTGGTCGAACGAGCATCCCTGCCTCTCGTCCTCGAGCAGCAGGCGCGCGGAGACCCCACCCAGCACCTTGAGTTGCCCGACGCAGCCTTCCTCCCAGGTGTAGACCTCTGATGCGGTGAGGCCGCCGCCGATGTAGACCTCCCCACCCATGGAGGCGCGTCCGCCAATGAGCACGTTCCCCGTGACGCACACCCCAAGCCACGGCGAGGCCGTTGTCCAGGCCCCGGTGATGTGCAGATCGCCGAGAACGACCAACAGCGCGCTGCCGTCGAGGACGAGGTCTCCACGGACCTCGAGGGTGCCATAGCAGACGGCGCACTTGCCCCTCAGTTCCAGATCTCCATCCACCACCGCCCCATCGGTGGGCGGCAGGACAGCCGCGGCCATGAGGGCCCGGAAGAAGGTCTCTGGCGTCTGGAAGTAGCTGAAGCTCCAGTCCAGCGGCGGGATCAGCTCGTCGAAGGTGATTTGTTCCGGCAGGGAAGCCACGTGCTCGGCGAGCTGGGCCGGGAAGAACTCGTGGTCGCCCTGGCTGCGCGCCTGTAGCACTTCTGCGCCGCAGGGGAACCTGCCTGTCGACAACAGGAGAGCATCGAGCAGCTGTTGCCGCGGGATCTTCGCCCCCGCCCCGATGACTCCTACCGCTCTGACCTCGTCAGGGCCGGGCATAGAAGACCCAGCCGATGGCGTCTACTATCGGTCGCATGGGCTCTCCGTTGGGAACTGGAAGCTGGCTGAATCGATCGGGAGGCACAAGAGGGCCTTAATCGATCCCGGGCGGAGTACTACGCAGCAGACCGAGGAGCAATCGTGGTCGGGACTTGAGGATAGGCCACAATGCCGTCCCCCAGGTGTCAGGCACCGCCGATGACCGCTGTCCTCGTCGAGAGTGGTCGGTCCGTCCCTGGAGGCGAGCGCCATCGATTTCGAGGTCGTCGACTGGCGATTATCGAGTGAGTCAGCCCTGCGTGGTCACTGTGCGGCGTTCGTCAGCAGCCGAACGTAGAAAGCGATCCCGTTGGCGTAGCTCTCGAGCCCCACCGCCTCATCGGTGCCGTGTATTCGCTTCAGATCGGCGTTCTCCAGGGCATTCGGGGTGAAGCGGTACACGCAGTCGGAGAGTCCAGTGTAGTGCCTGGCATCGGTGGCGCCCAAGACCAGATAGGGCGCCACCGGAGAGTCGGGGTAGACCTCGCGGATGGAGCGGGCCACGGTGGCGAACTGGGGCCCGTCGATCCGGGAGACCGGCGAGGGTTCGTTGGCCATGTCGCCGTTGCTGATGACCTCGATCTGGTCGTCGTCGATGGTCTCGCGCACATGGGCCAGCACCGACTCGATGCTGTCACCCGGGAGGATGCGGAAGTTGATTCGCGCCCGAGCCACCGCCGGAAGCACGTTCTCCTTCACCGAGCCCTCGAGCATCGTCACCGCGGTCGTTGTGCGCAACATGGCCGCCGACGGGGGTTTTTCGAGCATCTGTGACTTCACGATCGGCCCGAGCAGCCACCGGTTCGCGAACACCAGCTTCATGCCGAAGTCCATCTCCGGTCCGAGGGCGTCGAGCATCTCCTCGGCGGGACCACTGACGGAGGCTGGCATCGGGTTGGACTCCAGGCGCGCCACGGCCGCCCCGATCCGACCGGCGGCGGTGTGCTGCGGAGGCATGGAGGAGTGCCCGCCAGTGGCCCGCGCGATGAGCTCGACCGTGACGTAGCCCTTCTCGGAGATCCCTACATAGGCGGGCGCCGAAGACACGCCGGGCATGCTGTCGGCAACGATAGCGCCGCCCTCGTCGAGGACCATGTACAGCTCGATGCCGCGCTCCTTCAACAGGGAGGCGATGGCGATCGCGCCGGTTCCTCCGACCTCTTCGTCGTGCCCATAGGCGAGGTGGACGGTTCGCTTTGGCTGAAATCCATCGGTGAGCAGCTTCTCGACGGCCTCGAGCTGGGCGAGCACGTTGTTCTTGTCGTCCATCGTTCCGCGGCCCCAGATCGCCCCGTCGGCGATGGCCCCGGAAAAGGGCGGATGCGTCCAGGTGTCCTCGGTGCCCGGCTCCACCGGAACCACGTCCTGGTGTGCCATGAGCAGGAGAGGGTCCAGGCTCGGATCAGAGCCCTGCCAGGTGTAGAGCAGGCTGTAGTCGGCGACGACCTCGCGCTTCAGGGTGCTGTGAACCAGCGGGAAGGCGTGCTCCAGCAGATCGTGTAGCTCCAGGAATACAAACCCATCGAACTTGCCGTCCTGAGCGCTCACGGTCGGCAGCTGCACCGCTCTGGAGAGCCGCTGGGCCACCGCTTCGGCGTTGATGTCGACGGCGACGGGCTCGACCTGTCGCTGCTTCGATGTGTGCATCAGGGTGTTCGCGAGCAGGAAACCCGCGAGACCGACGACGAAGAGTGTGAGACCTGCAAGCCACTTTCGCATGGCAACAGGGTTATCATGGCGCGATGAAGTACCTCAAACTGGCCGTTATCGCCGCGCTGACTCTCACCGGTTGCGGCAACAAAGAAAAAGACAAGCATTCGGACGACGAGACCGACGCGACGATGGTCTATCCACCGTCCAAGATCGGCTTTGGAAGCTGCTCGGACACGATGTTCCCGATGCCGATGTTCTCCATCGCGGCGACCCACGAGCCCGAGCTCTTCCTGTTCCTCGGCGACAACATCTACGGCGACACCGAAGACATGGGCGTCTTGCAGGGCAAGTACGACAACCTCGGTGCAGCCGCGGAGTTTCAGCAGCTCAAGGCGGCGTCCGACTTGCTGGCGATCTGGGATGACCACGACTACGGCGCCAACGACGCCGGCAAGGACTACCCGATGAAGGTCGAGTCCCGGGACATCTTCTTCAACTTCTGGGAGGAGCCCGCCGATTCGCCGCGACGGCAGCACGACGGCATCTACCACTCCTACCTCTACGAGGGAGCGCCGGGTCCGAACCTGCAGATCATCCTCCTCGACACCCGCTGGTTCCGCGATGACCTGACGCCGAACGATGGCACCGGCAAGAACGACTACATCCCGAACACCGATCCCAGCGTGAACATGCTCGGGGCGACGCAGTGGACCTGGCTCGAGGAGCAGCTCCAGGTCGACGCCGATCTGCGCATCATCGGCAGCTCGAACCAGTTCGCCCACGAGTACAACGGCTGGGAGTCCTGGACGAACCTGCCTGCCGAGCGAGACCGGTTGCTCGAGCTGATCCGCACAACCGAGGCCGAGGGGGTGATGATCCTGTCCGGCGACGTGCACTACGCCGAGATCTCCCAGGTCGAGGTCGCGACCGGCTACACGCTGGTGGATGCTACGTCGAGTGCGATCAGCCGGTTCCCGGAGCCGCCGATGGACAATGCGAACCGGATTGGCGAGCCCTTCCAGCCGAACAATGTCGGGTTGGTCGAGATCGACTGGCCGGGTGAGAGCGTGAAGATCTCCATCGTCGATGTCACGGATACCGAGCGGATCACGCACACCTTCTCGTTCGACGACATGCGCTTCTAGACGAGGCTCGTCGGGCTGGAGGGCGTCGGGAGCCCCGGGCCCGAGAAGGTGGGCCTCCGGAAGGAGATCCGGGGCTGCGTCGGGCCGGAGGGTGGGAGTCGTCGGGAGATAGGGGCGTGGAAAAGCTCTTTTTAGTGGCCTGCGGCCAGCGAGGGGCTCGCCCCTCTGCGCACCCGACAGCAGGAGGTCCGCGGGGTTGAAGTTGCCGACGGCTGTTGTACTGGCGGACCTCTTGCTGAAAAAGGGGCTGCTCGCCCCTCTTGACCCCCGGCAAAGGGGCTCCGCCGCCTTTGCAAACCCGGCAACAATCTACGACGTTTTGGAGGCGTGGCGACGATAGCAGTTGGCGACGCATCGGCAAGGTGAGCCTCCGGAAGGAGATCTGAGGGTTGCTCGGAGGGCGCGGACGTGCCGTCAGCGCCCTGAGAGCCCGCTTCCTCAGCGTTGATGTTGGCGCCTTATGAGGCCGGTGATGAGGGCGGCTGTGCGGCGTTCGAGGCGCAGGAATCGCTCTGCCAGGACGTCGTCGCCGAGGTTGGAGTCCAGGAGCGACACCACGGCGCCGGCTGCTTCGCTGGCTTCGCCGTTTGCGATCTCGAAGCGACAGATCTTGTCGGCTGCTTTCCAGCGTCCGGCGCCTTCGCAGATGTTGCGAACCACCGACGCCGCCGCGTTGTTGATTTGCCGGCTTTCGTCGCCGAATCCGCGGGGAAGTGATGCCGTGTATCCGAGTGCTGCCGTCCGAGCCTGCCTAGCCACCCGCCAAGCGATGAGTCGTTCATGAGGGAAGGGTCGATGTGAATCCATGAGGGGCTCCAGAGTGATGGACCGCGGGAGTGCGATTCACTACGCCTCCGGTCGCACTCCCGCGGTCCGTCACTCTGGAGACCCGCTCGGATTGCGACGATCCTCGCGACCCACGAAGACCGACGCTGGTGGAGCATCGCCGCCGGCCCGACGTCTGCGGAGATCTCGTGTTGGTGTTGGTGCTGGTGTTTTCGTCCCTTCGGAACGACGTTTCCGGGATCCTCGCGGCCGCCCCCAAGACGTCGTCCGCAAACACGCCGCGCCGTTTCCCGTGATCGCCGCGGCCGACCTGCCTCGGTCGCCTTCATCACCAACACCAACACCAACACCAACACCAACACCAACACCAACACCACGCCAGCGTCGATTTCCAAGAATCGTCGCCGCCAACCCATACTGTCGCCCACCAGGACCGACGTCGTTCACCCAGGATCGACGACCCACCCCGCCCGAACTACGGGAAGATCGTCGAGACGTCGGCGAACTCGTAGGAAGCGTGGTTGGCGGGGTCGTTTGGCACAAACAGCCCACCGCCGTTGTTGCTGCCCGTCATCGAGTTGCCGTTGATCAGAGAGTGGTAGAGCGCGATGGCACCCTGGCCGGTGTTGTTGTCGTTGACGACCTGGAAGGCGGTAACCGAGGACGTCGAGTACGACCGGACGCCGCCGGAGACGTTCCCGTCGGTGGCCGAGAAGTTCAGGTCGGCAAAGGAGTTCCACCCAGCGTCGAAGCCGTATCCGGCGTTGTTGCTTGCCAGTGAGTTCTGCGCATAGACCGAGCAGGCCCCAAGCAGACTCATGCCAGCGTTGCCATTCTGATCCACGATGGCGGAGGCGGTCTCTGCTGTGGAGGTGTAGCGGATGTCCACGCCTCGCCCGACGTTGCCCTGCGCCACGAGGAAGTCCGCACGCAGTGACGAGGCGTACGCGACATTGAAACCGTCCAGGTCGTTGTCGGTCGCGACCGAGTTGTGCAGCGTCGCGTGGGAGCTCCACGCCACCGCCACTCCGTCGCCGCCGAACTGATCGATCACCATGTTGTCGCCGCCAGCAAGAACGGAGCCGTAGAGCACCTCGATGCCGCTCGCCTCTGCAGTGTGGTCCCCGCGCAGCGTCATCCCCACCAGTCCGCCGAGCGCGTTGCCGTTGTGGATCCGCACGCCGCCGACCCCGGAGAAGTTGAGCACGACCGCCGACGGGTCCCCTCGGTTCCCGACGATCTCGATCCGGTTGCCATCGGGATGGTTGATGTCGATGGGCTCCGTATAGGCATAGGCGCCGCCCTGGACCTCGATGGTGACGAAGGCGTCGTCGGTGATGATGTGGCCGTCCAGAGACGCGAGCGCCAGGTTGATGTCGGCATAGTCCCCAGGCACCTCGAGCAACAGCGGGTCGACGATGCGGAACCCCTGGACCTCGCCAACAACCTGGTCGTACACAGCCTGTGACGCGGTCCGCCAGGCCTCGAGCGCGTCGATGTCGGCGTCCTGGATGCCATCGTTGGCCTGCAGCGCAGAGTTCGCCGCCTGCAGCGCGGCGATCGCGGAGTCGTGGGTGCCGTCGAAGTACTGCAGTGCTGCGATCCCGGCATCGTGGTTGCCGTCGTTGTACTGGAGTGCGGCGATGGCGATGTCTTGGAGGGGGTCGTAGTTCTGCAGGGCGGTGATTGCGCCGTCCTGGAGGCCGTCGTTGTACTGCAGTGAGGCGATTGCGGCGTCGTGGTTGACGTCGTTGTTCTGCAGCGAGGCGAGCGCGCCGTCTTGGAGGCTGTCGTTGTTCTCCAGGTCGGCGATTCGAGCTTCGACCACGGCCACATCGAGGGCGGCGACCGTGTCCTCGAGGGTGGTCAAGCGGTCTTCGAGGGCCGTTTTCTCGGCCTCTAACGCCTCTATTCTGGCGTTCTGGTTGGAGATCTCCGCCTCGTGTGCGGCAACGGTCTGCTCCAAGCTGTCGAGCTTCGACTCGCCTGAACCCTCCTCGAGGGAAGTGACGCGAGCCTCGAGGGAGTCTGTGGCGTCCTGCACGCCCTTGCTGTACGCCTCGTCGTAGTCGACACAGGCCGGAAGTAGAGTGAGAACCGCGAGAATTGGGATCGAGCTGCGCATGGAGTCTCCCCTAGAAACGAACGACGAGAGCGGTGGTGGCCAGCGCAACGGCGGCGCCTCCCGCCCCGATTCCCAAGAGCGTGAATTGTTGTGCATTGGCTCGGGATCTTTCGGTCCCGACCACGTCGAGTGGGCCGGAAGCGTCCCTGAAGTCGCCAGCGTTGCTGCCCGCGACCGCAAACATCGCGCCTGCGGTGACCAGCGAGGCGATTCCGGTGCCGAGGAGGGTGAGCTTCACCGGTGAGGTCTTCTTGGATTCCGTGGTGGCGAGCGTCTTGGACTCGATCCCGGCCGTGTTCCCGCCGGGCACCGCAACATCGGACGCCTGGCCTGGAACCACGTCCAACACTGCCGCAAACCGGGCCAGATCTCCCGATCCGACCTGGATGAGGTGCATGCCGGGCTCGAGGCGGACGACGCCCTTGGTCTGGATACCGTCCACGGTGATCCAGTCGTCGTTTCCCAACCCGCGGAAGGTGATCACCGAGCGGTCGCCGCTGATGGACTCAGCGGCGTCGAACCTCGCTTTCTCGGTGTCACCGAAGTCCTCGTTCCACAGGGTGGGCTCGATGCGCTTCGCCGCGGCGTATGCGGTGGATGCTTTGTCGCCATTCTCCTGCATGCCCCAGATGAATCCCTGGGTCTGCCAGAAGACGGCCACCAGCGCGGTGTGCGCCGGTCCCGTACAACCAAAGCCCTCGATCGCGGTCAGGATGCCCTTCTGAGCGTCCTGCAGGTAGAAGCTGACCGCGTCCTGCTGAGCGCTCTGCAGCTCGCGCTCCGGGTCGGGACAGGTCTCCTGCTCTGGCGCCGCGGCGCTAGATGACACTGCAAGAGAGAGGGCCAGGAACCAGGTGAACATCGTTTCCTCGATCGCCTCACAGCTCTACCACGAAATGTCTGGGAATCTCCGGGATCCGAGCTCCCGATCTATGTGAGACTCCTCGCCCACAGCACCAGGCCACCATGAACGCATCCGTCTGCACCGCACTTCTGCGAGGCGTGACCCGAACCTTCAAGGACGTCACAGCCGTCGACGACCTCGATCTACAGCTCGAGCCGGGGCGGATCTATGGGCTGCTCGGCCCGAATGGCTCCGGCAAGACCACTACCCTCAAGACCATGCTGGGTTTGATCGAACCCGACCGCGGTGTCGTCGAGCTCTTTGGGGTTCCCCCGAACGACGCGGGGAGGGCGCGGGTTGGCTACGTGCCGGAACAGCGGGCGCTGCCCACCTCCCGGGTCGACAGTCTGCTCGAGTTCGTCGTCAGGATGCGGGGATATGGCAGGGCCGAGGCGACACAGCTGGCCCAGGAGTGGATCGACCGGTTGGATCTCGGCGAGAAGGCCGGTGACCGCATCAAGACCCTGTCCAACGGCCAACAGCAGAAGGTACAGATCGCGCTGGCGATGATCTGCGAGCCGGACGTCCTCATGATGGACGAGCCCCTGGCAGCCCTCGACCCACAACACCAGGAGCTCGTAGTCGAGCGCATCCAAGACGCGGCTGCCAGCGGTGCGACCGTGATCGTGTCCACCCATCGCCTTCATGATGCCGAGAAGATCATCGACCACGTCGTCATGATGTACCGCGGCACGAAGGTGCTCGACGAGCCCCTCGCTCGCGCCCTCCAGGCAACGGAGGCCCTGTGGCGGGTGCGCGCCCACGGTGACGTGGCCTGGATCGACGGACCCGAGGTCATGTCGGTCGATGCCGACGAAGAGGGCTCCCTGGTTCGGCTGCAGCCGGAGGCGACCGTGGGACCCCTGCTGCAGCGGGCGTCGGCCAGCGCTGCACAGGTTCGGGCTATCGAGGCCGTCACGCCGACACTGCACGAGCTCTACCTCGCCAAGGTCCGCGCTCACGACCCAGCCGCGAGCCTGCCGTGAGGATCTCGCCGTTCCCGCCCCATGCAGATCGACCGGTTCGGGGCGTGCTGATCTACGCCTGGCACGGCATCTCGATCCATCTGCGGTCCTGGCTGTTTCTGCTGGTCCTAGGCGCCATGTTGCTCGCTCCGATCGTGGTGCTCGGCGCATCGACGGCCTATGTGTACACCCTCATCCAGCAGCCCGATCTGGTGGTGGCGTCGACCGACCCAGAGCTGATCGATCCCCTCCGCGAGGCCGCCAAGGAGCAGGGCATCTGGGTCGAGTTCGTCGATGATCCGCCCACCAATGGCCGGCCCTACCTCACGGTCCAGGGGTCCGATCTCCGCGAGGCTCGGTCCACGTTGATCGTGCCGGACGGTGCTGCGAAGGATGGCTCGATCTTCGCGCGGCGTCTGATTCACCAAGCCCGGGTCGATGCTTGGCTCACCCCAGAGGAGATCGCTCTGGTGAGATCCCAGCGCGTCGATACCGGCATGGCGGCGTTGATGTCGATGATGGTTGCGTTGGTCGTGCCGCTGTTGACGGGCATGTTCCTGTTTTTGGGGGCTATGGTCGGCATGGTGTCGGGGGCGTCGCTGGTGAAGTGGCGTGATGACGAGTACTACGCGGTGCTTCGACTGGGTACGCCGGCAGAAGTGATCTTCCTCGGGGGGCTTCTCGAGCGGGCCGGGTTGGCGACGATGTGGGGAGGAGCGATGTTTGCGGCGATGGCGCTCCCACTCGTGTTGGCTACCGGTCTCGCGGCGGGGTTGACGGGGTCAGGCGGCGGAGCGCTAGCACTACTCCCCGTGATGTGCGGATCGGGCGCCGTCACCGGCTTCCTGATCGCGTCGGGTCTCAGCGCCTTCGCCACAAGGGCGACGCACGGCGCGTCAAAGGGAGCGGCGCTCGGCCTGGGGCCAATCATCGCGATCATAACGATATTCCTCGCCTTTGGTGTCGCCGGGATGACGGTATCGAGCCCCTCTCCGATGCTCTTTACCCCTATCCTCGGCACGCTGGCGGCAAGCAAGGGCATCGCCGATGGGCTCTCGTTGCTCTGGATGTCCCTGGCGCTCGTCGTCCAGGTCGTGTGGTCGCTCCTGAGCCTGCGACTGGGAGTCTGGGCATTTGCCCTGGATGAGGGCCCCTTCCTCGCAGTCTCGCGGTGGATTCGCCGGGTGGGAGGCGCATCTTGAGCCAACCTCAGACCCCGTCACGGTGGCGCGCCGCGCTGCTCTACACGGCCTTTGATCTCAAGCAAACGAACTGGGGGACCTATCTGTTCGGGCTGCTGTTTCCCCTGGTTGTGCTGCTGCCAGTGCTCTTCGGCGCGAGCTTCCTCAGGGCTCCCACTGAGCTGCTCCTGGAGCCGATCGTAGTCGTGTCGCCGGACGCGGCGTTGCGTGCGGAATTCCCGGCCTTCGCCGACCTGGCCGGCCCCATCGAGATGCTGGCCGACCTCCCCAGTGACACCGAACAGCGCCTCGAGGACGGAAGCATCATCGTCGTGCTGGAGAGCGACTTCGATCAGACAGCTGGGGTCGAGGTCCGCCACGGCGGGGGGAGTCTGGAGGCGGAACGCCTCGTCAGGAAGCTGCACTGGTATCTCGAGGAACGCTGGATCACCGAGCGCGGTGGAGGCGGCCACGAGCTGGTGATCGAGCGGTCCGGTGAGTTGGCGCCAGTCGGTGCCAGGAGCCAGCCGTCGCCGATCGATATGTCGGCGGTCGCGACGCGGTTTGCTCCCAGCAGGCACGGTATGGGCATGTTCCTGATCGCGGTCTTGGGCGTCTTCCTCGGCATGCAGCTCGGGGTTGGGCTCTCCATGTCGGGCCGGGAGGGCTTCAACAGCCTGCTGGCGCTCTTCACGTCAAAGACGGCGATCTACGCGAGCGAGCTGCTCACCGGCGTGCTGCTGAAGACCGGCACAGTGCTCGTGTGGTGGGCTCTCAGCGTGGTCGCGATGCTCGTCGGTGGAGAGTGGCTCGGGCTCGAGCTCATGCCCGACGCCAAACTGGTCGTCGACTCGGTCCTCGTCGTTGGCCTCACCGTGATGGCGCTGCTCCAGGGCAGCGCGCTGGGGTGTCTATGGGAGCGCCTGTGGGAGGAGCAACCGCGGCAGACGAGGGAGGCTGCCATGCTGATCGGGACCATTGTCGTGTTGGCGATGGCCAGTGTCGGCTATCAGAACACCAGCGCCACCCTCGCAGCCGTCCTGAGCGTGCTCCCGGGATTGGGGCCCCTGGCGGTCTGGTCCCACCACGCCCTGGGTGGCGGCGCGGTGCTGGCCCTCGTCGTCCTGCACGGGCTGTACACGATCGCAGCCCTGCGAGTCGGTGCCTGGCTGTTCATGCTGGACGAAGGCCCGCTCTCGTACCTGCGAAGGCGTCGGCGCGGCCTCGGTTCGTCCTGAGGGTCGGACGCGCTTGGCACGGTCTTCGCTTTTAGATCTCTGCATAGGAGGTCTTCATGCTCATTTCCCTGCTTGCCACGTGCTCTCTGGCCCTCGGCGCGACGCAGATCTCGGAAACATCGCAGCTCGTCTACTCAACGGAGACCCTCGACGAGCGGCCCTTTGTCATCGCCGAGGCCTCGGTGGGTGTGGACGACATCTGGCTCGCGCCGGCGACCGCGGCTCCAAACGTGACCCTGGAGCTCATGGAGATCTGGAGGACCGAGGGCTCGGATCGAGACTACGAGCTGAATGCCGACGAGCTCTTGTGGGTGGACGCGGCCATCGGAGAGCGCCTGTGGGTCCTGCCCGAGGATCGCCCGACGCTGATGGGAACGGTGACCTCGGCGTGGGCGCGGGTGGTGAACGAGGAGACCGG
>PJEL010003905.1_pt1 | contig 12504 bp, 9 predicted proteins | sample 1853271 | NCBI WGS metagenome assembly PJEL01 (sample SAMN08108733, study PRJNA415343) | Invertebrate metagenome, whole genome shotgun sequencing project. | host: Globobulimina | place: Sweden: Gullmar Fjord | collected 2015-08 | reverse complement strand
TCACCTTTGTGTATTGTATGCTGTATATTGTTGTACAAGTGTTGTAAATAATACTTGCTAAAAGAAACAATTAAGTTAAAAAATATTCTCACCCAAGTATTGAACAGGCCTGTTGATTCACAGTAATCTACACGCCTGTTTTTTTATGTGCTCAATTTGAGCATAGTAGTCTTTCTAAGGAAAAAATGTATGAAACATTTTTCAAAACTTTGCTTATTACTCAGCTGTATTGCTGTGTCTATAGCCCCTGTTACCTGGGCAAGCCAAGATGTTAAACATCAGCACTCAAATGTGTCCACGTTAACTGATGCCTATACTTATGCTAATTACGACCAAGTTAAAACGACGCATATTTACCTTGATCTTAATGTTGATTTTGATAAAAAATCTTTATCTGGTTTTGTTGAGCTTTCACTCGATTGGCATACCGATAAAAAGGCACCATTAATTCTTGATACCCGTGATCTAGTTATCCATAGTGCTATGGCACAAGACAGAGCAGGAAACTGGGTTAAAGTTAATTATGACCTAGCCAAACGTGATGATGTATTAGGCAGCAAGTTAACCATTAATACCCAGTTCAACGCTAAAAAGGTTCGTGTCTATTATCACTCAACTGAAAAAGCTTCAGGCTTACAATGGTTATCTGCGGAGCAAACTGCTGGTAAAAAGAAGCCATTCTTATTTAGCCAAAACCAAGCGATCCATGCACGTTCATGGATCCCAATCCAAGATACACCCAGTGTTCGAGTCACTTATACTGCACGTATTACCACGGATAAAGACTTACTCGCAGTGATGAGTGCAAATAATGAACCTGGCACAGCACGTGATGGCGATTACTTTTTCTCAATGCCACAAGCTATTCCACCGTATCTGATTGCACTTGGTGTTGGAGATTTACAATTTAAAGCGATGAGTCACCAAACTGGTATATATGCTGAATCATATATTTTAGATGCTGCTGTTGCAGAATTTGATGACACTCAAGCGATGATTGATAAAGCTGAGAAAATGTACGGCAAGTACCGCTGGGGTCGCTACGACTTATTAATGTTACCACCAAGCTTTCCTTTTGGTGGTATGGAAAATCCACGTATTTCATTTATCACGCCAACAGTCGTTGCAGGTGATAAAAGCCTGGTTAACTTAATTGCGCATGAACTTGCTCACTCTTGGTCTGGTAACTTAGTGACTAATGAAAGCTGGCGTGATCTTTGGTTAAATGAAGGCTTCACTAGCTATGTAGAAAATCGCATCATGGAAGCGGTGTTTGGTACAGAAAGAGCTGTAATGGAACAAGCACTTGGTGCTCAAGATTTATATGCTGAAATTAAAGAGCTTGATGCTGGAGATACGCAACTTTATATCGACTTAAAAGGTCGTGATCCAGATGATGCTTTCTCAGGTGTTCCTTACGTTAAAGGTCAGTTGTTCTTAATGTTCCTAGAAGAAAAGTTTGGTCGTGAACGTTTTGATGCTTTTGTTTTAGCGTACTTTGATAGTCATGCTTTTGAAAGTTTAGGTACCGCTAATTTTGTTAAATACTTAAAAGCTAATTTAACTGATAAGTACCCAAACATTGTAAGTGACAGTGAAATAAATGAGTGGATCTTTAATAGCAATCTACCTAGTTATGCACCACAGCCTACTTCCAATGCTTTCAAAGTAATTGATAAGCAAATTAAGCAATTAACTACAGATGAGTTAACTTTAGCTGAGCTATCGACAACACATTGGACAGTGCATGAATGGCTTCACTTCATAAATAACATACCATTAGACCTTAACAATGCACGTATGGTGAACTTAGATAACACGTTTAATCTAACTAATAGTACTAATGCTGAAATTGCCCATGCATGGTTCTTGCTGTCAATTCGTGTTGGATATGATGAGGTTTATCCTGCACTAGGTACATACTTAAAGAGTATTGGTCGTCGTAAGCTAATTGTACCTCTTTATAAAGAGTTAGCTAAAAAGCCCGAAAGTAAAGCTTGGGCAACAAAGATATATAAAATAGCACGTCCTGGTTACCACGGCTTAGCCCAAGGTACTATTGACGATGTATTGAAGTAATAGGTTAATACACCATATTACTAAACGTTACTCAATAAAAAGGGCTTAATGTGAAAACATTGAGCCCTTTCTTTTTCTCTTTTTCTTCAATGAGATTAGAAATTATTTATTACTTTCAATAATGACATCAACTTGACGTTTTTTATTCTGCTGTGAAATAACCACACGCATTGCCTCTTCACCTTCTGTGTATTTTAAGGTTAGTCGGCCACGTTTTCGTTCTTGTGAATTTGCTTTGCCAAATGCCTGTTGATAAAAATCGATTGCTTGAGCTTCACTAGCATTAGTAAAGTAGTTGATAACAGCAGGTAGAGAGCCAGTCAATTCTGCAAAAACTTGTGCATCGTCTAATACTGGAATATTAATAACACCATTATTAATCACAGTTCTACTAACGTTTTCGTCAGATCCTTCACTAGTACCTGAGGTTTGAGAATAACTACCCTCAATGTTCGTGTCGCTAGTAATGGAGCCGTCAACAGTGGTAGAGGTTTGAGTTGGTTGTTTTTCAACTACCACAGAGTCTTGAGCAGATTGCTCAAGGGTATCTTGTGATGAAGAGCAAGCACTAATACTAATGGCCATTATACTAAGTAAGGTAAGATGCTTAACAGCTTGTTTAACTTTCATTTAAGTTACTTCCATTCAAGTCGATTTTTTATATATATTTTAAATATATACGATTTTTCCCACTAACGCGATATCAGTACAAAAATTAACAGGAAAACATTACATTACCTGTATTTGGCGCCATTTCTTTAATGGTGACCTTTAAACCTTGTCTTGATAATGGTCGACCCATAAAGCGGTAGCGCCACATATCGCCACAGGCATAACGACTAGGTTTACTATGGGGATCATAGAGAATAGGGCGACAGTAATACCGAAGCTATAACTAAGGCCTTGATTTTGTTTCAACATCTCTTTCATTTGAGTAAAAGGGATTTTGTGATTATCAAAAGGGTAATCTTTATATTGAATTGCCATCATCCAAGCGATGAATAAAAACCAAATTATTTGGCCAAAAATAGGGAGTACGAATAAAATAATAAAAAAACCAATAGCACGCGGTACATAATAGCTAAGCTTTTGCCATTCTCTACTCAGGGTTCTTGGGATGTCTTTTACTATGTCGAGCATATTACCTTTAGGTGTGCTTTGTCCTTGCAATATTGCTTCCATCTTTTCAGAAAGCAAGCCGTTAAATGGTGCAGCCAGCCAATTAGCAACGGTACTAAAAATAAAGGAAAATATCACCAGAACCGTTAAAACAGCTAAAGGCCAGAGTATAACGCTTAACCAGTCAAGCCAACTTGGCAGCCAAGCCATAATTTTATCCATGTAGGTGTTCAGCTGTAAATAGACAAAGTAAAAGGCAACACTAAATAACAATGCATTGATGGCTAACGGGATGAAAACAAAGCGTCTTACGCCTTTTTGTCTTATGAGGCTGAAACCCTTTATAAAATAACTGGCACCACTATGGCCTACAGGGGGAGATTTAATTTTATTGGATGAATGGGGCATGTGATGAAAATAATCCTAAGTAACTGATATTCTTAAGGGGAGTATAAAACCTTCTTTCACATTTTAACAACATTAACTTGTTACAAATCTCTCTAAGTTCTGGTAATATTTCTTGTTAATATATAGCGATAAGAATTGCATCAATCATCGCATGAAAAACAGTCAGCAAGAGAGTAAGTAGGCTCGTAAATGGAAGATAACTTCAGAAACATCTTAATTATACTTAGCGCCATTGTCATCACCGCTATATTCATTCACGGCTTATGGACAATTAGAAAGCAAAAGAACCCCTATAAGCTAAAAACAAGTAAAGATAAAATAGAACCAATAACTCGAGATTTTGATCGAAAAGGCTTTGATCAAGATGGTGTTGGACAAATAAAAGTTAAAACACAGGAATCAAGTGATAACCATAAAGAAGAAGTGGTTACCGAGCATGTTGCATCCGCAGATATTGATTTATCAGATGACCTATCTAAGAGTCAAATAGTTATAAAAAATGAAGTGCTAGGTGACCTTGCGGGGCCGACTAAACAAGACAATCTCGAAGAGGTTGATAATAGCTCAATCCAGAATTTAGATGCTAGTCTTGAAAATGATTGGTTCAAAGACGATGAAATTCAATTGAATAGTGGTCAAATTACCAAAGAAGAGTTAGGTGATGAATTAGTTCCAACCAAAGGGGATGCTAATGAAGCTAAAGTTGAAGTCCCCGAAACGGTAAAAGCGCCTTTTATTAGTGATCCTTTATATGCAGAGCCAGTAACTCAGGCAAAACCTGCAAGAGCACCGATCAATAAAGTAAGTAACCCAACATCAAAAGCTAGCTTAAAGCGTAATCAGATGGAAATTGATTTTGATAATCAAGTAAGTCAGCAAACAGAAGAAGATACAACTCAGCTAGACCCTCAAGTTATTATTTTATCGGTAGTCATGCCCGCCAATCAGCAAATGTTTGGTGCAGCGTTATTACCAAGCTTACTAACCTTAGGCTTAAAGTACGGCGAAATGAATATCTTTCACCGCCATCAAGACAATGCAGGAAATGGTAAGGTAACTTTCAGTTTGGCCAACATTATGAACCCAGGCTCATTTGATTTGGACAGCATGGAAACTTTTGCTACTCGTGGCGTCAGTTTATTTATGACACTACCTAACGTGGGCAATTCTTTATCTGTTTTCGAACAAATGCTCAATGCTGCTAAACAGTTAGCACAAGAGTTTAATGCTCAAGTTATTGACGATAAACGCAACGTTATGACTAAACAAACCGAGCAGCACTATATCAGTAAAATACGAGAATTTGATCGAAAAAGCCGTATTGCACTGGTGAAATAAAATAAGACTCAATTTTTCCTTTTTATTTATAGATTAGAACGGGCATTAGCCCGTTTAGTTTCTTTTAGATAGCTTTAGACAAGTTTGTAGAGGGCTCGACAAATAACGCTCAATCTTAAGTTTCAAATGTCACGCTATAAGCCCCCTTATCTCTTGTTCCATATTATTGTTAACACAGTAAACAATGACAACATGTACACTCTCAACTTTAGTGAATTATCTTTATGCCAAATATCGAAGAGCAGATTAGCCAATTACACCAACAACTGAATCAGTATAATCACGAGTATTATGTTTTAGATCAGCCAACAGTACCTGATGCTGAATATGACCGATTGATGCAAGCACTAATTGAGCTTGAAGTTGCCAATCCAGAACTTAAAACCCTAGACTCACCGAGTCAGAAGGTAGGTGGGCAAGCATTAAAGTCTTTTACTCAAGTCATTCATCAATTGCCAATGCTCTCTCTTGATAATGTTTTTTCATTAGAAGACTTTCATGCGTTTGTTAAGCGAGTAAAAGATAGATTGAACAGCAATCAAGCGTTAGCTTTTTGCGCTGAGCCTAAACTTGATGGCTTAGCGGTAAGTTTGCGTTATGAGGAAGGTCAACTAGTACAAGCGGCGACACGTGGCGACGGCAGTGTTGGTGAAAATATTACCGTTAATATTCGCACCATTAAATCTATCCCGCTAAAGCTAAGAGGAACTATTGGCAAGGATTTTCCAAACGTTGTTGAAGTTCGTGGTGAAGTTTTTATGCCAAAGGCAAGTTTTGATGCCTTAAATGAACAAGCAAAAAAACGAGGTGATAAAGGTTTCGCTAACCCTCGTAATGCAGCCGCAGGCAGTTTGCGCCAACTTGACTCTAAAATTACCGCAAAGCGTAACTTAGCTTTCTATGCCTATAGTTTAGGTTTTGTTGGTGAGGTTGCTGCTGGCAATGATGCAAACAATGATCTGACTAATGACTTAACTAACGAATTTTTTGCTAATTCACATCACGAGAGACTTTGTCAGCTGAAAGCTTTAGGTTTACCAATGTGCCCAGAGGTACGTTTACTGGAAACTGAGCAAGCGTGTGATGAGTTTTATCAAGATATTCTTAATAAGCGTAGTGGTTTGAGTTACGAAATTGATGGCACTGTACTCAAGGTTGATGATATTTCGCTGCAAAAACGCTTAGGCTTTGTTGCACGTGCACCTCGTTGGGCGATAGCCTATAAATTTCCGGCAGAAGAAGAACTTACGCGCGTTGAATATGTAGAGTTTCAAGTCGGACGTACCGGTGCAATTACACCTGTTGCACGTTTAGCGCCTATTTTTGTCGGTGGTGTTACTGTTTCAAATGCAACTTTGCATAACCAAGATGAAATCACCCGTCTAGGGCTTAAAATAAATGACACCGTTGTTATTCGGCGTGCTGGTGATGTAATACCTCAAATAGTCAGCGTGGTTGTCGATAAGCGAGGTGATGATGCCATTGATATTACTTTTCCAACAAGCTGTCCAGTATGTGATTCAGCAGTGACTAAGCCAGAAGGTGAAGCTGTCTTAAGATGTACTGCAGGATTATTTTGTGCTGCACAAAGAAAAGAGGCGATTAAACATTTTGCCTCTCGTAAAGCACATGATGTTGATGGTTTAGGTGATAAGTTAGTTGAACAATTGGTTGATGAAAACCTTATTAGTACTCCTGAAGATTTATTTAAGTTAACTGAAATTCAAGTCAGCACTATAGAACGCATGGGTAAAAAGTCCGCGACAAATTTAATTTCTGGTCTTGAAAAAGCCAAAAACACAACCTTGGCAAAATTTATATATGGTCTAGGTATCCGTGAGGTGGGTGAGGCTACGGCAGCTAACTTAGCTAACCATTTTCATACCTTAGTAGCCATTGAAACTGCTTCTCTTGAAGCCTTACAAAATGTCTCTGATGTTGGCGAAATAGTTGCAAAAAACATTGTTAACTTCTTTAAAGAAGAGCATAACCTAAAAGTTGTCGCTGGGTTAACTGAGATAATGAATTGGCCAAGCATTAAAATTAAATCTGCAGCAGAGTTGCCATTGGCAGAACAAATATTTGTCTTAACCGGCACATTAAACCAAATGGGCAGAGCAGAAGCTAAAACAGCATTGCAATCCCTTGGTGCGAAAGTTTCAGGCAGTGTTTCAAAGAAAACAGATTTTGTTGTCGCTGGTGATAAAGCAGGCTCTAAATTGACTAAAGCACAGGATCTCGGCTTAAGTGTACTCACAGAAGATGACTTAGTAGCATTGTTAGCTAAGCATGGAATAACACTTTGAGTTCTATAGTATTTGAGCTGTTTAATGATTTAGGGCTTTGGTTTCGCCCTTATCAATACCAATCAGCCTTAGCAATTATAGCTACGGTATTAGTTATTTTTGGCAACGATATAAATAGTGCAATAAAAAAGCTTGTTGCCAAGCAGCATTTTATTGTTCGCACATTGGTATTTGTTTTAGTTTGTGCTTTTGGCTATGGATTATTAACGGTTTGGCTGACAAGCCTACTAGCTCAACAGTTAGCTAAATTACCTAGTCTGTATTTAGTGCCTGTAGTTTTTTCCATATTTTTCACTTTAGGTATGTACGCGCAAAAGCAGCGTCACATTTAATGTTATGTGGTGAGAACAGTGAATATCTGCTGTTATCACCACATAAAATAAGGTTAGCTAAGTAACTTTTGCAGTTAATCGCCAAAAAGAAAATCCAGCCACAAAAAATAATATCATAGGATAAAAAGCATGACTTGCCACGGCAAGTGGTGAAATGTGTAGTGTTGCACCGAGTAACAATGCTTGAGCGCCATACGGTAGTATGCCTTGGTTGATACAGGCAAATACATCGAGCAAACTGGCCGATTCTGCCGGAGATAACTCACCATCATCAGCAAGGTTCTTGGCGGTTTCACCTGTCACTATAATAGATACTGTATTGTTAGCAGTAAAGAAGTTACAGATAAAGGCAAGCCCTGCAATGCCAAATCCTGCAGCACGCTTATTGTTATTAGGTGTTAGTTTTCTTGCCAGCCTTTCAATGACCTTAGTTAATGCAGCTAAACCACCTTGTTGACGCACTAATTCACTTAATCCACCAATAAACAGAGACAATATAAAGATATCTTGCATGCTAGAAAAACCCGAGGTGATATCTTTTAGCCAGGTTGATAACTGATAGCCATTACTTAACATGCCAATGCCAGCAGCTAAGACAATCCCCAGAGTTAATACCACAAAGACATTAACGCCCATTAATGCTAACACCAGAATAACAATATAAGGAATAAGGCCAACTACTGCAGAATCATTACTGAGCTCATGGCTAACTTCGCCACCAAGTACGGTAAAAATTACCAAGCAAACGAGGGCAGCAGGAACGGCAAACTTAAAGTTAACACGAAACTTGTCTTTCATGTGTGCACCTTGGCTTCGGGTTGAAGCAATGGTGGTGTCGGAAATGATAGATAAGTTATCACCAAAAATAGCACCAGATACCAAGCAACCAGCAACTAGAGCAGCATCTAAATTAGCTGATTCAATAAAGCCTAAGGCAACGGGTGCAATCGCCGCTATTGTGCCCATTGATGTACCCATAGCTGTTGACAGAAAAGCAGCCACAAGGAATAAGCCGGGTAGTAATAAATAATCAGGAAAGATGGCTAAGCCTAGCTGTACACTGGCATCGACACTTCCCGTTGCTTTTGCTACTACGGCGAAGGCTCCGGCAAGTAAGTAAATTACACACATGGTGATAATATTAGAGTGGCCAGCACCAGAAATGAATTGTGAAATTTGTTTCTCTATGGTGCTATTCGATAAGTATTTACCTAAAGCAATAGAAACTATAATTGCTGGGATAATAGCAATACTGGCTGGTAGTTGATAAAAAGCAAAGTCAACGCCTTGAAGCGTTAAGAAAATGCCAGTGCCAAGAAATAAACTTAAAAATACAGCAAAAGGAAGTAGGGCAAACAAATTTTCTTGTGGAGCTGTTTTATCTGTCATTGAATAGCTACTTAAAAATAATAATATAACAGCATTATAAAAGTAAAATGACGCTTGTCAATATAGATGTTTAGATGGCTAAAATAATTTGGAATTAAAATAGATATTTAAAAATAAAAAAGGTCAGTAACTTATGTTACTGACCTTTTAGTCATAATACATTTTAATACTATTTGTGGAGTTAGTTTAAGGTGCTGCTTGTGTTTGTTCATCGGCCCAAGCTACGGCTTGGTTGTAATGCTCAACAACTTTATCCTTATCGAGCTTTAATTTCTCGATAACAAGCGTGGTTTTTTCCCACTCGGCATGTTCAATTAATTCAACAAGTTTGATCAACGCTGCCATGACGCCTTTTTTAGTCAGAAGAGGCTCTTTAATCTCTTGTGATAGTGGCAGTTTTTCCAATACGGTTGCCATCTCTTCATCTAGTATTGCATCGATCATAGATAACAAACCGGTTAAAAAGGCAATAGAGATATCAAGTTGTGAACGAATATCTTGAGCGACTAATTCACAGAATTTTGCTCTAGTCATGGCCATATTAATTAATTCTGATGGTTTATCGGGGTTTGCCGTAACAGCAAACATCAAGCCGATAAAGCGCTTCAATTCACCAGAGCCTAAAATAACTAGTGCTTGTTTGATGGTTGATATTTCATTACGGCGCTTGAAAATAGCCGAATTTGCATAACGTAATAATTTATAAGACAGTGAAACATCACGCTCAAATACACTGGTGATACTGTTTAGATCTAGCTCCGTTTTTGATGTCTCGTAAAGTAGCTCTGCCATTGCCATTTGCGAAGGTGATAAACTCTTTGTTTTGACCATTTCAGGCTTAGCGAAGAAATAACCTTGAAAGTAGTCAAAGCCTAACTGCAGCATTTGATTATATTCTTCGTAGGTCTCTACTTTTTCAGCGAGCATTTTTATATGTGGATGATCTTTAATCGCTACAAGAACTTCTTTAATCTCATCAATACTACTTTGTTGAATATCAATTTTAATAATTTTAATGAAAGGGTAGAAGTGTGCCCAAACATTTTGATGTTCATAATCATCTAAGGCAAGGGTGTAACCCTTTTGATGTAAATCTTTACACAGAGTCAGTAATTTTTTACCTGGTTTAATTGTTTCAAGAATCTCGACAACAACTTCATCAGAGGTAAGCATTTCGGGGTAACCCTGACTTAATGTTTCAAGGGTAAAGTTGATAAAGGCAGGCTTATTACCGGTAAATTCACTGATGCCCATATTAAATTGGCTGGCTTCAATCATTTTACTGGTGGCTTCATCACCATCTATATCAGGAAATACATTATCTAAGCTGTCGCGAAAAAGTAGTTCATAAGCAAATAGTTTTTTGCTTTTATCTAAAATTGGTTGTCTAGCAGCGTAAAAATTCATAGAGGTAGTTAACTAGCTTAATTTATTAAAGGTTCATTACTATTGAATATATGGTATACAGCTTTTGTTTGCATTGTTTTTTTATTTTTATGTGCCATTTCTACCTAATTTCTCCAATATTTATTAATCTTTCACTTCCGTTTGAGTGATACAGCTACATTCACCTACATCACTAAGGTATATTTCTGCCTCTACTTTTGATAGGTTAGCGACTTAATAATTAAAATTTATAATTTCACATATTGCAGGTAATTACTTTGGCTCCAGGTACTTTAATCTCTTTAGCACTCTACTTTATCGTTATGCTCTTAATTGGGTTATACGCTTATAAAAAATCAACCAGTGATGTTGCTGGCTACATGCTAGGTGGCCGTAGCCTATCTCCCAGTGTTGCGGCACTTTCAGCAGGCGCCTCTGATATGAGCGGCTGGATGTTGATGGGGCTTCCTGGTGCTATGTATATTACCGGTCTTAGTAGTATCTGGATCGCGATTGGTTTAGTCCTCGGAGCATTTGTTAACTATTTAGTGGTTGCACCACGCCTAAGAACTTATACCGAAATTGCTAATGACTCAATCACCCTACCTGATTTCTTTGAGAATAGATTCAACGATAAATCACGCTTATTAAGAATCGTATCTTCTGTGGTTATTGTGGTATTTTTTACCCTTTATACTTCTAGCGGTATTGTTGCTGGTGGAAAACTCTTTGAAAGCTCGTTTGGCTTAAATTATGAAATAGGTCTATATGTTACCGCCGGTGTGGTTGTAGCCTATACCTTATTTGGCGGCTTTTTAGCGGTGAGTTTAACGGATTTCGTTCAAGGCTGTATCATGTTCATCGCGCTTGTTTTAGTGCCTATTGTTGCAATTAGTGAAGTTGGCGGCATTGCAGAGATGCAAACTACTATTGAGACGGTAAATCCTGAGTTACTAAACTTATTTAGTGGCGTAAGTGTGATTGGAATTATTTCTGCGATGGCATGGGGTTTAGGTTATTTTGGTCAACCACACATAATTGTTCGCTTTATGGCGATTCGAAGTGTTAAGGATATGCCAACAGCTCGTCGTATTGGTATGAGTTGGATGATTGTAGCTATTATTGGTGCAATGGCAACTGGCTTTGCTGGTATCGCTTATGTAACTAAAACAGGTTTGAAGCTCGATGATGCAGAAACCATCTTTATAGTGTTATCTCAGTTATTATTTAGCCCACTTATTGCAGGCTTCTTACTTGCCGCCATTTTAGCGGCAATTATGAGCACTATATCTTCACAGTTGTTGGTGACATCAAGTTCACTTACCGGTGATTTTTATCAAGCCTTTTTACATAAAGATGCTTCGGAAAAACAATTGGTGCTAGTTGGTAGAATTTCAGTATTCCTTGTTGCTTTGGTCGCTATTTATTTAGCTTACGATCGTAATAGCAGTATATTAAGTCTAGTGAGTAATGCTTGGGCTGGATTTGGTGCTGCGTTCGGACCTGTTGTTATCGGCTGTTTATACTGGAAAGGTATGACACGTAATGGTGCTTTAGCAGGTATTATTAGTGGTGCAGTAACTGTACTTATTTGGATTTATGCACCGTTTACTATAGATGAACAGTCATTAAGTGCATGGATGTATGAAATAGTCCCAGGCTTTATCGTTTGTTCATTAGCTATTTACTTGGTGAGTAAATCTTCTCCACAAGTTGAAGAGCATATTGTTGATAAATTTGATGAAATGTTAACACATCATAAATAATTCACTTCAGAGTAAATAATCGTTCAATTATAAAAGCTAGTGGCTTCAAGTCTCTAGCTTTTTTGTTTTCAAACCTTATAAATAATGAATTAACTTATAGCTGAAGAGTATGAGCTAGCTGCTGTTTGTCAGTAATTTCAAGTTGTTCGCTTTAGAGCTTTTATGCTAGAATCGCGTTAATTTTAAACCTTCGATTAATTTGGCTTACTTTTACTGTTTTAGAAAAGGGGCTTAAACAAATTAATCATTTATAAGACTACATAGTCTGGAGTTTCTCTGCCAATGAGTTTTGATACTATTGAACAACGCGTAAGTTATGGTGTAGGCCGTCAATTAGGTGACCAACTTCGCAACAACCCTTTTAAAGAATTTGATGTTTCT
>PJEL010003903.1_pt1 | contig 12511 bp, 4 predicted proteins | sample 1853271 | NCBI WGS metagenome assembly PJEL01 (sample SAMN08108733, study PRJNA415343) | Invertebrate metagenome, whole genome shotgun sequencing project. | host: Globobulimina | place: Sweden: Gullmar Fjord | collected 2015-08 | reverse complement strand
TTAACACCACAATATCAGGTTGGAATAATTCTCAGAGAGATTGAAGACGAAAAAAAGTCGGTTTTACGGCCTTAAGGAGCTGTTACTTTATAGAAATCGACTACTTTTCAACACCCTTTGAAACTGAAAAAACATTTACCTACACCATTACTGCCGTCGGTCCAGGAGGCTTAGAACTCGACACTGCCACAATAACCCTCGCAAATTCTCCACCGATAGTTAATATGACAGGATCACCAGCTGTAATTCAAGTGGGTGACAGTGCAGTGATACAATGGGAAACATCCTATGCGCTGGATGTAAGTCTTGACAACGGTATTGGGCCAGTACCAGTTTCTGGTACCATTGAAGTATCTCCTACTACTACAACAACCTATACACTTACAGCTTCCAATATACTGGAAACCTCCAGTACAAAAGTCACTATAACCGTCAGTCCGCTTGCTTTTCGGTTTATTGAACCTGATGGCCTGAATGAAGTCGCTGATACTGATTATACGATTCAATGGACAGATAGCGCTCCTGTGCAAAGCAGTGCAACTATTTCTTTGTACTACGATGTGGACAACTCCGGAGCGGACGGCATTCTTATTGCTGAAAATATCCCGGTAGCACCGGACGGAAGCAGCGATGAATATAATTGGAACATTTCCACACTCACCAGCGGTTCCTATTATCTTTATGCAGTCATTGAGGATGGTATCAATCCACCAATTACTGAATACAGTCCAAAGCAGGTTATTGTATACCATCCATGGGCGAACGAATCGAAATTATTAGGCAGCAAACTGGAACAATACACCCATTTTGGGGCTGCAGTTGACATTAAGGGCGATTTAGCGGCCGTTGGAACATCAGAAGTTCATGCCTCCGGTGTTACAATATATCGTCGTGTTAATAATGCCTGGCAACAGGAAACTGTCTTGTCCCTGGATAATCATCCGAATAAAGACTATTTCGGCAGGAGTGTAGCTGTCAGCAACGACGTCATTGTCGTAGGTGCTCCTGGAGCAGCTGCAGTTTATGTTTTCCGACATAACGGTGTTCAATGGGAACAGGAGGCACAGCTGGGCCCTGAAAACGGCTCAGAATCAAACGAGTATGGTGTTTCCATTGCTGTTGATGGTGATGTCATCATAGTCGGCGCTCCGGGACAGGAGGGTTTTCCTCCATATTTGACTGGTTCTGCTTATTTTTATCGTTACAATGGATCAACCTGGATTCAGGAGGAAAAACTGACCTGTGATGATTCCTGCAGCGAACCCTTTGAATTCAACTTCGGACGCAGCGTTGCCATTGATGGCTCTAAAGTGATACTCGGTAGTGCTCAAAAGTTCTTTTGGGGCTATTCTGCAGTAGAGTCAGGCGCTGCCTATCTTTATGAGTTTGAAGGATCAAGCTGGATTCGTATAAAGCGACTCGCCTCAGTACCTGCTTTTGGGCCGGGGGGTGATGTCTATGATGATTACGGCAAAAGTGTTGCCATTAGCGGCGAAAATATCATGGTCGGCGCTCCAGGCAATGATACTGTTCCTGGATTAGCATATACCTACGTCTATAATGGAACATCCTGGAAGACTCAAAATCAGATAATGTCGCCAAACTCGACACCGGGCGACCGATTTGGCGAATCAGTTTCCCTTGACGGCAATTACGGGGTTGTGGGCGCGGCAGGTGAGAATAACAATACTGGAGCTGCCTATATCTTCCATGGCAATGAAGCGGAATGGCAACAGGAAATTGCGCTTACTGCCGCGAACCTTCAGCATGACGATCATTTTGGAATTTCGGTTGCCATAAGTGAGAATCAGGTGCTGATTGGTGCCCCTGATGATAATGATCTTGATTGGTTAGCTGGTGCAGCGTACATGTACGCAGTACCAGCCATCCACCTCAATAGTGATACAACTGCTATACAGGCAGGAGCTCCAGTCACATTAAGCTGGCAAAGCGTCAATGCAGATACGATTGTGCTTAATAACTCCATTGGCCAAGTTCCCCAGAACGATACATTGACAGTGTACCCCAATGAGACAACTACCTACACCATTGCAGCAAGCAACCTTTTGGGAACTAGTAGTGCCGAGGTGACGGTGACTGTAAATCATTCTACAGAAATAGAATATTTCACAGCAAATCCTACTGAAATAGCATCAGGTGGGCTTGCAATTCTTTCCTGGTCTGTTTCAAATGCTGACACTGTATCCATTGATAACGGGATCGGCAATGTCCCTGCTCAAGGCAGCAGGGCTGTATATCCTGAAAATAATACCACCTACACTATTACAGCAAACAGTTCCTTGGGAAGCAATAGCGCTGAGGTGACTGTGACTGTAAATCAACAGGCGGGAATAGAATATTTCTCAGCAGATCCTGATGTAATAGTATCAGGTGGGTTAACAACTCTTTCCTGGTCTATTGCCAATGCAGACACTGTATCTATTGATAATGGGATTGGCAATGTTCCTACTCAAGGCAGTAGGGCTATATATCCTGAAAGTAATACCACTTACACCATTACAGCAAGCGGTCCTTTAGGTATCAGTAGTGCAGAGGTGACTGTGACCGTGAATCACCCTCCGGGAATAGAAGATTTCTCAGTAGATCCTGCTGAAATAGCATCAGGTGAGCTTGCAACTCTTACCTGGTCTGTTTCAAATGCAGACACTGTATCTATTGATAACGGGATCGGCAATGTCCCTGCTCAGGGCAGTAAGGTTGTATATCCTGAAAATAACACCACCTACACCATTACAGCAAGCAATCCCTTGGGTATCAGTAGTGCAGAGGTGACTGTGACCGTAAATCCTCTTCCAGAAATTGAATATTTCACAGTAAATCCTGATGAAATAGCATCAGGTGGGCTTGTAATTCTTTCCTGGTCTGTTTCCAATGCTGACACTGTATCTATTGATAACGGAATCGGCGATGTCTCCGCTCAAGACAGCAGAATTGTCTATCCTGAAAGCAATACGGCCTATACGATTACAGTTACGGGCCCTGGATGTCTGATATCAGCACAAGTTCCAGTAATAATTCATTCCTTGCCCTTTGTTACGTTAACTACCAACAGTAATCTTCTCCAATCGGGTGAACAGGCAACAATCTCCTGGAGTAGCGAGAATAGTGATCACTGTCTACTTGAGCCTTTTATGCTTGTGGTGGATTGCACGGGTTCTTTGGAAGTCTCACCTGATTAAACTACAAAATACACCATCAATGCCATTGGTGCTGATGTGACTGCACGGGATAATGTAACCATTGTAGTTGGTAACAGTTATGGCAACCCTAGTATTGCTGAACAAGTTCATCTGGAGGCTATTAACCTTGCCCGCGAAAATCCTACTGTTGAGGCCGCACGATTGAATCTTGATCTCAACGAAGGTCCTCCATCTGAGATCATCGTGCCGAATTCAACACAACCTTTGGTGTTTAACCATTATCTTCATATTGCCGCACAGCAGCACACCCAGGACATGGTTGTCAATAAGTATCAGGAACACCTCGGCCTAGATGGGAGATATTCTGAGGATAGAGCAGTTGATGCAGGTTACTATGGGACTATCGTTGGGGAAAATTTAAGTTCATCGGTCCAGTCTATACCGATAGAAGATGAATATGGTATGAGTCTTCAACTTCACGACGATCTTTTTATAGATGCAGGCGTTGAAGGAAGAGGACATAGAATTAACATTCTCAGGGAATTATACAAAGAAGTTGGCATTGGATTTTTGCTTGAGTCTAACTGGTCGGATTACGCTTATGGTGGTGTTGTTACATGTAATTTTGGCTCTTACCCTGAAGGTCCAAATTTTTTATTAGGCGTAGTTTACGATGATTCTGATAACAGTGGTACTTACTCAGCTGGTGAAGGTATAGGCCAGGTAGAAATTCGAGTTAACGGTTCTGAACAGCTTACCTTGACCGCGGATGCTGGTGGTTATGGACTTCCTTTGGAATCCGGCTCCTATTTAGTACATGCCACGCTAGCCGACGGCCGCAAGGCGAGTAAGCCATTATTTATGGAGGGTCGGAATAAAAAGATTGATTTCACTTTGGCAGATTTTGCAAGTGAATCCGACCCCATTGTCAGTCTAAGCGCTGAAAGAGAGACTATCCATATGGGGCAATCGACTCGGTTAATATGGGCTACCAGTCTTGCTTCTACCGTATCCCTGAACAACGAGATAGGTATGGTACCACTAAGTGGTGCAGTTGAGGTTGCTCCTTTTGCAGATACTACCTACACCATCACTGCTACTAGTTCATTTGGCACCATCACCAAAGATATTCATATAACGGTTCTCGGACCACTACCGGCAGTCAATTTCACAGCATCGCCACAAACCATCTGGCACGGCAACAATGTTGTTCTTAGCTGGGACACTGAACACGCTTTGTCTTGTTCACTTGATCAAGGTATTGGCGAGGTTGACCTGCAGGGTTTCCAGACTGTAACTCCAGAGAGTACCACAACCTATACTTTGACTGCGGAAAATGCAGAAGGAATTACTAAAAGCGAAGTCACAATCATTGTAAACCGGCCGGAAATTTTGCCAGACTCAGAGTTTCAGGCTATCGAACTGGGTGGAAGCGCTCATTTACAGTGGACCAGTACAAATGCAGAAGAGTGCTCTATGGATCAGGGGATTGGTGCTATAGATCTAAACGGTTCGATTTTGCTTACACCATCTACCACCACAACATACACAATCACTTGTGAGAGTCATGGTACCACTAGTTCAGTGGCCCATACTGTTTTTGTGAATGATTTTAGTCAGCTGCCAGTCGCTGTTCTTACTGCGGATACAACAGTTATCCAGCCGGGTCAGCCTGTGACCTTAAATTGGCAGTCAGAGAATGGTCACTCCTTCTATCTTGACAATGATATCGGCGAGATAGCATACTCCGATTCTCGTACTGTTACCCCGGTTACTACCACTACTTATACATTTACAGTCATCGGACCAGCTGGCATTGCTCGCTCCAGTGTTACAATCAATGTAAATAGCACACCGACACCTCAGCCGGACGGCTCTTTTGGTAAGTTTTATGAGTATCTAGTTCCAGAAGATGCCACAATTACATCTTACGATGCCCGTCGTTTTGCTTTGGTCAAGGGAACGGTACAAGATATCCATGGCCAGCCTCTTGCCGGTGTTTTGGTCACTATTCTTGATAATCCCCAATATGGTACAGTCAGTACCAATGACCAAGGTGAATTTGCATTGGTGGTTGAGGGTGGTTCATTCAAGACCGTTGTTTACACCAAGGCTGGATTACTTTCAAGCCAGCGTCAGGTATATGTGCCGTGGAACGATATTGCCATGGTAAGACCAATTCAGATGATCGTTGAAGATACAAAAAGTACCATTGTCCATTTTGATGGCAATCATGACACCGTTATTACCCACCGTTCCAGTGAAGTATCGGATCAATTTGGCAGCAGAGCCATGACTATGGTCTTTCGTGGCGACAATCAAGCCTATTTGGTTAATGAGAATGGCGCTACTATTCTAGAATTACCAACCATCATCACTAGAGCAACTGAATATTCCACTCCACAATCAATGCCTGCTGAATTGCCCAAAAATTCTGCTTTTACATATTGTGCAGAACTTACCGTTGATGGAATTGATCGAGTCCGGTTTGCGAAACCAGTTGTCACTTACATTGAAAATTTTCTGGGATTTGAAGTCGGTCAGGCTGTTCCCCTTGGGTATTATGATCGTGATAAAGGTATCTGGATAGCGGAACCCAATGGCCTTGTTGTTCGCTTATTGGATGGGGACTCTGATGGAGTTGTTGATGGTCTTGATAGTAATGGAGATGGTTCTCCAAATGATCTGGACGGCGATAATGATTTTGAAGATGAGGTAATGGGTCTTACTGATACAGATATTTATTCTCCTGGGACTACATTTTGGAGAGCAGAAGTCACTCATTTTACTCCGTGGGATTATAATTGGGCAATCAGGGAGTTAGATATATTATTTAATAACGGTGCCGCAAGTGCTGATGGTCAGTTGTGTCCAAGTGGAGAGTGTAAAGAAACTGGCTCTTCTGTTAGTAGTGAAAGTCAGATATTCCATGAAGAAATAGCTATTCCCGGAACTGGTTTATCTCTTGTCTATGCAAGTGATCGTGCTCAAGGGTTTAAAAATGTTTTAACTGTACCTGTTAGTGGCGGTACAGTGGGGTCAGAAATAAAGAGAATTATTGTCCAGGTTGATGTAGCAGGACAAATCCTTGAACAGACTGTTGCAGCCGAACCAAACCAAGTGGTTGAATTAGTCTGGGATGGGCTTGATGGTTTTGGCAATAAGGTTTTTCATAAGGTTACAGCCCATGTAAAAATTGGATATGTCTACGACTCTGTGTATTTAGAGTCTTCCTTAATCGCAATGTCGTTTGCTGAATTCGGGACAGCAATTACTTCAGTTCCGGGACGGGATGAAGTAATTAACTGGCAACGTAGTGATTTGACCATTAATTTGGCAGATAAAGAAATTGACCTTGCACAGGGGTGGTCCATATCAGCGCACCATAAACTCAACCCTACAGATCCTACAACTCTGCATAAGGGTAATGGCACGTTATCTACCAACATCACCAGTGTCATAACCACCGTTGCTGGCAATGGTGAAGAAGGATGGGCACAAAATGGAACAGATGCACTTGATACTCCATTAAACAAGCCTGTAAGTGTTGCTCTCAATGCTGCAGGTGAACTCTATATAGCCAATCAGGGCAAGCCATCTATTCTTAAGGTTGATAGGGATGGTATTGTGGAAATAATAGCTGGGGGTGGTCAAAGTGAAGATGATGACATTCCTGCCACTTCAGCAAGATTACGTATTCCAAGCGATATCAGCTTCGATTCCAGAGGCAATCTTTATATAGCTGATTCCGGCGCATGTAAAATCAGGAAAATTGATAAAGAGGGTATAATAACAACTGTCGCAGGAAACGGAAATTGTGAATCCAGTGGTGACAATGGTTCTGCTTTGCAGGCGGGTATTATACCAAATAGTATTGCAGTCGATGATTTTGGCAATATATATCTGGTTGAAGCATCCACTTGTATAGGTGGTGAAGTCGATCCGGTGACAGGTATATGTAGTGGTGGAACCCAGACCGAAGGTAGTTTTCGCGTTCGTAAAGTTTCTACTAATGGTTTGATTGCTACCATTGTTGGGACTGGAGAACAATATAATAGTGATGAACACTCCAGCAACGGGGATGCTGGGCCTGCAATTTTAGCCTACCTTCTCAACCCAACTTCCATCAGCATTGACCAGGATGGCAATCTCTATATTACAGATAATGCAACAATCAGAAAAGTGAATACCAGTGGCATCATTACAACGGTTGCAGGTACTGGTGTCTTTGATTACCAAGGAGATGGTGGACTGGCAATAGATGCGCACCTTACTTTGGTTTCAGGTATTACTTTCGATAAGGGCGGTAATTATTATTTTTCTCAATCCTACGGCAATGGCAATGTTGTTCGCCAAGTAACCAGTAACGGTTATATCTCAACAGTAGCAGGTGAAGGCCCTCATGGCTATTCAGGTGATTTTGGAGCCGCCACCCATGGAAAACTTGAGCGACCTGGTCGATTGGCTATTGATCCTGCCGGGTTTCTTTATATTCCCGACAGAGGTAATAAGCTGATCCGTAAAGTATCTCTGGACAGTTACAATGAAGAGGATATCTATTTTGCGGAGTCAAATGGCATTGGTCACCTGATCTCCGCTGCAGGTCTGCATCAAAATACTTATGATCTGGAAACAGGAGTTTCCCTCTTGGATTTTGACTATGACAGTGGAAACAATCTCGTCAGTATCATTGACCAGTTTGGCAACGAAGTGACAATTGAGCGTTCAGGTAGTGGAACTCCAGGCGCTATAATCTCGCCTGATGGTCTGCGAACCGAGTTGATTATTGATAACCATAAACAACTCACGCAACTTATTTATCCTGATAGCACTTCTCATATATTTGAATATGAGAATAATGATGGACTCTTGACTGCGAAAAATGAACCAAACGACAATCGTTTTGAGCATTTCTTTGATTCCAACGGGCGGGTTGAGAAAACCAATGACCAGGAAGGCGGAATCTGGGAGTTTAGTCGTAGTAAGAGTTACGAAGGTATTGTAACTAGTAACGTCGAGACTCCTAATACAATCGATCATGTGGAGAGGCTTACCGGATCGACAGGTGAGGAGGAAAAGACTGTCACCACTGCTGCGGGTGAGATTATATTCTCAGCAACCTCCTCCGATGGACTGGATACTGTCACCGAATCATCTTGTGGGCCAAAGGTTGAGATATATAGCGATCTGGATCGTAAGTATGGTTATACCTATTTGAAAGCAAGCAGTGCCACAACTCCTGCAGGTTTGACGCTTCAAACTTCTGTGTTCAAGGATTATGTGGATGTTGATCTTGATGGCCTGCCGGAGACTGTAACAAATTTGATCACAGTGAATGGTAAGACCACCACAGTGGTGCATGACGTTCAGAGTGCAACCAACACTATAACCTCACCTGAGAACAGAACAGTTACATCAACCTACGATCCAAATACCCTGTTACCATTACGTTCTAGTATTCCAGGAATGAATGTAACCGAGTACAACTATTACAGTGATGGAAAACTGAAGACTGTAACCACAGGTGAACGTATAATTCGGTATACATATGACAGTCAGGGCAATCTGGCTACTGTAACCGATCCGCAAAGTCGTATTACCCGCTTTGCTGAGCATGATGAGGTTGGTCGAGTTACTAGTGTGGAAAGGGCCGATGGTACAATCATGCGCTATAGCTACGACACCAATGGTAATATGAATATGTTAACCACTCCGACTCCAGCGGATAACAGTTTTACCTACAATGGAGTCAACAAACGTTCTACATTCCTGACTCCTTTGGGTAGTACCACACACTATAGTTACAATGAGGAAGGGCAGCTTACTACTATTACCCTGTCGTCAAACAAGGAAATCAAAAACAGTTATACAAACGGAATACTGATGGAGACAGTAACGCCAGAGTGGATCAACATTTATGGTTATAAATGTGGCAATCTTCTGGGATCGATTACCCGTGGAGATGAAAACATTAGTTATGACTATGATGGTACTCTTCTCACTTCCATATCCCAGACCGGAACTCTAAATGAAAGTCTCGGGTATGTGTATAATAATGATTTAAACCTAACTTCCTTTGTTTACGCAGGCGCGACAGATAATTATGGCTATGATAATGATGGTCTGTTGACATCAGCCGGTGAATTCACTATTTCTAGAAAAAGTAAAAATGGTCTTCCGGAGATGGTATCAACAGGTAATTTTCAACTGGATCGTTCATTTTCCAGTTATGGTGAAGTCGACGCCATCGGGATTACGTTGTCAGGAAGTGAATTATTTGGCTATGATCTTACCAGGAATAAAAGCGGAATAATCACCACCAAGATCGAAAAGATTGAAGGAGTGGAGAATCGTTTTGATTATGACTATGACGATTTTGGCAGACTGCTCACTGTTACCCGAGATAATAATCTAGTGGAAGAGTATCGTTATGACGATAATGGCAACCGTATTTATGAGATAAACACTCAGCTAGGTATTGCGGCCAGGAGCCTTACCTACTCCACTGAGGATCATATTATATCCGCAGGTACGATCACATATGAGTTTGACTATGATGATAACCTTGCTAGCCGGACAGACGGTGCTGATATTACCCAGTATTCTTATTCCTCAACAGGGGAGTTGTTGACTGTCACCCTTGCTGATGCAACCGTTATCTCATATGTCAATAACCCCCTGGGTAGACGGATTGCCAAAAAGGTAAACGGCATCATTGTGGAGAAATATCTCTGGTCAGGTATGACAACCTTGTTAGCAGTTTTTGATGGCAATGATGCCCTCCTACAACGTTTTGAGTATGCAGATGATAAAGTGCCGTATACCATGATGATGGGAGGCCGCACCTACTATCTCAACTATGATCAGGTTGGTTCATTGCGACTTGTTGTCGATAGTTCAGGAAATATTGTAAAGCAAGTTGATTATGATACATTTGGTAATATAATCAGTGACAGTAATATGGCTTTTGCAGTACCGTTCGGTTTTGCAGGAGGGTTGCACGATTTAGATACAGGTCTGGTTCACTTTGGTTGTCGTGATTATATGCCTGAGGTTGGTAGATGGACTTCTAAGGATCCGATTCTGTTTGCTGGCGGGGATAAGAATCTGTATGGGTATGTTGGGGGAGATCCTGTTAATTTTATTGATCCTGATGGATTGGATAAACATCATTTAATCCCTGGCGAGGTTTTTAGAGGAGTTAACCTGCAACCATCTGTAAAAAAACACTTAGAAGGTATAACTGTAGAAGCTGGTAAACATTACAATGAACATCCTCATCCTGAATATAATAAATATGTTCAAGGAAAATGGGATAAATGGTTTGGAGGGCGTCCTCCTCGGGGAATATGTAAAGGTGATATTGAAGCTTTCAAAGGTTATCTAAAAAATGATGACCATTTCAGAAAATTGCTTACTCAGATCATAAAAAATGGTGGTGCAAAACTCCCAGGTTGGTTAACAAGACCAGCCTCAAGAACTATTATAATTCGACGGGCGGGAAAGGAACTTGTTAGAAAAACAATCAAGTCTGGAACTAAGGCAGCAGCTACATCAGTTATAGCATCTCCAGTTGTTGGAGCTATTTCAGTTATTTCAGATGCATTGTCTGCGGGGGAAGCTTGGTAGTGTTTTGAAGTTATTATAAGGAAACTGAGATGTCTTTCTATTCAAAAACAGGGTATGCATTGGTTCAGGATGATCAATCCACTGAAGACCATTGGATTGGAGGTTCTGCATATCACAAGAATGCTATATGCCCAGTTTGTCAAATCCCATTGCTCTTACTTGTAGATCTAAACTATAAAATAATCTCAAAAAATGGCAACTTGCCACTGGTTAGTAATTTTGACAGATTACCCCTGTATTATTGCTGGCGTTGTAGTGCCAGATCATTAGGTTATCGGGTAATTTCTCTGAATGAAATAGAAGTATTGCAAAATGAAGGGCGTAGGCAACCGGATGATTTTCCTTATAGCGGGTTTCCTATTGAATTTGAGAGGAGGCCACTTAAGCTTATTCCTATTACCTATAATATTTCAAAGCTTCTTTTTATAGCACAGGAAATAGGAATCGACTGGCTAGATGAGAATGATAACGAATGCATATACCAACATTTAAAAAAATATCGTCACTCAGGATTTCTAGAAAATTATTTAAACAGACACCAGGTTGGAGGTGTACTAAACCAATTTAATGGTCATAACGAGGTAGGCTGCCCTTACGAGAATTGTTTTCGTCATACTATGTTTTCAGAAGGAGCTTCATTTTACATGCAAGAACTTGCAGTAATACACAATGATCCTTTTTCAGGATTACCAATGGTAGGAAAAGAACCTAATGATTTTAATGAATGGGTACAAGTTGTCTATTGGATTTGCGAGGAGTGTTTTACATTAATAGCGACAAATAAAACTGATTAATTTGACTTGACTTGCCGGAAATCCTATGAAACTTCCATCCTAAATGTGTAATTGCCCTTTATGTTTTAAGGAGAACAAACCATGCAAATATTTTTTCATTGGAACGTTACAAATTTTTATAACTGTCAACAGCCAACATATGAAGAGAAATTTACAGATGATCTCCAAACTCTTTTCAATATTAATCCAAAAGAAGCTCACGTTTATTTTAACCTTTACATACCACCAACACTGTCAGGCATCATAACAGATGAAGCTGGTAAAAAACTTTGTAGCCATAACTGTGATCTGGCTGGTAACACTACAACCTATGATCTTGAATAAATGTTACTTCCCAAATTTCGTCATACTTTTGAAAGTGGGTCAGGCTTGCGCTATTGCGTTATTTGTGAAAAGGTTTTTCATTTCGCATCAGCGGCACAATAAGCAAGGGGTCAGGTCCGCCTTTGACCTTTCTCCTTGAATCGCGTAGCCAAACTAAGGGCCGAAGTAAACAGCACCACTAAATTTTCTGCGTATCAAAGTGCCAATGTCGCATAAGGCCCAATTAGAAAGTGGGTCCCCCATTAAAAAGCTCCTTGTCAAGGTATAAAGGTCTCTACTTGGAAATGATTGAAAAGGGGTCAAATCCTCTTTTGACCTTTGTTCCTTTTTGTCCGCGTCAGCGGCACAATGAGGGCAGAACTTTGCTACCTCTACCAAGCTCGTCCAAGGCACAGTTGAAAGTCGCATGATCTGCTAGAATTATGTTCAATTGCCCCCTTTAAACCCTCCTCAACTTCTCCACCGGTACACTCCAGCAAATAAAACCACTTCAAATGGAACAGCAATTAAACATCAATTCTGATTATGCGAAGGCTTGCGACTGGCATCGGCTGAGCTTTTCGGAGAACCTTCTTGTCATTCGGAGAAAATTGCACAGACTGT
>PJEL010003902.1_pt1 | contig 12515 bp, 8 predicted proteins | sample 1853271 | NCBI WGS metagenome assembly PJEL01 (sample SAMN08108733, study PRJNA415343) | Invertebrate metagenome, whole genome shotgun sequencing project. | host: Globobulimina | place: Sweden: Gullmar Fjord | collected 2015-08 | reverse complement strand
AATAGCTATGGTGGTAATGTAGTTGCAGCGGTTCGTGACTTGGGTGAAGCCCCTGCCGTCGCGGATTTTGAGTTCTCAGAAACGCCCCAGGGCGTCCTGACCGCCAGGCGCGATGGAGTGCAACTGGCCAGCCGGCATCGGCCTCTCGATGAGGGTCGCCGCCTCGCGGGCACCGTGGATGTGCTCGAGAAGGCGGTTGTCATCGTCTTTGGATTCGGGCTGGGCTATCACGTCAAGGCACTGGCGGAGCGGATGAAGAAGACGGGCGTCATCGTGGTTTTCGACCCCGATGTCAGCCAACTCCATTCCGTGTTCAATCGCATCGATCATTCCGCGTGGATGAAGGATGCGCTTCTTGTCTTCGTTACGGATCCCATCGACAGCGCCGCATTGAGCAAAAGCCTCTCCGGCGCGGAATCCATCCTCGGGCAGGGCGTGGCCTTCTTAGAACATCCCGCTTCGCGCAAACGTCTTCAGGATGACAACAGGAAATTCAGCGAGACGTTCACTGAATTCGTGACCACGGCGCAGACCACGCTGGTGACTACGCTGGTCCGCAGTGTCGATACCGTGCGGAACCTGATTCACAACGTGGACCATTATGTTGCCGGCGCCGGTGTGGCCGAACTCAGGGACGCAGCGCGGGGGGCGCCGGCGGTGGTCGTTTCAGCGGGCCCGAGTCTGAGCCGAAACATCCATCTCCTCGCCGACCCATCCGTGCGCGAGCGGTGCGTGATCATCGCGGTGCAGACGACCCTTAAGCCGCTTCTGGATGCGGGGGTGAAACCGCACTACGTCACGGCACTTGATTATCATGAAATCTCGCGGCGTTTTTACGAGGGCCTTACCGCCGAGGACGTCGAGGGAATCACGCTGGTGGCGGACCCCAAGGTTCACCCGGCGATACCCGATGCTTTCCCCGGGGCGGTCAGGTGTTGCGCGGCGCCGCTTCTGGACAAGGTATTGGAGGGCAACAAACGGGAGATGGGCGACCTCGCAGCGGGCGCGACCGTGGCGCATCTGGCCGTTTATCTCGCCCGATTCATGGGGTGTGATCCGATCGCGATGATCGGACAGGATCTCGGCTTTCCCGACGGGTTATATTACGCGCCGGGAACGGCTATTCACGATGTCTGGGCCCCGGAACTGAACCCGTTCAACACCATCGCGATGATGGAATGGCAGAGGATCGTGCGCCATCGCGTGCATCTGCACGAGACGGAGGATGTGTTTGGCAAGCCAATATTCACCGATGCGCAGATGCTCACCTACCTCAGGCAGTTCGAGCGTGACTTCGCGGACTACGAGAAGGAAGGCCTGCGGATTATCGACGCCACGGAGGGCGGGGTCGCGAAGCAGCATACGACGGCCATGCCCCTGGCGGAAGTCATCGAAACATATGCGACGAAACCGCTGCCGGATCTGCCCCGGGCCGAGATGCGGCTGGACGGCGGGCGGCTGAAGGCGGCCCGGGCGAGGTTCGCCGAGGTCCGGCGCGAGGTCGCAGAACTCGGGCGCATCTCCGGAAAGACCGGGGATCTCATCGGCAAGATGCTTCGCGAGCAGGCCGATCCCGAGAAGATGGAGGGGTATTTCAAGAAAGTCGAGCGGTACCGCAAACAGGTCGAGGAGCGTTTCTCAACGTTCGAGCTGATCAATCATCTGAACCAACTCGGTACGTTCAAGCGCATGAAGGCGGACCGTCGCCTGCACCTGCAACAAGACCTGGAACCGTTGCAGCGCCAGCGGGCCCAGTTGGAACGGGACCTGGTCAATGTAACCTGGCTCGTCGAGGTCGCGGACGAAATGTGCGCCCTGCTGGATGATGGACAGCGGATCATGAAAGGCGAAAGCGTCGCTCCGCGCAGGACAGTCGCCCCGAGCATCGATGATGTGGACGACGAAGCAGACGCGCCGCCGGCACAGCATGTGGCGGCGCTCGTGGCCGTCGACCCGGACCGCAACGGTATTGGGATAAGACGTTCGGTTGCCGAGCCGTTCGCCGGCGGTCCCGTGTTGCAGGCGACGCTGGAGCGCGTGGGCGCTTCGCAAACCCTGGAATCGATACTCCTTATCTCGCCTGCCGGCTTTGATATCGAGGCAATCATCGATCGCGATCGGATCGGTCTGCCCGTCGCAATCGAAACATGTGACGGGTCGCCCTTTGGAGCGGAGCGTGAGGCGATCGCCGCGGCGAGATTCTGGGCGGATACTTCCTGGCGGGGAGGTATCGGCGGGATGAGCATTTATGACGAGGTTATTTGCCCGACGGTGATGCTCGAAGTCATGAACAAACATGCCTTGACCGCGGCTTTGGTCGTCGGTCCCGACTGGCCTCTTCTCGACGTTTCCGCCGAAACTGGATGCGATGCGGTGGTAAAACGATATCTGGAAAACCCGGAGCAACATAATATCGCGTTCACCCAGGCACCTCCCGGATTATGCGGGTGCGTTATAAGCGCATCGCTCATGGAGGACCTGACGAAGCGCACGCGGCTGTCCACCGTGGGCGGTCTGCTCGTCTATCAACCGTCCGTGCCGCAGGGCGATGCGATCGGCCGCGATGTAAATGTGCAGATCGATCCGGTGGTGCGAAAATCGCTGGTTCGCGGCACATTCGATTCGCCCCGCCGGCATGGCGCGCTGCGCAAAGCCATGGCCGGGAGCGATCCGAACAGTCTGAGCGCGGTTGAGACCGTGGCCGCCATCGAAAAGGCGTCGGCGGAATATTACATCAGCGCGCCTCAGCACGTTATCATCGAACTGACGCCGAAGCGGGCGAGTGACAGTATGTTCAGTCGTCATCCCTGCGGCGAAATCGATCGATCTCCCATGGATCGAAAGTTGGCCGAGCGAATCTTCGGTCAACTAGGCGAAATCGGCGATTGCGTCATCACATTTGCCGGCGTGGGCGATCCGCTGCTGCACGATGAGTTCGATGAACTGGTGAGGTTGGCCAAGGAGTCCGGCGTACCCGCGGCGCATTTGCGCACGGAGCTTCGCGCGGACGCCGCCGTGCTCGATCGGATGGTCGCGTGCGGCGTGGATGTGATCAGCGTCGACCTTCACGCGGACCGGGCCGCGACATACAAAACGATGGTGGGGGCGGATGACTTCAAACAGGTGCTGATGAACATCGAGTACATCATGGGCAAGCGAAAGCACCTGGCCGGGCCTCCCGGACTGGCCGGCTTTTCGCTGCCGTGGGTCGTCCCCCGGCTTATGAGAAGAGTCGAAACCTATGAAGATATAGACAGCTTCTTCGATCGGTGGCAACATCTGTTCGGGACTGCGGTGATCGAAAGCCCGCCGCCGTTCGAAAAATCCGAAGACTGGCCCGGTGATACGCTGTTCGAGGCGGTGACTCCGCCGGAAGTGATGCGCCGCGAACTTATGAGGCGGATGACCATTTTCAGTGACGGCTCCGTTCCCGTGAGTGAGCTCGATCTGGGCTGTGAGAACGCCGCGGGCAATGTCGCCGACGCCACGGTGATTGAGGTGTGGCGCGATCTGCTTGCGCTGCGTGAAGAGTTGCACGCGACGTTGCCGGCGGATGCTCCTCAATTGCGGACATACCAGCCATGATCGATCAAGGCGTGCTGGCGGTGATCATCGGGCGCGCGGGCAGCAAGGGACTGCCCGGGAAGAACGCTGCGCCTTTACTCGGCAGGGCGATGATCAGCTACACCATCGAGGACGCGATGACCGCGAGGACGGTCGATCGGGTGATCGTGTCCACCGATGGCAAGGAAATCGCTTCCGCCGCCGCTGCTTTGGGCGTCGCCGTCATCGATCGCCCGAGGGAACTTGCCACGGATACCGCCACCGTGGACGGTGCGGTGAGGCACGCGGTCGAAGCCGATGGCGGGGTCGAAGAGATCATCGTGATTCTCTATGCCAACGTGCCGGTTCGGCCGGATGATCTCATTGATCGCGCGGTGCGCACGCTCATCGACACGGGCGCGGATAGCGTGCAGTCCTACGGCGATGTGGGCAAGCACCATCCCTGGTGGATGGTCACCATCGATAAGAGTCAGCGCGTGGTTCCGCACCATCCAAATGCAGTCTATCGCAGGCAGGATCTGCCGGAATTGCTTTTACCAGATGGCGGCGTCATCGCGGTCACGCGCAAGAGCCTGTTCACGGTCGTGGAAGGTCAGCCGCACGCATTCCTGGGTGGAGATCGGCGGGGGATCATCTCGGCCTGCGGTTCGGTCGTGGATGTTGATGATGCTTCGGATTTCGCGTTTGCGGAAACGAAGTTGAAGCAAGCGGCGGGGGGGTATGTTTGATGAGAATCGGGAATCGTAAGATCGGCGCCGATTCGCCGCCCTATGTGATCGCAGAGATAGGCGTGAATCACGGCGGCGATATCGATCAGGCCATCGCGATGACGGACGCGGCGCAAAGAGCGGGCGCGGACGCAGTGAAACTGCAGCTATTCGAGGCCGAACGGTTGTTGAGCAAAGCGGCCCGGCTGGCGGATTACCAGAAGGACTCCGGGGCGGTGGATCCGTTGCAAATGCTCCGGGCCCTGGAGATGTCCATAGACGACATGTCCCGTGTCGTGGAGCGGGCGCACCGGGGCGGCCTTCATGCAATCGTGAGCATCTTCAGCGTCGAATTTGTCGACAAGGCCGAACGATTATCGTTTGACGCCTACAAGACCGCATCTACGGACATAATCAACCGACCGCTTATCGAAGCGATGATGAATACGGGCAAGCCGTTGATCATTAGTACCGGCGCAGCTTCATCCGATGAGGTCGCGCAGGCTACGAACTGGCTCGGCGAGCATCCCCATCTTCTCATGCACTGCGTCAGCAGTTACCCCACCCCCGATGATGATGCGACCCTTGCCGGGCGGGAAGCGTTGATGGTGCTGAATCCCCGTGCATTGGGCTATTCCGATCACACCACTGCGGTGGACACCGGCGCGCTGGCAGTCGCGGGTGGGGCGTGCCTGCTCGAAAAGCACTTCACCCACGATAGAAACGCCCGGGGACCCGACCATGCCGCTTCACTGGATCCTGACGGTCTGGCTGAATATGTCCGTCTCGCGCAGCGCGCGTGGAAGATGCGAGGCTCAGTCACCAAGCAGATCCTGCCCATCGAGCGCGATGTGCGCAGCGTTTCGCGGCAATCGATCGTAACCAAGCGCGATCTCCAATCCGGTCACGTCCTTCGCCGCGAAGACTTGACGATCAAGCGCCCGGGAACCGGGATCTCGCCCGCGAAGCTGCAAGAGACGATCGGGCGGAGGATCGCGAAAGCGATAGAAGCGGACTTGCCGTTGACGGAGGAGCACTTGGCGTGACCGACCTCCGCACCATCGCCGTGGTTACCGGCTGCCGCGCCGACTTCGGCTTACTCAAGCCCCTCATGTGGGCGGTCGAGCACCACGATGGATTGTCTCTGCGAGTACTGGTCACCGGTACCCATCTCCTGCCCCCGGTGCGTACGGTCGATGAAGTAACCGCGACTTTTGTTGCCGCTCATAAGATAGGAATGCAGCAGCCGGGCGAATCGGATCGGTTTGATGATGCGGCAGCTCTCGGCCTCGGCATTCATGGCTTCGCGGAGTACCTGCGGGAGAATCCGGTTGATGTCGTGCTCGTGCTCGGCGATCGGATTGAAGCCTTCGCCGCCGCCGCCGCCGCTTCAATCGCCGGGGTTCGCGTCGCTCACATGCACGGTGGAGACCGGGCCGAGGGCGTCGCTGATGAGGCCATGCGCCACGCGATAACCAAGCTGGCCCACATTCACCTGCCCGCGACAAAGACATCCGCAGAGCGAATCACGAAAATGGGAGAGGATCCCCAGCGGGTGCACATCGTCGGTTCGCCTGCGATCGATGGTCTCGATGAGATCCCGCCTCTGGCTGATGCTGACTACGAAACCCTGGGCAGTCCGGAGATTGTCTTTCTGCTGCATCCCACCGGTCGCGATGATGTCGAGGAGCACACCGACGCCGCACTGCTCATGGATCTCTGCCGCCGGTCCGGGCGACTGGCGGTGCTGCACCCCAACTTTGATCCAGGCCGGAAGGGGGTTCTTCTGGCGATTCAGGAGGCGCCCGAACAACCGGGGATCCCCCATCTGGATAGGGACCGGTTTATCGGTCTGCTCCGGCGAGCGAAGGCGATCGTGGGCAACTCCAGCGCGGGCCTGATCGAGTGTGCCGCGCTGCCGACATGGTCCGTTAACATCGGCTCCCGCCAGAACGGCCGGGAGAAGCCCGTCAACGTATTGGATTTTCCCATTTGGGATTGGGTGCAGATCGAATCGGCGCTTGTGAGGGCTCTTGCGGAGCCGCCGCCGCCGTTGGACCATCCCTACGGCGATGGCCGGGCTGGTCCGCGTACCGCCGAGGTTTTGGCGACATTTGATTCCGATAAGCACGGGCTGGCGAAGCACAACACTTATTGACCTCGTAGCGTGTGCAACTTCGGGACCGTCATTTAAGTCGCCAAACACGTCGGTCGATGATCGGATCAGGCATCCTCCACCCAAACAAAGGGGAAAGTAATGGGCGCTACGAGCAACGCGGAACAGGCGGCGATAGTTGACAGCGCGATAAAAGGCATCAGCCATATCGCCACGCTGCCGGAAATCACCATCAAGATCATTGAGCTGGTGGAGGATCCGACGAGCACGGCCCAAGACCTTCACAACATCATTTCGAACGATCCTGCCCTCTGCAGCCGCATTCTCAAGGTCGTCAACTCGGCCTTTTACGGCCTGCCGCGGCAGATCGGCTCGATCAACCGCGCGATCGTGCTACTGGGGCTCAACGCGGTGAAGAACATCGCGATCGCGGCGAGCCTGACCAAGCTCTTCAGAGGGGGAGATTTGTGTCCGAATTTCTCCGCCCGGGATCTCTGGATCCACTCCATCGCGACCGCTGCCGCCGCCAAACTCATCTGCGATGAGCTCAAGCTGGGTCTGCCCGATGAGGCCTTCCTTGCCGGCTTGATTCACGATATCGGAATCATGGTTGAGATGCAGTCATCGCGAAACCAACTGGTCCAGGTATTCGAACAACTGGCGCTGGACGAGGACGGAGTTCCCACCGGCAACATGCTCGAGATCGAGCAGAACGTCCTGGGGGCCAGTCACGAGGCTTTTGGCGCCGCACTTTGCGATACCTGGAAGTTCCCCAAGTCCTTTACCTACGTCACCGGACACCATCACAATCCACTGGAATTGCCCGAGGGCAGCCGGATGCTGGCATGCATCGTCTACGTGGCTGACCGCATCACCGCTCAGACCGGATACGGCTTCCGCGGTGATCTGGCGTCCCTGGAAATCCGGCCGGAGGTTGTTGAGGACCTCGATATGACCGCTGAGCAGCTCGAGCGAGTCATCGCCAATCTGGCTGAGGCATACGAGGAAGTCGAAGCGACCTTCACCTGATCGGCCGTTGTTTGGTAACAAGTCATACCCACCGGTTTCCCGGCTCACGCCGGATTCGCTGTGGGTTTGCGCTCGCTCGGCGTACGCCAAACTGCCACGCTCATGACGTACCCGCCCCTGAGCCGCTATCATCTGCTTGATGTCCGAGACCATCCGGGTACATTTCGGCAAGCCGATCGCGCTGTTCGCGCTGTCTGACACCGTCCTCCTGCCGCACGCGATCCTGCCTCTGCACATTTTCGAACCTCGTTATCAGCAGATGGTGAGTCATTGTCTGGATCAGACGGGCCAGATCGCTATCGGGACGTTCGAGCGCCGAAACCCCAGCGATCCCGGTTCACCAGAAGGAGCGCCCGTGCGCATCGCGGTGTGCGTGGGACAGATTATCCAGCATGATGCTCTGCCGGATGGGAGATTCAACATCCTTCTTCACGGCGTCTGCCGGGCAAAGATCAAGCAGATCCTCGAGCCGGAGGGAGATCGCGCCTATCGCATGGCGGAGATATCTCCGATCGAATCGGTGGAGGGGCCGCCCAGTCCGATGCCCATGGTTCGGGAGGACCTGCGGGCGATGCTGACCGGTCCCCGACTGAAGCGCCTTCGCGATCACGAAACGCTCATGGAGTGGATCGACCGCGAGGATGTGCCCACCCACGCCTTGCTGGAGTTGATCGCCTTCGCCCTGGTGCGCGATACCGAACTCAAATACCGGCTGCTCGCGGAAGCGGATCCGGCCCGTCGCGCGGTGATGATCAAGGGCGAGCTGAAGTACCTCGACTCGCTGGTGCGCAAGACCGATCGTCAGGATTACCGCTCCTGGCCCAAGGGCCTGAGCTGGAACTGACTCTGGCAGTAGACCACTATTCAGGTGTTCCGCCCTGTCGGAGAGAAACTGACATTCCTGTCAAAACGTCTTCCCGCCCAGGCACGCGAATCTGAGATTGAAGAGGTCCGGATATTCCTCTCTGCCGGATTCCTCCTTTTTCTAAGGCTGGCGGCCAGGAGCAGGGCATGAACGACACGAGCAGACAGGGTGGAGGGCGAATGAACGAGAGGACGGCCGTATTCTCGGCGAACCTCACGGAGCGGTTCTCAACACTAAGCGGATGACAGAAAGCGTGGGAGAATCCGGCTTCCAACGCCGATACAAAGGCCATGAAATGCGCGGTCACTGCGGACAATCCGGCTGAAGCCCTGAAGAGAGAATGGTTGCTCACCAATGGTTTGGGCGGATTTGCGATGGGTACCGCTCTGGGGGCCAATACCCGGCGTTATCACGGGCTTCTGATCGCAGCGCTGAGGCCTCCCGTGGGGCGCATTGTGGCTCTGCACAGCGTGATTGAGGAACTCGTGATCGCGGGCAAGCCGTTCGAACTGGCGACCCACCAGTTCGGGGCGGCGGCGGAGCTTCATCCAGATGGCTGGCGTCGGGTCAAGGAATTCTGCCCGAAGCCGCCGACTGAGGCGCGGTGGGTATACCGACTTGGGGGGATCACAATCGAAAAGAGCATTGCCCTGAAGCCGGGGGCGAACCAAGTGTCGGTCAATTACCGGATTGAGGGGGCGGCTGAAGGCGCTTTGTTCCGGGTTCGTCCGCTGACGCCGATGCGTGATTTCCATTCGCTGGAGTGCGAGAGCGGGCAGGGGCGTTCGGTGACGATCGTGGATGAGGCCGTGATGTCGCTGCGCCGGGGCGATCTGGGGCTGGAGATGATACAGCGGGGCGGTCGGTGGACCGTCGATGAACAATGGTGGCACAACTTCGCTTATATCGAGGAGCGCGATCGCGGGCAGGATTGGACTGAGGATGTGTGGGCTCCCGGCTACGTCGAAGCGGAAGTTCCTGCGGGCGGGTCGATGGAGTTGGATGTTGTTGTGGCGGTACCGGAGGTTGCGCCCGTGGCAATCGATCTCCCGGTGGCGGCCGATGGGAGCGCGCCCGCCGGGCGGCTCAGAGCCGCGGCGGGCCAGTTCATCACGCGGCGCAAGCTCAAGGGTGAATGGGCATCGACCATTCTCGCGGGCTACCCGTGGTTCGCGGACTGGGGGCGCGACACGATGATCGCATTGCCCGGGCTGATGCTTTGCACGGAGCGGTTTGAGGAAGCGAAATCGGTTCTGCTCTCCTACGGCCAGAGGGTACTTCGGGGCCTGTTGCCCAATGTGTTCAGCGATTACGATGAAGGGGCGGCGTACAACACGGTTGATGCCAGCCTGTGGTTCGTGCATGTGGTGCGCGAGTACATTCAGGCATCACAAGACGGTAACGTCGATGAGCTGCTTGACACCTGCCGCTCGATCCTGTTCGCATATCGCAACGGCACGGACTTCGACATTCACCTCGATGAGGATGGGCTCATCACCGCGGGCGATGCGAATTCGCAACTCACCTGGATGGATGCGAAGCGCGAAGGCATCGTGTTTACTCCGAGATACGGCAAGCCGGTGGAGATCAACGCGCTGTGGCACAATGCGCTGATGAGTCTGGCCGAGCTTACCGCTGATGATCGCGAGCGTGGGGAGTTGCGGTCCTCAGCCGCGCGCACCGCGCAGGCGATTCAGGAACATTTCTGGTGGGAGCAGCGAGGGTGCCTGCATGATGTGTTGTTGCCGCGCGAAGGCGGCTGGTATCCGGATGGCAAGCTCAGGTCGAATCAGATATTCGCGGTGAGCCTTCCGTTTTCGCCGTTGACTGCCGATCAGAGGAGGAGCGTGGTCGAGGTGGTGCGGGATCGTCTGCTGACGCCGTTTGGGTTGCGCACTCTCGACCCGGCTGATGAGGCTTATCGCGGCCGATACGAGGGCGATCTCATGCAGCGCGATGCCGCATATCACAACGGCACCGTATGGCCGTGGCTCATTGGCCCCTATTGCGAGGCGGTGCTCCGCGTGGGTGATTTCAGCGAAGCGTCGGTGATCGAGGTGAGCGGGGCCATCGAGCCGCTCCTGGCGGAGCTGGACCGGGGCTGCGTGAACCAGATCGCGGAGGTTTATGACGGTAGCGAGCCTCAACGTCCATCGGGCTGCCCCGCCCAGGCCTGGTCCGTAGCCGAGCTGCTGCGTGTGTTTCTTCTCACGCAGCGCGTCTCCGTGGCGTGATTCGGTGGTTTGAAGGGGGAGCGTGATTTCGCGGCTTGGCCCCCGGCCCTCGGCTTGGTGCTCAAGCTCCCGCGCGATGCCCGGGTACAACTCTCATTATCGCGTTTTACGTTTCTGCTTTGCCTACATGGTTAGCGCGGGGAGGCCTGAGATCAATGCGGCGAGCAGTAAAAGCGCCATTGCACCGAGGGCGACCCATACCAGCGGCGGTACGCGGCCGGGGGTATTCAACGGCAGGTTGTCCTCGCGCTCGCCGAGGTCCACTTCATCCCAGTCGATATCGACGGAGTCGGCCGTGTTTGCTTCGAGCGCGGCCTTGGCGCGGTCAAGGTCACTTCGTCGCACCTGGATCGGCACGCCGCGCGCCTTGTTGAGTGGAAGGCCGATTCCCCCCTGGATGGCGTCAAGGGCAATCGCCTCGATGCCCGCGTTCTCCAGCACCATCACGATGGTGTGAGCCGCGAAGGGAGTCTCGGCCGTGGACAGTGTGGTCAGTTCATCGGAGTCTTCTTCTCGTTCCATCAGGACTACTCCTCTTTGTACTTGTCGATCGCCCTCCACAGCGATGAGAGTTCGTTCGGCCCGTAGCAGTCGCCATCGGTCATTACCCGCCAGTCTGAAACCCGATCTTTCTCGACCCACACGCGATCGCCCTTGGTGAGGCGCTCGATTGCGAGGGGCTGATTGACCAGTGTGCCGTGAACCTTGTCGGCGTCAAAACAGCAGACCTCGAACCAGAGATGTTCCCGGCTGGTCGCGGGATCGTCCTCTGCGAAACCTGCCTTGACGCCGAAGACCACGGCTTTGTCGTCGCTTTCCGCGTCGGTCATCTGCCCGATGGATGCGAATGCGGTGGCGAAATGGCCCCATGTGGCGCGAGCCAGTGCGCCTTGTCGTTCCGTGGCCCGCGTGGTCATGTAGACGCCCGCCTGATCGCGCATCAACTTCTCGGTGACTTCCTGCGGCCATTGCCAGGGTTTGTCGGTCTCCCGGTTCGATTCGTTGGAACAGATCACAGCGCGCACGCCGGAGTGCGGGTTTTCACGGCAATCGTTTCGATCGCCGGGGCCTCCGGGTATATTCTCGGCAAGCAATGGTGCGATCGTGTTCGCCGGTCGGAGCGTGATCTTCAGATCGGTACCGATCTCGAACGGTTTGCCGGGCGCGGGCGGAGTTTGCTCCAACAACAGTGCCGCGATGTCGCCCATCAGTTCCGCCGCGGCCTCGGTGTAGATCAGCGGCACACCGATCATCTCAAGTTCCGCCGCGCCGCATCTCCACAGGCCGTGAGTGTGCAACCACACCACCTTGTCTTCGAGGGGGATTTCCTCGCCGGATCGCACCGCCTGTATCACCCATAAGACATCCGCAGGGGGCTCGACTTCATCGGAAGCGAAGACCTCATCGAGTTCGCGTCGGCCGTGCCAGATCGCGGTGTTGACATCCAGGAGTGCGGGAACTTGGGTCAATGCCCCGGCGACCGCGCGCATGAGATTGCCGAAGTCGGTCAGCGGATCATCAGGCGAAAGCACTGTCTCGAGGCCCACGATCCACTTGCACGGTCTGGGACTGAATTCCTCGAGCTCGCTTTGTTCCAACGGCTGCGACGGCTCGGACCAGAAGACGACGGGTGATGCCAGTGTGGGAAGCTTCAGGGCGAAGCACCAGGCAATTCCCGGATCCTGATGCTCCAGTTCTTCGAGGATGCCGATCTTGCGTCCGAAATATTCGGACATCGCCGAGACGATCTCCGTTTTCAGCGGAGCGTGCTCATCCGGCCAGATAGCGATCAGGTTTGTGGGCTCCTGCTCCGGCAACTGCCAGGGGTTGTTGCCGCAGCATTCGCGCTCAGGATGACTTGGGCCCACCTCAGACATCGCCTTGAGTCTATGGGCGGGCGGATCGTCGGGTCACCTTTTTGGTGAGGAAAGGCTCGCTTGAGTTCGGCTGACGTGTCCCGGTTTCAGCCGTCTCCTGTCGTGGCATCATCGCCATCCCGC
>PJEL010003901.1_pt1 | contig 12515 bp, 14 predicted proteins | sample 1853271 | NCBI WGS metagenome assembly PJEL01 (sample SAMN08108733, study PRJNA415343) | Invertebrate metagenome, whole genome shotgun sequencing project. | host: Globobulimina | place: Sweden: Gullmar Fjord | collected 2015-08 | reverse complement strand
ACGCTTTGACCAATTGGTTTTAACGTTGAAGAATATACTTCACCTGTATCTGGATCTGTTCTACGTGGTGATGCTAATGAATAAACAACTAAATCAATTTTCCCCATATCAGCTTTAATTGTTTCAATCGTTTTTGCTTTAATTTCGTGAGAGAAAGCATCGCCATTAATGCTCTTAGCGTAAATGCCTGCTTCATCAGCCGCTTTAACAAAAGCAGCAGTGTTATACCAACCTGCAGAGCCTGTTTTCTTTTCTGTTGGTGGTTTTTCGAAGAAGATACCTAACGTTTTAGCGTCATGACCAAAGGTAGAAGTAATACGTGAAGCTAAGCCGTAACCGGTAGAAGCACCGATAACTAAAACATTTTTAGGACCTGTAGCCGTAGAAGTTTGTGCTTTAACATAAGCAATTTGCTCATTCACATGCGCTTCACAACCAGCTGGGTGAGCATTAGTACAGATAAAACCACGAATTTTTGGTTTGATAACCATAAGTAAAACCTTCTTTATTTATATTAGTGACTCAGCTACCGTCTTGCATATTTGTATAAATCATAGCTAAGGTTTGAAAGAGCTTTTCAAATTTTGACGACATTGTACCTTGCCTCAAGCATAAAGAGGTATGACCAGAAGGCAATGACTTTATTTTTCTATTTTTCACCACCAGCACAGTTAGGAGAGCTTGGTACTTTATCAGCATTCATCTCTTGCCATTGTGATTGGGTATAGGTGTGTAATGCTAAGGCATGGATCTTTTCTGCAAGCTCTTCTGACAGTACCGCATTAACTAAGCGGTGACGCTTTATTAAACGTTCATCGTCAAAGGCTTTAGCAACAATCACCACTTTAAAGTGTGACTCACTACCCGGTGGTACATTGTGGTTATTACTTTCATTGATCACTTCTAAATGTGAAGGTTGAAATGCATCAATCAGTTTTTGTTCGATAATAGCGGCAACAGTCATTATTCTTATCCTGAATGTAAAATAGTATGGACTCGAATCGGCAAATATTTTAGCCGATTTAAGTGGATAGACAAACAATATGTTGCGGATTATGACACAATAGTCGGCAAATTTTTCACTGAACTTTAGCCAATTTTTATGATCAGCCCTTTTATTGTTAATGATAAGAACTTATTTCTAAGCCGTTTTCCCGTTGCACAAGTAAACCGTAGCCTACAAGCATGGGATTCAGCCGACGAGTACCTCATAAACCATATCAATGAAGAAGGTTTAATTAAAGCTGATACAAAAGTAGCTATTTTTAATGATGCATTTGGCGCATTAGCTACAAACTTCTGCCATTCAGGTACTGATAATGCAAACGTTATTTGTATTAATGACTCCTACATTAGTAGCCAGGGTATTAGTTATAACATTGAGCAGAACTATTTAGATGATGGCAATATTACCCTGCTGACTTCACTTGATGACTTGCCTAATGATATTGACGTTATTTTATATAAGATCCCCAAAACTAAGTCGCTACTTGTAGAACAGCTTATTCAGATAAAAAAATCGGTTAGTGATAAATGTATTTTTATTGCCGCTGATCGCGCTAAAGAAATTCACAGCGCTACCTTAAAAGTATTTGAAAAACATTTAGGCACCACTAAAACATCTTTAGCTGTTAAAAAAGCACGTTTAGTCTTTTGTCAGTTTGATAATAAACAAGTACATCAATCTCCTTTTCCTACGGTTTGGGCGCTACCACATCAATCGAAAAATGACTCGCCTTCCCGTGATTTTAGTATCAGTAATCATGCTAATGTTTATGCTCGCGAAAAGTTAGATATTGGTGCTAGATACTTCATTGAGAATTTGCCTAAAGTTGCTGCTAATAGCAAAGTAATAGATTTAGGTTGTGGCAATGGTGTTATCGGCCTTACCGTTTTAGCTAATCAACCTGAGGCGCATGTTCAATTTATTGATGAATCAACCATGGCAATTGCTTCAGCGAAGCAGAATATATTGACCAACCTGCCTGAGTCGATTGAAAATTGTGAATTTACCCTAAATGACTCTTTAACTGATATAGAGGGCGGTAGTGTTGATTTAATTTTATGTAACCCGCCGTTTCACCAAAATACAGCCACAACGGATCATATCGCTTGGCAGATGTTTAAAGATAGTCACAGAGTATTAAGAAAAGGTGGCGAGTTACGCATTATTGGTAACCAGCAATTAGCTTACCATATTAAATTACAACGTCTTTTTGGCAACGAAACCTTAATTGCCAGTAATAATAAGTTTGTCACCCAATCAGCGATTAAGCGTTAGGAAAAATAGTTAATGATGAACGTTAAGTTTTTGAAATCACTAATGGCCAGTGTATTACTGGTTACATTGGCTGCTTGTAGTACTGCGCCAACACATTTAATTATCACTCCAGAATTATACCTAACAGCCTCAAATCAACTTTTCAATAAGCAGGCAAGTGTTACTGTGGTAGATATGCGAACAAGTACTCATATCGTACAAATTATAGAAAAAGATGAAGCTGCGATCATTCTATCTGCTGAAAAGCGTCTTGAAGATACCATTCAAGGCCTTTTAACTAAACAATGGCAACAACAAGGAATGCTAATTACTGCTGCAGCTAAGAACAAACTTACCGTCACCATTGAAAAGGCGATTATAAGTGTTACCCAAGAAAGTGTCAGTTACAGCACTCAAAGTGAAATTATTATTAAAGTAACTATTGATAATAATAAACAAACATTAACAACTCGCTTTAAAAATAGAGCGCACAGTGAAGGTGCTCTTAAAGCTGATATTGCCGTATTAGAGCGTGAATTTAATCACCATTTAAGTACCCTACTAAAACAAATAATAACAAGTAAAGACATTAGAAATTTTTTATGAACATAGATGCTAACCTCTGATAAACGGGAGTCAATGATGAAAAAACTCATTCAGTCAATTTTCGCAACAACTTTACTTGTCGTTAGCTTTTTTAGCTACGGCGTTGATCCTACAAACATTTACCCAAAGGTGAAATTAGAAACCTCTATGGGGGTAATTATCATCGAACTCGATAGAGTCAAAGCCCCTATTACCGTAGATAATTTTCTCGAGTATGTGGTGAAAGGTGAGTATAACAACACTATATTTCATCGAATCATCGATGACTTTATTGTTCAAGGTGGTGCTTATGATGCTAAGTTTTCAGCAAGAAAACTAGGAAAAAGCATTGTAAATGAATCCGGGAATGGCTTAAAAAATGAAGTGGGCACTATTGCAATGGCGAAAGAAAATCGTCCACATACGGCCAATAGGCAATTCTTCTTTAACCTCGCTGATAATACAACTTTAGATCCTGGTCGAAAATGGGGCTATGCTGTTTTTGGCGCTATAGTTGAAGGTGAAGAAGTGCTTGAAGCAATAGCCAAAGTACCTACCGATTATAACGAGGCAATGGCTTGGAATGATGTGCCAGTAAAACCCGTTACTTTAATTAAAGCTACGCTTTTAGCAGCAGACGATTAAGCTTAGCTTACATCTGTTTGTTATTTTATAACCAAAAACTTACAAAATAGTAACAAAAAATACGTAGATATTTTTTGACAAACTTCCAATTGTCACCGATAAATAAGGTAGCTAATAATAATTCTCATAAAAATAATTAAAAAGAGAGATAATAAATTAAATAAAGGCGCTAATTATTATCAGTGACGGTTAAATACTTTGTTTATTTGCACTGAAAATTACGCCATGTAGTAAGTGTTTAAGGGGTTCTCATGATAATTGAGCAGTTTATCGATGATAAAATACTACAGATGCATACCTACGTAACCGCTGTTATCGAGCAAAAGCTTCACTATACCGAGTTAGATCGTTTTATTTTAGATACCATGTCTGAATGGACTTTACTGAGTGTTGTTGATGAAACGCCACACAGTGCAAAAGAACGTGTGTTTTGGCACCTAATGCATGAGGTTAGCTTACATGGCGCCCAAGCGCTAAACCAAGATTTATTTTTCAAAAGCGAAATGAATACTTGTTTAGACTTTTTCAACGGTATTGGCAGCTATCCTATCGATTGCATTGGCTGGCGGCCAATAGCATAGTAAGAAATCTAACAGCCACTAGCGATAATAACTTTGCAGCATCACAATTAAGTTATTCTATTTGTTATCACTCTTTGGTAGGCTACCCCCTATATTCATACAACTCACATAATAGTATTCATGTCTGAAAACCACTCCTTTCGCCAAACTTTAACTTACTTTAAAGATCGCCGTTTACTTAGTATTTTTTGCTTTGGCATAGCTAGCGGCTTCCCGTGGGTAATGATTGGTTCAGCTATGAGTGGTTGGCTAAAAGACGAAGGTCTTAGCCGCTCAAGTATTGGGCTATTCGGACTTATTTTTGTCGCTTATAGTATTAATTTTCTTTGGTCGCCACTAGTCGACCGGTTAAAGATCCCCCTACTAACAGCTAAAATGGGACAAAGACGCAGCTGGATTCTGACAGCGCAACTGGTGATATTATTAGCTGCGTTGCAACTTAGCCAACTTGATGCAAATAACCAACTTAATATGATGGCTTTATTTGGTTTGATCATAGCTATTTCAGGAGCTACTCAAGACATTGCTATTGATGCCTATCGCATAGATTCATTAGCAGACAAAGATAGTAACTATATGGCTGCAGGATCAGCCATGGCAACAGCAGGTTGGTGGACAGGTTATGCAGGGTTAGGCAGTATTCCATTTATTCTAGTTGATCAACCTAACTGGCAGTGGCCTCAGGTATATTTAGTACTTTCTGCCATTATTATCGTGTTAATGCTCACTGCACTTATTGTCAAAGAGCCCTTAAGCAACAGAGAGAAGCAGCAAGCAGAAATTGAGAGTAACTACCTACAGGCTCTGCCAAGCCAAGGCCATAGACCATTACTGATTTTACTTATTTTACCTTTAATTATTTTGAGTATATTTTACGCTAACATTGGCTACCCTGCATGGCCAACACAGTTCATTGCTGCTGAGTTTAGCTTTTCTGTCATTAGTTTAATTATCGGCACCTTACTCGTACTATTTATCAAACAACTTAGTATATTAAACAGGTCCATGCAATCAAACACAGGTGGTTATTCAGTTCCTCAGCAGACGAATATGATTCATCGATTAACGGCTTGGTTATTAACAACCCTAGTTGCACCCATTCAAGAATTTTTCCAACGAAATGGCACGCGCTTGGCTATTTCAATTTTACTGTTTATATTTCTGTTCAAATTAGGTGAAGCTTACTTAGGTAGAATGTCAATTGTCTTCTATCGTGAAGTAGGTTTTTCAAATAGTGATATTGCTTATTATTCCAAAATGATTAACTGGGCTGTGACTATAGTATTTTCCTTAATAGGTAGTGTGTTCACCATACGTTATGGCATTTTAAAGGGATTATTTATCGGTGGCATAGCCATGGCAGCAAGTAACCTGCTATTTGCGCTAATGGCATTGGTAGGTCCAGATAAAGCATTATTCGCTTTTACTGTTTTTGTTGATGGTTTTACTTCTGCTTGGGGTTCAGTTGCATTTGTCGCTTTACTGTCTGTTTTGTGTAATAAAACATTTACTGCCAGCCAATATGCTTTAATGGCTTCCCTAGGTACCTTTGGTCGAGTAATGCTTGGCTCATACTCTGGCATTATGGTTGATTGGCTTGATGGTAACTGGGCACTATTTTTTCTTTGTACTGCATTAATGGTGGTTCCTAGTTTATTATTTTTATATGCGATAAGAGAGCCACTGACAAAGTTAATCAATAGTCAAAGTTGATATCTAGATAAGCCTCTGGTCTAACTGATTATTTTACCCTATGATTATAAATGGTATTTATTTAATGAGCCTTTCCCTTTTATGATAAAATTTTTCTTTTTAATCCCCATTATTATGTGTGCAATTTGGGCCTGGTACCTTGATGCTCATGGCTATAGTTTAAAGCAAGGTATTAAAGGCTTTAGCTATATATTTGCCTTCAATGCAATCATCATTGGTTTTTTTGTGATGATGATTTATGTGACACATTGATTTAACTTTGAAGCAATAGATAATGTGAACTTAAAAAATCTATCTGCGACTAACAACAAAAAGCATAATACAAACAACCTTTGATAAGAAACAAAGCAGCAATGTTTTTTCTGTCATACACTTAGGCTATATTTTCAATTTATTGCTCGGTATTATGTTAATTGTTGATCAAAGTGTTTTAGATGATATTGGCAAGGGCTTTTCTGTTCCTGCCCAACCTAAATTGCTGCTTGAGCTACTTAAACTCATGGCTGATACCGAGCCTAATATTAAAGCTATTAGTAACGCGATCAGTAAAGATATTGCTGTTAGCGCGGCTATACTGAAAACCATAAACTCCCCCTTATACGGCTTAAGCAGAACTATCACTGATATCAGAATGTCAGTAAATTACATTGGTATTTTTGGTGTGGTCATGCTGGTTACCGGCAGCTTACTTAAAAAGAGCTTTGACCCTAAAAGCTGTAGTATAGACCTTGAACCATTTTGGCAATTAGCTTCAGATATTGCGGATACCGCGATGAAACTAGGGCAAAGATATAAACCACAAGTTGCTAACGACAAGTTTTTTAGCTTAGGGCTATTTCATACTTGTGGCGTGCCGGTTATGGCGATGAAGTATCATGATTATCAAGCACTTTTAGATGAAGCATTAACAACACCAGAAATTTCCCTGACAGAATTAGAAGAAAAGCGTTACAACTTTAATCACGCCACTATAGGTTATTATGTTGCCAGCTCTTGGCGTTTACCTAAAGATGTTTGCCAAATAATTTTACAACACCACGATAGAGATTACTTAGCCAAATTAGATGGCTCGCAGGGACAAGATTTATTTGCTGTGTTAAAACTAAGTGAGCACTTAATCACTTTAAAGCATACTGATAATGGTTCATCTGATTGGTCTTATATAAAAGATAGAACTTTAGAATTATTAGCAATTGATGATGATGAGTTTGAGGGGCTGATTACTGAATTTAGCTCTTCTGGCGCTATCGATAGTGAATTGAGTGATAGTTAGTTGATTGATAGTGAGTAATGACTCACTATCCTCAAGGTTTCGTTGGGAAGTTAACGCTATGTATTAGGATAGACCGTTAGTAAACTTTCCCCAAGAAAGTAGTAAAGCTCTAAAGTCGTCAATACCACAGCCTGCCATTTCATTTTGATCTAAGTGGATATGCTCATCAGTTAACATTTCAGGTAAACCTTCACCACTGCCGTTTAACGAGCCATTCATACTGACATTAGTTTGAATTGAAATATCATCTCGACTTAAAGTGACAGAATATTCACTGCCGGTGATTAGTACTTCAGTAGAGTGACCTTTCTCAACATTATCTATTGCGGTAAGTAACTCAGTCAGTTTATTAATATTATTACCTAATTCAACTTCCATCCATGGACCTATGACCTCGTGCTCTAATGAAAAAAGCGCTCTGGCTTCGCCGGTAATGGCATCGTGTACAAATTCATATTCCATAGCCTTTCCTATCTTATTCAGTATAAAGGGCATACTTTAAGTGTAGCAAAGCTTTGACACTTTCCTCGAGCTTTGCCCTAAAATTGTAATATTTTTACTTTGCTTGCCACTGGCAGGTGAGTAAGGTCTTGTTCGTAGTTAAGTTATCTTCTTGGCCCAAAGAAATTTGGCCAATAAAGTTATCATTTTTACCGATAATACCTACGCCTTTAGGTGTACCTGTCATAACAATATCGCCATCTTCAAGGCTGATAAAAGATTGCAGTTCAGTTAAAATTTCATCGGGTTTGACCATCATTAAGTCAACACCACCCTGCTGCTTTAACACATCATTGATATTAAGCGACAAGCTTAAATGACTAATATCTTTTTGCTCAATACTAACAAAGTCACTAAAAATAGCCGAGCCATCAAAAGCCTTAGCACGCTCCCAAGGAAGTCCCTTAGTTTTAAGCTTTCCTTGTACTTCACGCTTAGTTAAATCTAGACCAAGCGCCACCGCTGTAAACTTTCCTTCTTGATACAAAAAGCTTAGCTCGGCCTCATAATGCAAAACATCATCATTATGTTTGGCAAAAAGCTCTGAACTGATGGCAGAATTAGGCTTTAAAAAAACCACCATTTCATCCGGTATTTCATTAGCGAGTTCTTTTATATGGTCAACATAATTACGGCCGATACAAACAACTTTTGATGGTGTTAACTGCAGGGGTGAACTGTCAGTGGAGATTAAGGTGATAGTATTCATAAGAAGCTTCTTAACTCGTTAAAAATCAATAACGCGCATAGTAATCAGTTAGTTGCTATTGGACAAGTTGATTTTATGGTTAACTGAAAAATATAAGCGCATACAACGCACCATTAACATCAATAACCAAACAAACTCAACCAACAAGCACAACGCAAAAACAGCATACAATTTAGGCTCACACAAAACAGCTATTAAAGTTATACCACTAATTATATGTAAGTAATATAAAGTTAACGCATGCTTTTTGTTCATAAATGCATGCATATGAGGGATAAATTGCATAGCAGAAAAGTCAACTAAACAGCGTTGTTGCAAATGTGTGTAACTTAAAAAGGGTAAAATCTTGAGCAACATGCCCTGTATCACTGACAGTATATAAAAGTAGATAAAAACCGCAGTTAATAACATGCTTTTATCTGGTAACGAAAAGGATAAAGGGCTATCAGCAGTTACATAAGGTTTGATATAAAAACTATCCGGTAAAAAGTACAAAACATTAAGCAGTAACAGTGAGCTTGCTGCCAATTGCCAATATTTAATGCTGGTATCAGGCACCTTACGCTTGCGTTGCTTGATCACATAAAACAGCGAACCAGCAAAAATAGCATGACTGATAAAAATTAACGGTAGCGCAAACTCACCTGAGAACATAAATAACACCAGCAAAACAAAAATTGTCGGCGCAAGATATTGCCTTATCCCCTTTGGCATATTAGGAGCCACATGGAACATAGGTAGCACTTGAAAGCTAACGGCTACAATAAGTATACCTGCCCAACCAACCAAGCCCATAAGCGCATGAATGTCTGTAATATGTTTATCGAGTAGCATAACGGGTAAGCTAATACCCACTCGGTTTGCCAATAAGATTAATCCCAACACAATTAGGATAATGAAAGCGACAATGGCTAGCCGAAAACCAATAATAGAGTCACCTTGGCTTATTTTTTTGATTAACACCCAAGCAACCGCGCCAATATAAAGGCTTAAGCCAACACCAAGCAGCACCATAGCAGTAATAGTTAAACGGCTATCAACAAAGATAAAGCTTAACATTAAGGCAAGTACACCAAGGCAATAACAAGTATGACTGACGGTGACTATCAACCTAGGTTTAGCAATACCTATGCCACCAATAACAGGCAATAGTTGCAATAATGCCCCCATCATCACCATAGTTAAAAAGCCAAGAGTAAAGCCGTGAGTTAGTGCCAACATACCTGGATGCCAACGGCTTAGCCAAAGAGTTTCACCAGAAAACAGGATTAAGAAAGCACAAGCAATGATAAAAATGGGTGCACAGATAAAAAAACGAAAGGGTAAATCAATTGGTGGTAAGGCGTTGAATGATAAGCCTGAAATATTCATAAGGAGCCTTTATCTTAAAGCCTGCTTTACAGTGATTTATATGAGCTTATTTTGCTGCTATTGAGCGAAAACAATTGTTGTTAAAGTGATGTTCAAAAAACTGCTGGCTACTTTGGTGGTAAATATACAAAGAAACATTATCATCACTATGCACTTCACAGTGATAGGAAAAACCTGCTTGTTGCAGTTTTTCATATAAAGGGAATGGCTGACGTCTATGACTGACTAACAAACATTGTCCATCAGTTAATTGAGCCAAGGCAGTTAATATCACTGTCATTGGCTCGGGTGGAGCAAGCTGTTTTACATCAACTTCAACAAGCTCCATAATCTTCATGATTTACTACGCTACTACGCTGGCTTTAAAGCCTTCAATAAGCTGTTCACCATCACTTAGGTGTTGCGCCATCATAGGGTAAAGCATCATTTCTTCTTTCATATTATGCTGCTGCATCATCACCATTAAGGTTTCTGACAAACCTAAGTATTCATCTTTTTCTTTTGCTGCCAAGGCATTATCTAAGTCTTGCACTAGAGCACGCATTTGTTGATGTTCCATACGCATGACTTGCGTAGGTCCAGCTGTCATGCCGGTAGCGGCTTCAAACTTAGGAAATAAAACTTCTTCCTCTTGTGTTAAATGCTCAGTTAATTCACTAGCAAAACTCTGCCATTTTTCTAATGCTAATGACCAATTTTGCTCGGCAACCGCGCTTTCTGCTTCAGAAAAAACTTCATCACACTCACGATGTTTTGCTGTCATGTACTCTGGAATTGAACTCATTTCATTTCTACCAATCAATTATCAATGACGCTATATTAAAGCAGCGACTCACTCGCTGTTTTGACCTGCATTAATAAAAATAGACAAAGCTCCCAAAAAATCACTATCTCAGTACCCCATACATATCAGACACCAGTTTTCACTATTCGTAACAACTCCGATGAGTCATTTACGTTAGGCTCTTTGGCTTATCTATCCCTTATATGGTTCAAATTTTATGACTTTCAAGAAATCTTTATTGGCACTTTCGCTGACCTGTTCATCATTTTATAGTGTTGGTGCTGCCTTCCAACTAGCTGAGCATAGTGCTGCTGGCTTAGGCCGTGCTTTTGCAGGTGAAGCTGCTATCGCAGACGACGCATCAGTTGTTGCTCGTAACCCTGCCCTTATGGCGCAATTTGATCAAATAGAATTTTCAATGACTGGCTCTTTTGTGATGCCAGACGTTAGCCTAGAAGGCACTAGTGCACCAGAAGGGATAGACCCAAGTGCATTAAACAATGACAGTATTGCGCCAAATGCCTTTATTCCAGCTATGTATTTAGTTGTGCCACTAAATGACAAATTTGCCCTTGGTTTTGGTACTTTCTCAAACTTTGGCTTAGCAACAGAGTTCCCTGAAGACTACGCTGCCGGTTCACTTGCTGGTGAAACATCAATAACTACAGTAAATTTCAATAGCAGCCTTTCTTATAAAGTGAACGAGCAGCTTGTTATCGGTGGTGGTTTAAATGTTATTTATGCTGATGCGTCATTAGTACGTAACTTTGGTGAAAACCCTTTAGGACTACCTGCTGACTTTGAGGCAGCCAATTTAGCCGGTGATGATATATCTTACGGTTGGAATATGGGCTTATCTTATGATTTTAATGAGAATCATCGTTTAGGTTTTAGTTACCGTAGTGAGGTGAAATTAGAGCTTGAAGGGGATTACAGCAATGAGTTACCTCCAGAGTACCTAGGTCTTGGTGGACAAGTAGTACCAGGCACTATGGATATTAGCTTACCTGCTATTATGGAATTTTCAGGTCTTCATCAATTAAATGATGCCCTTTCAGTTCATTACTCAGCCATGTGGACGGGTTGGAGCAGTTTTGATGAACTAGCCGGTTACGCTGAAGGTATGGATGATCCTGTATTCTCAAAGCAAGAAAACTTCTCAGATTCTATGCGTTATGCTGTTGGTGCAACTTACCAAGTAAGCAGCAAGATGAAGTTACGTACCGGTGTTGCTTATGATCAAACACCAGCTGATGAAAATCATATGTCTATCTCAATTCCAGATACTAACCGGGTTTGGATTAGTGCTGGTTTAAATTACACTTTCGATAATAAATCATCTGTAGATTTTGGTGCTAGCATTATTAAAGGTGAAACTCAGACATTTAACGAAACTGATGACTTTGATCAACAGTGGGGATTTGAATCACAAGGTGATGCTTACATCGTTTCAGCACAATATAACCATGTATTCTAAAAATTTATAAGAAGAAAAAAGCTAATAGCCTTCAGCTATTAGCTTTCTTTATTTCTTTGCTATCCTCGCTAACAATAACAAGCGAGGATATATACTTAAAATATGAAAGAAAAGGTTAATCTTTTACCGCTAACAGATTGCGGATGGAAACGGTGATTTCTTCAATATTATCCACATCAACAGGTGCAATAAAAATAGTATCATCGCCAGCCAGTGTACCTAGAATGCCCGCAGACTCTCCCATACTATCCAGCATACGAGAAATTAACGGCGCGGCACCAATACCTGTTTTCAAGATAATCTGCATACCATTATGCTTAACACTCAATACTACAGATTCAATAGATTGCTTAGACTTTGGCACAGCCAACTCATCAGGCAAAATATAAATCATCTCATTATTAGTATTACGCGTTTTTACCGCACCAAGCTTAGATAAAAGACGAGATATTTTCGCCTGAGACATATCGTCAAAGCCCTGTGCTGAAAGAGCTTCAGCTAACTGACCTTGAGAGCCATAACATTGCTCTTTTAATAAACGTTTAAAGGCCTGAACTAATAGGGATTCTTTCTCTTTGCGGCTGCTAGTCATTTAGCTTCTTCATGGTAAGTAATA
>PJEL010003900.1_pt1 | contig 12517 bp, 8 predicted proteins | sample 1853271 | NCBI WGS metagenome assembly PJEL01 (sample SAMN08108733, study PRJNA415343) | Invertebrate metagenome, whole genome shotgun sequencing project. | host: Globobulimina | place: Sweden: Gullmar Fjord | collected 2015-08 | reverse complement strand
GTGGTAAAAAAGTAATGGCTAACGAAATAGAAGAACGGATGTATGGAATATATGTGTAGCAATGAAGACGGAAAGGCTTGAGGTAAACTCAAATTTGAAATAATTTACCTGACAACAAAAAAAAAGGACTCAACTCTTATCAAGAGTTAAGTCCTTAAATTGTATAAATAATGGCGGGAGCGACGAGACTCGAACTCGCGACCTCCTGCGTGACAGGCAGGCGTTCTAACCAAACTGAACTACGCCCCCGCTCGGGGTTATCAAAGTGATGGTGGGCGGTACAGGGATCGAACCTGTGACCCTCGGCTTGTAAGGCCGATGCTCTCCCAGCTGAGCTAACCGCCCGATCAATTTGATGAGTTTATTTAACAGTATCGCCCATTATAGTCAACTAAAAAAGGACACTGAAAGATGAAAAAATAAAGGTTAATTGCGGCAGCAAAATCTAACATCGCCTAGGCCCATTAATGGGCTGAAACAGTTGATGATTCTTCTGATTTGGCAGATGCAATTTCAGCACAAAATTCAGCGACGTCCTCTCCCTTAAATAAGGGCTCATCATCTTTTAATTTCAAAGCTATCTGCAATACGTCATCCATATGACCAACAAGTTCAATTTCAAGGCTCTTCAAAATTTTGACAGGAATCTCCTTGAGGTTTCTCTCGTTTTCTTTTGGAATGAGGACGCGTTTAACATTACCACGTTTAGCTGCAAGCAATTTTTCAGTTAATCCACCAATGGGCAGAACACTGCCACGAAGGGTAATCTCACCAGTCATGGCGATATCTTTGCGAACAGGGATACGCAGCAAAGAAGATACCATTGACAATGCCATGGTAATTCCAGCAGAAGGACCGTCTTTCGGTATAGCTCCTTCAGGAACATGTACATGTATATCAAGCTTTTGATAAAAATCAGTGCTTAACCCTAAACGGCTGGCCCTGGTTCTCACATAACTGAGAGCTGCCTGGGCTGACTCCTGCATGACATCACCAAGCTTACCGGTGATGGTCAATTTACCATTGCCAGGCATGAGAACAGTTTCTATCTGCAAAAGTTCACCACCAACCTCAGTCCAGGCAAGTCCAGTTGACAGACCAACTTCATCTCGCTCTTCAGCTCGACCAAAGCGGAATTTGGCAACTCCGAGATATTTTGCAACCGACTGGGCAGTAATCCGGTACTGTTTCTTTCTGCCTTTTTTCAGACGGTCACGGGCAATCTTCCGGGAAATGCCGGCAATATTACGTTCGAGATTTCGAACTCCAGCCTCCCGCGTATAGCGGCGTACTACTTCAAGAACAGCTCCATCATTAAAAGTAATATCCTTGGCAGCAAAACCATTTTCCTTAAGCTGCTTGGGCACCAGAAACCCTTTGGCGATCTGCAGTTTATCCTCTTCCGTGTAACCGCTGAGCTTTATAACCTCCATCCTGTCCTGCAACGGAGCAGGAATTGATGGCAGGTTATTAGCCGTGGTGATAAAAAAAACATCAGAAAGATCATAATCAAGATCAAGATAATGATCATTAAAGCTGTTGTTCTGTTCAGGGTCCAGCACTTCGAGAAGAGCAGAGGAAGGGTCACCACGAAAATCCATACTCATCTTGTCAATTTCATCAAGACAGAAAACTGGATTATTCACCTTAACCTTTTGCAGAGATTGGATGATTTTTCCTGGGAGAGCTCCAATATAAGTACGCCGATGACCACGTATCTCCGCCTCATCACGGACACCACCAAGGGAAAGTCGAACAAATTTTCTCCCCATGGCCCTGGCAACAGATTTACTTAAAGATGTTTTTCCCACTCCAGGCGGACCGACAAGACAGAGAATAGGTCCCTTAATCTTTTTTACCTGAACCTGAACAGCGAGATATTCTAAAATACGCTCTTTGGGTTTGCCCAGGCCAAAATGATCTTCATCGAGAATTTTCTCAGCCTTTTCAATGTCGATTTTGCCCCTGGTCTTATCTTGCCAGGGAAGACTGAGGATCGAGTCGATATAGTTGCGAACAACTGTTGCCTCTGCTGACATAGGAGGCATCATTTTTAACTTTTTCAGCTCTTTATTTGCCTTGTCACGGGCAATCTTGGGCATTTTTTTCTTAGCGACCTGTTCTTCAAGCTCATCCATTTCTGAACTTGGGTCGTCCTTACTGCCCATCTCCTTCTGGATTATCCTCATCTGTTCGGCAAGATAATAATCCTTCTGGGTTTTTTCCATCTTCTTCTTCACCTGGGAGCGGATTTCCTGCTCCAGGCCAGCAATCTGACTCTCTTTGTGAATAAGCCCTAAAACCAGTTCCATCCGCTCAAAAAGAGGGAGTGTGCCGAGAAGTTTCTGTTTTTCTTCCGTGCTGACCGGCAGATGCCCTGAAAGGAAATCAACAAACTTCACCGGGTTTTTAATTTTGGAAAGGGATTTGATAACCTCAGCCGGAACCTTTTTATTATGCTTGCTGTACTGCTTAAAAGAAGACAAAATTTCCCGGATATAGGCCGTGGTCAGATTATCTGAAATATCTTTCTCCTCATATTGCTCCACCTCAACGGTGAAAAAATCATCACTGGAGACAAAAGAGGTAATTTTCCCACGATGTTTCCCTTCCACTAGAGCTTTGATGGTTCCGTCCGGAAGCCGCAACAACTGCAACACAGTGGCGATGGTACCAATTTGATGAACACCATCTGCATCAGGATCATCAATGGTCGCATCTTTCTGTGTTGCCAAAAAAATACTGGTACGGTCCGACATTGCCTGCTCAAGAGCCTTTATTGATTTACTCCGACCAACCACAAGCGGAGCAACCATATAGGGAAACAGAACAATATCCCGCAAGGGCATTAAAGGAAAAACATTAGTTTCAGATTTGGGCATCAATTAAGCCTCTAGGCGCTGTAACTATTTAGGTACAGGTAAAAAACTTCAAAACATCTCGGAATGTAACTGTTTAGCAGGGCTCCAGGTGTCCGTAATCAGGCCGGGCAGCAATACCTAGGTATGCTGGACGGACTGATTACGGACAGATGGGGTGCTGCTGGACAGTTACTAGGCGCTTTTCTTTTCTTCATTCTCATAAAGAACTACAGGATAATCACCATTTAGAATAACCTGCTCACTTATAACGCATTCTTTAACATTTGACTCGGAGGGAAGCTCATACATAATTTCGAGCATGGATTTTTCTATAACGGAACGAAGCCCACGTGCTCCCGATTTACGTTTCATGGCCTCCTGGGCGATTGCGGTAAGAGCCCCTTCAGTGAAGCGGAGACGTATATCATCAAACTCAAAGAGTTTTTCATATTGCTTAGTCAAAGCATTTTTGGGTTCTCGCAAAATCCTGACAAGATCTTCCTCTTCAAGTTCCTCCATGGTAGCAATCACCGGCAGACGACCGACCAATTCCGGAATAAGACCGAACTGAAGTAGGTCTTCAGGTTGGGAGGAAGCCAGGATATCACCCATTTTCTTAGTACTTTTACTGACAACCTTGGCGCCAAACCCCATGGATTTAGTGCCGGTACGCCTCTTTATAACCCGATCAAGTCCGACAAACGCACCACCACAGATGAAGAGGATGTTGGTGGTATCAATGCGCACATAATCCTGCTGGGGATGTTTGCGGCCTCCCTTCGGAGGAACGCTTGCCACTGTTCCTTCAATGATTTTCAGAAGGGCCTGCTGAACACCTTCGCCGGAGACATCACGGGTGATGGAGGCGCTGTCTGATTTCCTGGCAATCTTATCAATCTCATCGATATAGACAATACCTCGGCAGGCACGCTCAAGATCATGATCTGCTGCCTGGAGAAGGCTAACCAGAATGTTTTCAACATCCTCGCCCACATAACCTGCTTCAGTTAAGGTTGTGGCATCAGCTATGGCAAAGGGCACATTAAGAATCTTGGCCAGGGTCTGGGCCAGCAGGGTTTTACCGCTTCCCGTGGGGCCAATGAGGATGATATTACTCTTCTGCAATTCAACATCTGAGACCTGGGCGGAAAAGCGATCCTCAATACGTTTGTAGTGGTTATGGACGGCAACGGCAAGATGGCGTTTTGCCAATTCCTGGCCAATGACATATTGGTCAAGATGCTCCTTAATCTCCATGGGCTTTAACACCGTACCGTCAATGTGTTCTTCAAGCTCCTGAAGACGATCTTCGCTGACAATCTCATTGCAAAGATCAATGCACTCATCGCAAATATAGACACTGGGTCCGGCAATAAGTTTTTTTACCTCTTCCTGATTTTTCCCACAAAAGGAACAGATTACATCAATATCATTATTTTGCTCATCAGACACAATCAGCTCTCCTCGTCAAGATTTTCTCTTTTAACCAAAACCTTGTCAATAATACCATATTTTTTAGCTTCTTTGGCACTCATAAAATAATCACGATCAGTATCTGCCTGAATTTTTTTCAATGTTCTGCCGGTGTGCTCTGCCAGCAGTTTATTTAAATCCCTGCGCATCCTCAGAATTTCCTTGGCATGAATATCAATATCAGTTGCCTGCCCCTGATAGCCGCCCATGGGCTGATGAATGAGAATTCTGGCATTTGGCAGGGCATAGCGTTTCCCTTTGGTGCCGGCGGACAGCAAAAAGGCTCCCATGCTTGCAGCCTGTCCCATGCAAAGGGTGGCAATATCGCATTTTATGTAGCGCATGGTATCATAAATAGCCATTCCAGCCGTTACCACTCCGCCGGGTGAATTAATATAAAAAGTAATATCCTTATCCGGATCATCAGCTTCAAGAAAAAGAAGCTGGGCAATAATAACATTGGCGATATCATCATTTACCGCTGTGCCAAGAAAAATAATCCTCTCTTTCAGCAACCGAGAATATATATCAAAGGCCCGCTCTCCACGAGGGGTCTGTTCAACAACCATTGGGATCAAACTCATGTCTGTCTCCAGTAAAACGTTTTGCAACTTGTAACTAAATTTAGTGCAAAATATATGTGGCTAAAGTTGTCAGTACTTGACCTGATCAAATAATCATTAAACTTTAGCTCACTTTTAATTTAAGTCACTTTCCGTGTTTTTGCCAGCCTAGGCCTCTAATTCTTTAATAACGGTATTTTCCCGCAAGAAGCCAAGAATTTTTTCACTGAGCAGTTCATTCATAAAGGGAAGCAGATCATCACGATTACGGAAATACTTTTTCACCTCATCCACCGGCATACCATATTGCTTTGAAACACGCTCAAAAGCTGCATTGATATCGTCATCGTCAAGTTTGATTTCTTCCTTTTCAGCAATTTTCTTAATGATGAAATCACCACGTACCCGCTTAGCTGCCCCTTCCTTGTACTCCTCAACGAGTTTTTCCTGGCTCAGCCCTGCTGCTTCAAGAGTCATTTGCTGTTTTTCAAGATGACTCTCAAGCTGCTTTATCTGCTCACTGACTTCTTGAGCCACCAGACGGTCTGGAACCTCAAATTCATGGTTCTCGAGAATTTTCATCATCATCTGATCTGTCAAGTCACCAGAGCGGGCATCCTCTTTCTGCTTGAGAAGTTTGCCACTCACATTCTCTCTCAAGTCAGCAACTGTTTTAAACTCTTCCCCGACATCCTGAGCGAAATCATCATCAATTTCCGCCAGAACTCTTTCCTTGATGTCGCGAACCTTGATTTTAAATTCAACTGTCTTTCCAGCAAGAACAGGATTAGGGAAATCAGCGGAAAAAGAGATCTCTTTTGAAGTTTCCTCATCCTTGTTCAGTCCAAGACAGGCATCTTCAAATTCTTTACCATTGCGTCCGGAACCAATTTCCAGAGAATAATTCTCACCACCTACTTTATCCAGTTCCTCTCCATCTTCGTAGCCCTGAAAATCAACAAGTACGAGATCATTTTCAGCTACATCCCGGTCATCAACGTTTTTCAGAGGGGCCATTTCTTTCCGTAACCTCTCTATCTCAGCATCAATGTCCCCTTCACTTACTTCAACTTTCGGCAGCTCAACCTCAATGCCTTTATAGTCTGCCAACTCAAACTCCGGCTTCACGTCAACTTCAGCAGTATAGACAAAGGTACCGTCATCAGCAAAATCATGGCTTTTGATATCAGGGTGCACTACAGGCTCACACTCTACCTTTCCAATTGCATCAAAGTAGGTATCCTGTACAAGTTTTTCCCCTACTTCCATTTTAACATTATCACCGTAAGTTTTTTCAAGCACTTTTTGTGGGACTTTGCCTTTACGGAACCCTTTAATTGACACATCACCTTTCAACTTTTTATAAGCAGCCTTTATTTTTTTTGATACAACATCTTCCGGGACAACAATTGTCAGAGTTTTCGTAAGAGAACTTACATCTTCAACGCTCACCTGCATTTGGGACCTTCCTTAGTATATGAGATTAAATAAAATGATTTACGTTTTTAGAACACAAAAGGCAAAGAGGCTATAATCCTCTTTGCCTTATCTGTCGGTCAGATAAAAATGGTGCGAGAGGAGGGACTCGAACCCACACATCATAAGACACTGGTTCCTAAGACCAGCGCGTCTACCAATTCCGCCACTCTCGCATTACGATGAAAACTGGCTGTTTCACCAAAAAACTATGCACACACTTTAAACAAAGCAAATGCATAATGAAAAATAAACAACTTTACCCAACCAGTCAAGGCCGACATTATAAAATTTGTAACTCGACCCAATTAAACCTCTGATTGCATTTTATACTTTATCAAGGTAAGTTAGGATAGTTTTTTTTCTTCTTAAATAATATTATCAGGATACGAATATGTCCTTGCAACAAAACACAGACAACGCCGACTCATTTCAGGCTGATGGTCACGCTACCTTAATCGGCAGCATTCCGCTCACCTCACATGATGAAGCCCTTGATCTTATTTTTAAATATACTCCCCGCATCCCTCTTTGGCCACAGCTTCCAGGAAACCGCCTTGAAGGAATGCTTGTCCAATATAATGAAGGGCTACCTGCCATTGAGACAGATGGCAATCAAGTTTTCTTTAACAGCAACTCAGAGCATTATGAGGCAGATCAACTTGCTTTTTACGAAGAGTATCTGGCCATTATAGAAAATTTTGATCTATTAGCCGATTCTCGCTTTAAAATGAGCAGAGAATGCGCCAAAGGTCTGTACCAGCTCATTGAAAAACGCGTTTCTAAGCAAGAAAACATCTTAGCCTTAAAAGGCCAGATCACCGGACCTTTCACCCTGCTCACCGGATTAAAAGACCAAAATGATCGTCCTGGTTATTATGACCCAATGATTCGCGACATGATAACCAAGGGCCTTGCTTTAAAGGCCGCCTGGCAGGTGTCCTTGTTAAAGAAAGGGAACAACCACGTCATTGTCTTTATTGATGAACCTGCTCTTGCCGGACTTGGCTCCTCATCATTTATCAGCATTTCCCAGGAAGATATTGCCCAGGACCAGACAGAAATTATTGAGGCAATTCATACTGCCGGAGGTCTTGCAGGGGTGCATGTCTGTGCCAATTCCGACTGGCCGCTTCTTCTTTCTCTTGGCTATGATATTCTTAATTTTGATGCTTATGGCTTTTTCGATCGACTTATTGCCTGCAAAGATGATGTTTACACTTTTCTTGCCCGGGGAGGGATTATTGCCTGGGGGCTCATTCCCACTTCAGAGGAAGAGTACATTATCAAGGAAAGTAATGCATCTCTTACTTCCCGCTGGGAAGAGCAAGCCGCGCAGCTGGTGAACGATCAGTGGAGTCTTTCTAAGATCCTCCGCCAAAGTCTTATAACTCCAAGCTGTGGCACAGGTGCTCTAACACCGGAACTTGCCACACGCGTCCTGCAACTGACCCAGGAAGTATCGGAAAATCTTCGGAGCAAGTATTTATAATTTCATCTCGAAATCTTTCTACCACAGAATCCACCCTATGCCTGTACGAATTGTTTTTTAGTGGATTCTAGGGTTCATACGGTTCTCACTTAACACTCTAATCTTATATTTTTATACTTTTTCACATGAGCGAATTAAATCAGATATTAACACAACGACGGAAGAAGGCGGAAGAACTGGCAGATTTGGGAGTTGAGCTCTATGCAAATAATTTCAAACCTACCCACCGCGTCAATGATATTTTACCGGAAAACCTTGATGACCCTGAAGCTCCCCTCATGGGGGGGACCATGGTTATTGCCGGGCGCATTATTGCCATGCGAAAGTTCGGCAAGGCGGCCTTCCTGCATATTCAGGATGAAAGTGGCCGTATGCAGGTGTATATCAAGCGTGATACTGTGGGAGAAGAGAATTTTGCCATATTCAAAAAACTTGACATTGGCGATATTGCTGGCTTCAAGGGTACCCTTTTTCGCACCCAGAAAGGTGAGCCGTCCCTGCACACCATCTCATTTCAGCATATAACAAAATCACTTCGTCCTTTGCCGGAAAAATTCCACGGTTTAACCGATGTGGAAATTCGTTATCGGCAGCGTTACGTAGATCTTATTGTGAACCCAGAGGTGCGCGACACCTTTCGTAAACGGGTTGAAATTATCCGCCTCATGCGTGATTTCCTGGTAAACCGCGGCTTTATGGAGGTTGAAACCCCCATGATGCAGCCCATTGCCGGAGGGGCAACAGCAAAGCCCTTTAAGACCCATCACAATGCCCTGAACATGGACCTCTTCCTGCGAATTGCTCCGGAACTGTATTTAAAGCGACTCTTGGTCGGCGGCTTTGAAAAAGTCTTTGAAATTAATAGAAATTTCAGAAATGAAGGGCTATCAACCAGGCATAACCCGGAATTTACCATGCTGGAGTTTTACCAGTCCTATGCCACCTATCATGATCTTATGGATCTCACCGAAGAGATGATTTCCTGGATTGCTGCCGAGGTGACCGGTTCCATGCAGGTGACCTACCAGGAAGAAGAAATTGATCTGGCTCCACCCTGGAAGCGCTACACTATGAAAGAGGCCCTTATCGAGGTTGCTGGTATTGACAAGGACACATTAGAAGATTCAGACAAAGTTATCCAACTCACCAAAGATAAAGGAATTTCTCTTGAGCCAACAGCCGGTCCTGGCAAAGCAATGACCGAACTTTTTGAGTTACTGGTTGAAGAAAAACTCATTAACCCAACCTTTATCACAGAGTACCCCACAGAGATTTCGCCTCTGGCCAGACGAAACGCCGAAAACCCCGAAGTAACAGATCGGTTTGAACTTTTTATCACCGGACGGGAACTTGCCAATGCTTTTAGCGAGCTCAATGACCCTATTGATCAGAAAGCCCGCCTTCAAAAACAGATTGATGAACGTGGCGATGATGAAGAGATTTTCCCTGAACTTGACAAAGACTTTGTCCGCGCCCTGGAATATGGTATGCCTCCTGCGGCAGGTGAAGGTATCGGTATTGACCGTTTGGTCATGCTGCTCACCGATGCGCCATCTATTCGCGATGTCATTCTCTTTCCACATTTGCGCGCTGAAAACACCAATTAACAATGAGTTTTGAATCATTTATATGCTTCCGCTATCTTAAAGCCAAGCGGAAGCAGGGGTTTATTTCACTCATAACCGTTATTTCCGTCGGTGGTGTGGCTGTTGGAGTTATGGCTCTTATCGTCGTGCTTGCGGTTATGGCTGGATTTACTTCTGAGTTACGTAACAAAATCCTTGGGGTAAACTCCCATGTGGTTGTCCAACGTTTCGGTGGCCCTATCCATGGGTACCCATCTCTGGTTGAAACAATCAAACAGGTTGATGGAGTAATATCGGTTACCCCCTATGTCTATGCCCAGACAATGATGACAGCCGGAAGCGGTGGCACCGGCATTGTCGCCCGAGGCATTGATCCGGATGGTGCCTCTTCAGTACTTTCCCTTGGTACACAAATGGTCAGCGGTGACATTGCCGCTCTGCGCACAACAGAAGAAAGTCATAGCCCTCCGGGTGTTATTATCGGTAAACACCTGGCCCGCCAACTTCGTGTTGATATGAATGACCGGGTACGGCTTCTTTCCCCTTCTGGCCCACTTACACCCATGGGCGTTATTCCTAAAATCAAAACATTTCAAGTGGTGGGTATTTTTGACACAGGGATGTATGAATACGACTCATCCCTGGCCTACATCTCCCTCAGCGCAGCGCAGCAATTTCTCAAAATTGACGATGGAGTACACGGGATTGAGATCAAAGTTGATGACATCTATCAGGCGAACACAATCGCACAGCAGATTGAAGAAAAAATAGGTCCAGGTTTTGTAGCTAAAGATTGGATGCGAATGAATCAAAACCTTTTTTCCGCCTTAAAGCTTGAAAAGACAGCCATGTTTATCATTCTGATTCTTATTGTGCTCGTTGCAGCCTTTAACATTATCAGCACCTTGATCATGGTGGTTATGGAAAAGACAAAGGATATTGCAATACTAAAATCCATGGGCGCCTCTTCCAAAAAAATAATGCGCATTTTTATTTACGAGGGCCTCATCATAGGCTGTACCGGAACAATCCTTGGCGTAGCAGGAGGACTTGGTTTGTGTAAAATCCTCAGCCGCTATCAATTTATCAAACTGCCAAGTGATGTATACCCAATGTCAACTTTACCGGTACTTATCCTGCCCAAGGATGTGACGGCAATTGCTGTTTCTGCCGTGTTGATCACCTTCCTGGCCACACTTTATCCATCATGGCAGGCCGCGCGTATAAATCCGGCGGAGGCTTTACGCTATTAATGGACGAGAGTACTCAACATAATTCGGAATTTTCCATCCGCGGCTTAACCAAGCACTATGTCACAGGTTCTTCTAAGATTGAAGTACTCACCGATGTTGATCTTAATCTTAACAAAGCTGAGATGGTTGCAGTCACTGGCGCATCAGGCACAGGCAAAACCACCCTGTTATATCTCCTGGGGGTGCTGGATAGCCCTGACAGGGGCAGTATGTTTCACAAAAATGAGGATATTTTTACACGTGATGAAGCAAAACTTGCTGATTTCAGGAACAAGACAATCGGCTTTGTTTTCCAGTTTCACCACCTTCTTCCAGAATTTTCAGCTTTGGAAAACACCATAATGCCAGGTCTCATTGCCGGTATGAGTAACGCAGAACTTCAACCCCAGGCGCAAGAACTGCTTAAAAAAGTCGGTTTGTCCCACCGGGTAAGCCACAGAGTTGGTGAAATGTCGGGCGGTGAACAGCAACGGGTGGCACTGGCCAGGGCAATCATAATGAAACCTGCTTTGCTTCTGGCAGATGAGCCAACAGGCAACCTTGACCCTAAAACCGGCGACCAGGTGTTTGATCTTATCCAGGAAATGACGAAGAACTATGGGTTGACCACTGTTATGGTCACCCATAATTACGAACTCGCCAAACGAATGGATCGCAGTGTAACCCTTCGAAATGGCAAGCTTTCTCAAACAAATTTTGATTAAATGATAAGCTCTTTGGCTGAGCAGCTAGCAGGCAAAAGCAGTCTGATTCCTAAAGTAAAATTTTTATTAGCACATTTATTATTTTTTATGTAATATTGAATCGTTAAGCTTTTAATTATTTATAGTATTTCTTTCATTTAAAGCAAAAGAGTCCATATGCAAGATACGCGCTTTGTTCAAAGCCCCTGGTTCCTGTTTTTAGCCCTTGTCATTTTGTTTTGCTCAGTACAGCAAGGATATGCCCAGTCAGAAGGGCAATCTGCCGAGAGCAGCACACAGACAAACACCCTTTTTCTCCCTTTTCAAATCAACAGTTCAGGTGACACTACTGAACTGACAGAGCAAACCGATCAGGCTTTGGCTGCAAGCGTTACAGCCCAGCAGCAGTTTCTGCTCAGCAGAAACCAGGCCGAGAGCCAAATCATTTATGGGGCTGATTGGCCACCCTCATTTGACCAGTTACAGTCCCTTGATACCACCCATAACTTTGAATACATCGTCACTGGTAGTTTGACCCGTTTAGGCGCAAATATCAGTATTGACCTTGTTGCCTATGATTTACTGGACTCATCCACCACCCGGACTTTTTTTAAAGAAACTGCTCTGGTTGACCTTCAGGTCGTTGTAGACAACTTGCTTGATCAAGTTGTCGCTTATACCAGTCGCAATTTCCGAATTGCTGAAATTAAAATTTCCGGTAACACCCGTATTGATTCGGGTGCCATACTTCTCCATATAAAAAACCGTTCAGGCGACCTGTACAATCACAAGCAGCTCCGTGGTGACCTAAAAAACATCTTTAAAATGGGCTACTTCAACGATGTACAAATTAAAGTTAAAAACACCGATAACGGCAAGCTGATCACCTATATTGTTAAAGAAAAAGAGGTCATTTCAAGCGTCACAATTACCGGTGAGAAATCCATAGAAACCGATGATATTAAAGAAGTCCTCACAGTTTCTCCCAATACCATTGTCAGTCCAAAAGCAATTCGAGAATCAGAAGCCAATATTCGTCAACTTTATAAAGAGAAAGGTTATTACGATACCGAAGTAGCTGCCCAACTGTCCTATCCCCAGGATGAACGTATTAATATTCGCTTTGATAT
>PJEL010003899.1_pt1 | contig 12520 bp, 8 predicted proteins | sample 1853271 | NCBI WGS metagenome assembly PJEL01 (sample SAMN08108733, study PRJNA415343) | Invertebrate metagenome, whole genome shotgun sequencing project. | host: Globobulimina | place: Sweden: Gullmar Fjord | collected 2015-08 | reverse complement strand
GAATATCCTGTAATTGCTGATTTACAATGATTACAACTGATAAAACCTGAATAATAGTTTTGGTATTTATTTTGACTTGGTTTTTGTGTTCTGTTTAACAGGTCTTGAATTCTCTCGTATTCTTCCACTGTTATCATTGGCTTATGCTTCCCTTTTTTTATTTCACCTTTCCAAAGATATTCTCCGCAATAAAACCGCCTTTTAAGGATTAAATAGAGAGTACTCAAAGAAAGTGGATTGCCATTCCGTGAGAAAACCCCCTGTTCTGTCAATTTTTGTTGCATTTCTGAAACGGAATAAATTCCTTTTGAATAGTCTTTTAAGAATTGTTGAATAGGTTTAAAATATTTTTTATCGACAAAAATTTTCTTTTCTCCTTTTAAACCACTTGGATCGTTTAAATAGCCAAAAGGAGCTTTTGTTGGTCGATGACCGCTTGAAACCTTTTTACTCATTCCCTCTTTGACATCTTTTGATAGTTCAATTGAAAATTGTGTAGCTTGTCCAAAATCCACACCCATAATGATTTGACTTTCGTTTTCTCTATATTCCCTATCTCTAGCGATAATGTGTTTTATTTTCCCTCGCATAAAAGCGTATTTCATTACTCCCTCATCAATAGGGTTTCTCGCCAGTCGTGAAATTTTCCATGTAATTATACCAATAGGAGTTTCCGATTTTTCAATAGCTTCAACCATTTCTTTAAACCCTATTCGGTGTAAACGATGTCCTGAACTACTATCTTCAAAAAACTGAGAAATTTTAATGCCTCGGCGTTCTGCTTCTTTTTTACACCACTCATATTGTCGGGGTATAGACTGAATTTGCCTTTTTTTGTCTTCGGAGGATTTACGGATATAAGCATAATATTTCATTGATAATGAGGGGAAAGAAATAGTTTAGTTATGATGAATAAGTTTAGAGAAAAATTCAATACTTTTTTAGTCCAATTCTTCATAAATCATCGCCTTGATACATACATATAGTTGGGAAAGGATAGTTTCTGCTTCTTCTGGGGTAGTTTCCTGTTGTGCTTCTGATTTCAATAAATTTTGAAACTCTGTTATCTGTTCATTATTCCATTGATGGCGATCAAAAGAGTTAGGGATACATAAATAGGCACACGAAAAAAAGACTTCTCATAGAAAAGGGGGAATATAAATAGGTCTCGAAAGGTAGCACAAAGTGGAGTTAGTCTGAAATGTTTTTAATCTAACCTAAGTATATAAAGCATTACATGCGAAAATAACAATATGAGCAAGCACCAATGTGTTTTATGTATATTTTAGAGAAATAGAACTATTTTAACTATTAATTATTACTATCTTTACCAACGAGTTTAGAAATGAAATAAAGAAATTTAAAATATTCACTACAATATGGCCTTATTAAGATATTTATATTTAGTAAAAGCATAAAAGATAAATGTATAAATAAGTTATTGACTATATGACACTCACATCAATCAAGCACATTTATTTTTTTGCCGTCCAAAATAATATATTACTAAAAGTTCTTATTTTTAAACTGTAGCATTAGAAAAACAGTTAAACATGAAACGTAAAAAAAATAATTTTGATGTTCGCAATAACGACATCCATTGGTTAGGAAAAAATAAGTTTGTAATAACAAGGCTTCATAGTCAATGATATTGCATTTTTTAGCAATATTGTAGCCTTAAAAAAGGAGATTATGGAGCAATATTAGACAAAATATTATCAATAATTTCTTAATTCAAGAGCATGAATATAACAAAACCTATATTACTCATATTAGTACTAACATTTTTTCTTCCTATAAAAGGGAAAACTCAAACATGGAATCCAGATACAGATTCTCATTATAATCTAGTATGGGAAGACAATTTTACATCTTTAGATTCAACATATGATGCAACTAAATGGAAGACGAGAAGTAATTACGACCATTATGGAGAGCCCCAAGTTTACTTAGATAGAAATGTAATAGTTATAAATGGTAATCTAAACATCATTCTAGAGTATGAAACTTATCGTGCTAATTCAATTTACTTAGATTCAAATCAATGTGCCCATCAACTAATATACGGAACTGACTATGAATACACCTCTGGCTGGCTAGAAAGTAAAGCTAATTATAGTACGAACGTTAATTCATATGTTGAGGCTAGAATAAAGGCTCCATATGGAAAATCATATTGGCCTGCATTTTGGCTATTTAGTGCTGATGGTGTAAGTCAAGGTGTTGATTATAATGAAATTGATATAGTAGAAATACTGGGATGGTTGGGAAAAGATACTGTTACCTCTAATACACATTGGGATGATAATGATAATAACCCTATGATAACTGTAGACCTTAATGAGTTAGGCATAACAAATAATTATTGCGACGATTATTTAACATATGGAGCACTATGGCGTACCGATTCAATAATATTTTTTATAAATCATATACGCTCTGCCGCAGTGGAAAATATTGGGCAAATGAATCCTGAAAAGTTAATATTTAATTTTGCTTTAAGGCATGATGTAACCACTGGCATAGTCATACACCCAGAGGATTCAATTAGATGTCCTGATACTATGTTTGTGGATTATGTTAGAGTTTATGAATACAACCCAGACCCTACTGCTACCACAAATAAACAAAAAGAACCATATTTAATAAATCCATTAAATTATAGCTTATATCCCGGCTATAGTTTAGGACAAATGCAATTAATGTGGCAACTAAACCAAACAACTTATAATCTGTCAAGTGGCTATTGTATGGTTGAACTCGGTGCTGATTCTACTGATATGGATACGGTATTAAATATTCCTCAAATATCAGGCGATCATTTATATAAAAAAATGTTATTAGGTAATCATGGTCAAAAATATTATTATCGAGTAACAGTAATGGATCTTAATAATCAACCTTTAAGCAATCAACCTTTTCCAAACTGTGGTTCTTTTCGTTTTTCACCAGATCCAAGTTCTACTTCTGTAAAGTTTTATGCTTATGGTGATACACAGGGAGGCACTCTTGGTACTAGTCCCCCTAACCACGATCCGGTATGTTCACAAATATTGTCAGAAATAGCAGCAGATCCGAGTAGCCAAACAATGCTTTTGCATGTAGGAGATTGGAATGAACGAGATTATGAATCAGGATGGAATGGTGAATATTTTAGAAGTGATAATAGAAATGCAAATAAGCTCCGAAGAAAAATTGCCTTAATGGGCGTAAAAGGGAATCATGACAAATATACTTATGAAGAAGTAACTTCAAATAATGATACAATTGAGCATATTATGCAAGGTGCTAATTTAAAAAAATATTTCCCTTTTCCATATAGAAGTAATAAATATACTGGGAATGATTTTAGCTACTCATTTGATTATGGCCCAGTACATATATTGGCTTTATACGTAAATTATCACAATTATAATTTAAGCCAAATAGAGCAAGACTGGATAGATGAAGATTTATCAAATACCGATAAAAAATGGAAAGTAATAATGTTTCATGCACCAATTAAAGGAATGTATGACTTAATAGCAGGACCAACTACAGTCTCTTTCATAAAACAAAAAGCAAAACAATACGGAGTACAATTGGTACTAATGGGGCATCAACATACATATGCACACTGGGTGGATGACGGCACTCACTATTTAACAGTAGGTGTTGGAGGTGGATATGTTCATGAAGTATATGATTCAATAATTACTTCCGATAATGAAATATACGCAGCAACAGTTGCTAGTTTTGCTAAATTCGACATTAAAAATGATGTAATGAAAGTAGACATAATTCAAGGAAAAGGAGGCTGGGGTTATAATGAAGGGAGACGGATTGAAAAGTTTAGTATTCCAATTTCAACTCAAATTACAAACACCGTTGTATTAGACAATCTTATTGATTACCCTATTATTTCTGATAGGATAAACATTATGGCAGGGGGTGAACTTATTGTAAAATCAACAATGGCTATGCCCAAAGATGCCAAAATTATAGTTGCGCCAAATGGTAAATTGCTAATTGATGATACTGCATCTCTAATAACAAATTATAAGCGTAAAGATGAATGGGTACTTATTGATGGCTCATATAATGATAAACCTTATAATGAAGCAGAAGAACTTTGGCAAGGTATTTTAGTACAAGGTAATATTGGATTATTACAAACACCAGAGACTAATCAAGGGGTATTAGAAATTAAGAATAGTGGGAAAATAATGAATGCCAAGACTGCCATTATGGTAGCTGATCATTTTGATGACCTAGGATCAATTATACAAATAAACCTTGGTGGAGGAATAATTAAAGTTGATGATGCACAATTTCTAAATAATCAGAAAGATATTGTTATGAAGCCATATCGTAAAATGGTAAATAATAATATGATAGCTCAGAAAAGTTATATTAAGTTTTCCTCTTTTAAGAATGATGCCAATATGCTTGAAAATGTATTAACACATGATAAAAAACTTGGTGCAATATATTTATCAGGGATAAGTAATATTAATATTATAGGGAATAAACTTGAAAATTTAGATATTAGTTTACCTACAATATCACAAGGAGTGGGAATCAATATTATTAATTCATCAGCAACTATTACAGAAGGTTGTAATTCAAATACAACGCCTTGTACCGACACTATTAAAAATGAGTTTAATAATTTATACCAAGGAATTAGAGTAATAAATGGATTAAATGCTAATGACTTGGTGAAAATTTCTAATAACGAATTTACAAATACTTATAGGGCAATATTTCTGTCAGGGACAAATGGTTCCGTAGTATTAGAGAATGATATAGAGGCTGCTAAACAAGCCGCCGTACTAAGTGGCAAACCAGACCCTGGACATCCTTACGGAATATATATAGACGGAGGTAGTGGCTTTAGAGTAGAAGAAAATAAAATAGAGAGACCTAGTGCTTATGGAACAGCTACTTTTAATGGAGCAAGGGGAATTATTGTAGAAAATACGGGAGTAGAAAATAATGAAGTTTATTATAATACAAGTAATAACCTATTTATGAGTGTACAAGCACAGGGTTTTAACTCAGGAAAAGGCACAAATGCATATAAAGGTTTAAAATTTTTCTGTAATACCTCTCAAACAGAGAGATCATCTTATGATTTTTATGTTTTTGGACATTATTACTTTGATAACTGGTCACTGAATAGGTCTGGTATTGCTACGGCACAGAAACAAAGTATATTTAATTCTACTTTAAACCAATATGAGAAAGCTCCAGCTGGAAATGTTTTCTCCAATTCACACCTAGGTATCACACAAGCTTTAGATTTTGATAATGGAATGGCACAAGAGTTAACTTATACATGGGGACTAATATCCACTGCTACTGGCCGTGTTGAGCCTTTGAAATTTTTACATATTCAACTGGATGAAATGACTGGAATATATGATGCTTGCCCATCCAAAATATCAACAGGAGGCAATGGAAATAACCCTACCGATCTTTATACAAAACTAAATACAGCTCAAATAGCCTATAATTCTTCCAAAGTATTATTAGATATATGGAAAGATGGCGGCAATGCCAATTTAGATGAAGAAGTAAAAACTATACAGCCTTGGGATGTATATGTAGAGTTTAATAATTTATTATCAGAGTCACCATATTTATCAGAAGACGTAATGATAGAGGTAATAAATAACTCAGCATTTACCTCCTTAATGGTAAAGCTATTGATGATAGCTAACCCACATGCAAGGGAAAATTTTGCAATAATGCAAGCATTAGAAGAGCGAATCCCTACAATGCCTCAAAGCTATATTGATGAGATAAAAAGCCAACCCGAAGTATCGTCTCAGCTTATATTATTAGAAGGTAATGTAGCAGTGGATTATCATTTAATAAGCAATATTGGTGAAGATATAAAGCGAATTTATAGAGCTGATAATATTAACAGCTGGGCAAAGGATAGTTTGATTAACTTTGTAAGTCGTCAGCCAGATTTATATGATAAGTTTGAATTGGCAAATATTTACCTGTCTTATGGTGATTATGAGAATATGCAAACTGTTTTAGATGCAATGCCAGAGGATTACGAAATGGATGATGAAATGACTACTGAATATAATGAATTTAGTAGTATTTTAGAGATTTCTAGAATAATGCAAGAAGAAGATTTGTATGAAAATAGTTTAAACGAAACACAAAAGGAAAGTTTGGAGAGTATTTTACAATCAGATAGACCCATAGTTTCGCAAATAGCATTATCATTACTAATGCGTGATAATCCTAATTTTGATTTTGTAGAAAACGTTAATGATGTGGAGCAGAACACCGCTCGCAAATCAATGCCAAGCACAATAAATGTAGCTAAAATTGAAAATGTAGAGTTTAAACTTTATCCAAATCCAAGCATTAATTATACAATGCTGCAATATAATTGCAAATATATAAATATGAGTTATACCATAAGTGATATACAGGGGAGGATATTGGTGAATAATTCCCTCGAAACCTTTGGTGAAATCTCTACTAATGAAGTATTAATTAATTTAAATAAATTAAGTCCAGGTAACTATCAAATCATTATTAAGACAAATGAAAGAATACTTTGGACTGAAAAACTAATTATAACACAATAATTTAATTAAAGAGTTTGCCCTTTGCAAAAGGGGCAAGCTCCTATATTTTTTGTCTTTATGAGAAATCTATTTCTAATACTGCTAACATTTGTATCACTTAGCTCTTTGGCTCAGTTTTCAACGACGCTTAATGATACTTTAAAACCTTTTGGTGATGGAAGCAGTAACTTTGATTGTATTTGTTCTGATGATAGTTTTTATTATGCATTAGGAGGGGTAAATAATAGTGACCCTCAATGGAGCAATATGATAATAAAGTTTGATAAAAATTTTAATATTATAAATAAAAGAAAGTATATTGACACTCTTTGGAAGAATGCTTCTTATCCATATAACACGATTGTTGTAAATAATAAACAGTTGGTGATTTGTCCACAAGTTACAAATAAAAATCAATTTGAAGTATATGGCAAAATAATAGCAATTAATAAATATAATTTAGATACTATATGGACAAAAATTATTGCACACCCAGATACAGGATATGTTAACCTACCTAATGCACAAGTATTTTCAGATTTAACATCAATAAAAGAAACGCCTGAAGGAGGTTACATACTTACTGGAAATTATAATTTGCAATGTAGTGGTGCGGATAAGCGTTCTTTTCTACTAAAGATTGATAGTATGGGTAATGTTGAATGGCGGAAAACATACAGTAGTATATCCTATTTATTTGATATAGAGCTTACACCTAGTGGTGGTTATATTGTGATAAATAAATATGGAGGTACTAATGTTACAATTTTAGATTCTATAGGAAATATTTTATGGAAAAAAAGCGCAAATAATTACATCGGTATGGCAACATCAGGTGCTTTAAGTTATACAGATAATAATAGTTATGTTGTTACAACCCCATATATGTATAATACAGATACCAGTGACCCTTTAATGGGTATTAATGTATTTAAAATAAACATATTAAATAAACAGATTGTTTTTGATAAAAAGTATATTCTTTATCATAATATTGAGTGTATTGGCTTACATCAGGATATTGGAATAGAAACAACTTCTGATGGTAGTATTATCGTCAATGGAACATTAGAAAAGTATGGAGTAGATAAAAGTGGCTTTATTCTAAAATTAAATTCATATGGAGATAGCCTTTGGACAAAAACATATAATTTTAGTACATCAAATATTTCACAGAGTCAGCTCAATGATCTAATTCTTACAGATGATGGAGGGTTTCTAGGAGTTGGTCTTTATTCAGCACAAGTAGGCTCCGTATGGTCAGCATGGCTTTTCAAAACCGATTCAAATGGTACTATAGGTTGGGAAACTACAGTTGCTCTTAATGCTCAAGACCTAAAGATTTATCCAAATCCAACAGCAGACTATATTAGTATTGATTTAAATGATTTCTCTAAATACAAACAATTAAATATTCATATTACAAACTCTGAACTTAAGGAGTTGGATATAATAAATATAGGTAATGGCGAATCAATAAAAAAGATAAATTTAAAAAACTATCCCTCAGGAGTATATTTTATCCGCTTACAAAATGGCACAGAAATTTTGGGAATTGAGAAAGTGGTTAAGATTTAATAATATAAAATATTGAAAGCTTGCTATTGATTGTTTAACAGATTCAATTTTCTCAGAAAATGACAAAATTGATCATTACAGAAGGACACACTAGTCATGAAGCTAATAAACACTATTTTTATTACTCAGATAAGATATGACGAAATATCACTGTGGACAATATGTTGCTATGGTCATTTTAGAATATTGGATAAATGTTTTGAACCACTTATTATTTTGGTGAAATCATATGCTTAGGTTATTCAATGATTAATCAGAAAAGTTTACAAGTATCAACCTTTTGTGGAAAACTTGAAAATAACTATACTAAACAATTATTATAAATTATGGAAAATTTTAATTCATGGATATCCATTAGTTCTATTATTTTAACAATCATTATAGGTGTTGTTGTATTCGTTAAAATGTTAATAAAAAGAAAAGACTATGATGGTTTAAATGACAAAATTGATGAAGAAAGCATCAAGAAAATCCTTACAGCTATCTTATATTTAGTATTCTTAATTATACTATTACTAGCTTGGGATCATCTGTAACGGCAGAATTTATCTTCAAATTTACACAAGGTATCTCTTATAGTGTATAGTTTCAGCAAAAGTTGAACTTTTTTTACAAGATTAATTATAAGTGATAGATATTACGCAAGAAGGATTTTAACCTATTGAAAAACTTAGAAAACTCAAATAAATTCCAATTTGTTTTAGGTATGTTTTAGGAAAATAAAAAAGACAGCTACATTTTAATGTAACTGTCTTATATTAAAGTAGCGGGGACCAGATTCGAACTGATGACCTTCGGGTTATGAGCCCGACGAGCTACCTCTGCTCCACCCCGCATTGGGGTTGTTTGCTTTTCAGAAACTTGAATCTTGTCATAACTAAGACTCTTTAGACGTTGCAACGTTTCTGATTTGCGAGTGCAAAGATAGACAAAAATTCTACGCTTTTACACTAAGTTGTAAATAAAATGAAAATAAATTTTATTCGCTGATATACTGCTCTTTAAAACATCAAAAGCCCCATGAATGGGGCCTTTGAACTATATTTTTTATGCTTTAAATTAAGATCCAGAGCCAAAAACGTGCATTTTATAGTTAAATTTAAGTTCCGCGTACTCTTTTGTACGTGGATTAAATGTAATATCAGCATGCCCTACCGTGCGAACAAAGTCAAGAGTCTTCTCATATTGTGCACTTCCTTTACGAACCCATGATGGCATCATATCATCATTCTTTACTCTATATTTTGTTTTAAGCTCCTTTGCATGCTCTTCTAGCATCTGCTCTGGAGTCTTAACACCAAATAGTTTATCAAAGCCTGAGATATCATAAGACTTAAGCACTTTACCAATTGCCTGGCCAATAAAGTCCATTTTTGCAATTTGATCTATACGCTCAGCCTCTTCCTTAATCTCTTCCTCGGTAAATACTACTCCTAATAGATTACTGCTCTTTAGAAGGCTTACAATAACGATATCACGCTCATCTGGTAAATCATTAGAGAATATCAAATGCCTAATTCTAGACTGAACCTCTTCAAGCTCTGTATCGTCAATCATAGGATATTTACGCTTTGAGAAAAACCAGAATACTTTCTCGTCTTCCATTTTAAGTACACTCTTGCGAACAAGAGAAAGCAATATTTCTTCGCGGTAATATGGCCCGTGCATACTTAAATGAGAAATCCATTCGTCAATTCTACGATTATCATCGTATTCGTAAATATCGTCAATTACTCCGTCCAAAAGATTATCACCAACGTGTACAAGCTTATCAGGAATAATATTTACGGTATCAGAATCAATACGGTGAAGTAATGCTAGATCCATTAAAATGGCTGCAGAAATAATAAGATCAAAATTTTCGCTCTTAAAACTTTCGTGCTGCTGTCCTTTTTCATTTATCGATAAAAGATAAATCTCCTCTGGAATATTTAAAAAATTTCCTTTCATTTTCTTATATTTTAAAGATTATAAATTTTCTATAGAATTTTCAACTCTAAATAATGATAAAAATCCTGATACTTCAAATACAGACTTAATGTTTTCATTTAAGCAACAAAGTATTACATCACCTTCAACGGCACGCAATGTTTTTAATGTAGAAAGAAAAACTCTTAAGCCAGAACTACTAATATACTCTAAGCCCTTAAGATTCAATACTAAGAATTTTTTTCCTGTATCAATAATAGTCTTAAGTTTATCAGCAAACTCTTCGTAATTAGACGTATCTAATCTACCGCTTACGGTAATAATTACGTTATTTCCTTTTTCTGCAACTGTAATTTCCATGGGTGTATTTATTCGTTATATTTTAAATTCTTGAATTGCTTCAATAAAATTATCCTCTATTTTTAATAGCGAAGTAAGATCTCTCTTCTCCAATAAATCAATTATATTTTTAGGTGGAGACAATATTAATAAAAATCCATCTACTAATTTCAATTGTTTTTGCGTTTTAATAAAAATCCGCAATGCATCACTATTTATATACTCTACCTTACTCAAATCAAATAAAAAATGCTTACTTCCGAATTTCATAAGCCTATCAATCTCCTGCTGCATTTCAATTAATTGATCAGCATCAGGGCGCCCTTCAACCGTAAAATAGTTGAAAGAAGAGATCGTAAATGCATTAATATTATTCATGGTTCAATATTTCAAATGATAGTATATTATAATTATCATCACGCTTATATTTCAGATTCTGCGATAGCTTCTTTATAAAATGAATTCCTAAGCCACCAATCTGCATATCTTCAAGACTATCCTCAATACTTTTTTCTGCTTCATTTAGTGGATTAAAAGCTTTACAATTATCCTTAATTTCTATACAAATACTTTCATTAATAAATTCCAAATCAAGTACAACTTCTTTATTAATTTCAGGTTCTGTTTCACCGTGAATAATAATATTACTCACAACTTCCTCAATTACCAAATTAAGATTAAAGCCAACTTTATTCTTCAAATTCCAATCAGAGCTTAAGGTTTCAACCACAATTTCTAATTTCGAAATTTCTTTAACATCATTCTGTAAAACAACATTAAATTTATTATTATTTATTTTATTCAATACATTATGCATAAAAATAGCATTAATTATTTGTGATTAAAATAAGCTAAACTTTATTAATTACGTATTAATTATTAATTTGTTTCGTCAAAATACTCAAAGAGTTTATAGTGGTCGCCATTCATTCCTAATTTGGTATAAACCTTCTGAGCATTAGTATTACTAAGGTCAACATAAAGGCGAATTCCAGAGTAATTTTCTTCTTCAGCAACCATGGTTTTAATATGATTATATAGGCAAGAATAAATTCCCTTACCCCTTTGTGTTTTATCCACATAAACCGATTGTATCCATAGCACCCAAGCATTACGCCAATCGCTCCACTCTTTAGTTATCATTAGAGTTCCTACTATTTTACCTTCGTTAAAAGCAAGAAAATATGTTGCTTTATTGGAATCTAAAAGGCCATTCTTAATTCCATTATAAATTACCTCATGCTCTAGTTTAAGCCCTTCGGTTTCCATTGCCATTTGTTGCTGGTAGTCTACCAATACATCCAAATCGTCAATTCCTGCTTTTCGTATTTCTGTATTCATAAGGTTCTAAATTTGCTCTTTTAATAATCTATAATTTATTTTACCACTACCTAATAATGGAATTTCATCTATAATTCTAATCTCACGGATTTTAGCAATGGAAGAAATACCTTTTTCACGTAAATATGTATTTACCTCACTCTTATTTAACTCATATTTAGAGAATAAAACTACATTAGGGTCAACATCATCCACACCTTCTACAGCAAGACAAATTTCGCCATCACAGCCATATTTTGTATTAATTACATTCTCAATAAATGGCATACTAATCATCTCACCACCAATTTTTATAAAGCGCTTAAGTCGTCCTGTAATAAATAAGAAACCCTCATCATCAATATGACCTAAGTCACCAGTTTTATAATATTTTTCTCCATTAATTTCTACAAATGGATCATCAATCTTTTTATCAAAATAGCCAGGGAATACCGACTTTCCTTTTACCACAAACATTCCTTCTTCACCAGTAGCAACTTCTAGAAAGGTATCAAAATTAACAACCTTAAGGTCAAGACCGATAATGGTTTTTCCTACAGAATTATGCTTTTGATGATCGTCAGGATTTAAAGAAACTATTGGAGCACATTCTGTAATTCCATAGCCCTCAATAATTAATGAATTATGACCAGCTGTCATCTCTTCAAACTTAGCTTTCACATCTTCATGAAGACTTTCTGCACCACTTATCACTAGACGTAAAGTCTCAAACTCTTCATTTGAAGCTTTAGCCATCAACATTTTAAGCAATGTAG
>PJEL010003898.1_pt1 | contig 12521 bp, 8 predicted proteins | sample 1853271 | NCBI WGS metagenome assembly PJEL01 (sample SAMN08108733, study PRJNA415343) | Invertebrate metagenome, whole genome shotgun sequencing project. | host: Globobulimina | place: Sweden: Gullmar Fjord | collected 2015-08 | reverse complement strand
GCCGGGCAATCCATCGGGACCGGCATCGCGCTCCCGCAGACTCCTGAAATAGCTTGTCGAATGCTTCTGGGCCATTCCTCATCCGGCTCCTACTAGTAGTGACAGGCCACGCAGTCGATGGACGGGTTCACGGACTGGCCGCCGACTCCGGTCTGACGGACCTGACGGTGACAATTCACGCACCATCCCATGCTCAGGCTCTCGGCCTGCCGCATCCGCTCCATCGTCTCCACCGGTCCGTGGCAACGCTGACATGCCACGCCGGCACTTACATGCGGACGATGATCAAAGAACACGAAATCGGGAACGGTGTGAACCTTGATCCACTCGATTGGGGAGGATTCACGTTCCGGATCACGTTTCAGCGTTTCATCCAGCGCCAGCGCATCGTAGAGTTTCTGGAGTTCCCCGGACACGATCCGCTCGGGTTTTCGGTCTTCTTCCTGCGCCAGGTCATCTTCAGCCCGCACCGCACCCCAGGTCGCGGTGACGAACTGGTGGCAGTTCATGCAGACATCAGCGGAAGGGATCCCGGCGTGCCGGCTCTTCTCCGCGCCGTGATGGCAATACAGGCAGTCAATCAGCAACTCACCGGCATGCAATCGATGCGAGAAGGCAATCGGCTGCTCGGGTGCGTAGCCCTGGTTGTTACCCGGCAGGTGGAACGCGCCAATCCTCGGGACCAGCGCAGCCACGCTGATGGTAGCCCCCACGAACAGGACAACCGGGACGATCTGGCTGGTTCGCTTCGGGTTCAGCACGGTACCTCCGCATTCTTACGGGCGTAGAACCACCAATTGACGAGCAGGCAACTCGCGTAGTATGCAGCGAATCCATACAGGGCATATTCAGGAGTTCCGGCCTTGATCTGGGTCGCGAAGATCTTCGGGATCAGGTAGGCGCCGTAGGCGGCGATCGCCGATGTCCAACCGAGCACCGGCCCCGCCTGTTCCTTTGAGAAGATGATCGGGATCATGCGGAACGTCGATCCGTTACCGATTCCCGTCGACGCGAAGAGCACGATGAACGTGATCAGGAACGGAACGAAATACGATGCGGGATCATCGGACAACCTCGCTTTGTACACGAGGTAGCCCGAGAAGATAGTCGCAGCCACCATCACCCAGGTATCCCACTGAGTAACGCGAGCCCCGCCCAGCTTGTCCGACAACCAACCCCCGACCGGCCGAATGAGCGCGCCGACTCCCGCACCGATCCAGATGTATTTCGAGGTAACGATCGAACCGTCCACGTTGAACACATCGTCAATGAGTTTTGGAAAGGCGTTAGCATACCCGATGAAGGAGCCGAAGGTCATGGTGTAGAGCCAGGTCATGGCCCAGTTGTGCTTGTTCCTGAAGATGGCGAACTGGGCGTTGAGCGGCTCTCTGATCGTCTTCGGGGTCAGGAACTTCATCACCCCGAGCGTGACGAGCACCGCGGCTACGAGGACGATGAACGTCCATAGCAGCGAAGGAATCGGGAAGTTGGAGACGTACTTCGGCATCAGCAGCAGGAACACACCGGCGGCAGCACCGACGAAGCCGAGGAATTGCAGCCAGAGGTATTTCCCGACGGCAAAGACCGTCGGCCCGCACTTGTGCTGCGGGAGATTATTCATCAGGAAGAACGCCAGCACCACGAGCACGACCATGAGCGGCACCCAGACCAACGCGGCGTTCTGCACCCACACGTTGACGGTTTCACCATCCTTGACATAGCTGTGCGGATCACCACCGATTCCCCCGAACATGCTGAACGTGATGGCAAAGGGGATCAGGAACTGCATCGCGCTGACCCCGAAGTTGCCGATGCCCGCGTTCAGGCCGAGCGAGAGTCCCTGCATGCGTTTAGGGAAGAAGAAGCTGATGTTGGACATCGATGAGGCGAACGCGCCGCCTCCGACGCCCGATAGACACGCGAGTAAGATCAGCGTGAAGAACGACACACTCGGATCCCGTAGCGCGAAGCCGGCGAGCACGGCCGGGATTATGAGCAGGATGGTGGTCATGAACTTGACGTTCCGACCGCCACAGATCGCGATCATGAACGAGTTGGGAATGCGCAGCGTGGCCCCGACCAATCCCGCTACAGCGGGCAGGGTGAAGAGCAGCGCGCGATAGCCCTTCTCATCGTAGGGTTGCCCTTCGTTGCCCCAGACGAAATTGAACAGTTCCGGGTTCGCAAAGTGAACTTGCTGAATAATCTTGGCGATCATCCCCCAGTAGAGCCAGACGGAGAATCCGCATAGCAGGTTCGGGATGGAGATGATCAGATTCCGGGTGGCGACCGCTTTCCCGGTCTCTTTCCAGAACGCCTGATCCTCTACATCCCATTTCTTAAGCTTTGTCATGCGGTCGTCCTTTGGCACCAAGTCAGCCGTTTCAAAGGCTCAGAAAGCTCGCGATTGGCGAGCTCAGAATATCTCCGGTTCCTTCTCCTCATCGATGCGGAGCAGGTGGTCCAGCGAGAACGGGCCGGAGCCCCTCCAGACGAACAGCACCAGGGAGAAGAAAACAAAGAACGTGAACTGGAAGTGCACATTCGTACCCAGCAGGGATCCTTCGGCGAGGCCGACAAAGCTCATCCCCACGGCGCCGGCCAGGATCACGGCGTTCGCGCCCGCGGCCATTCGGGTGACGAATCCCAATGCCAAGGCCGCCCCTCCAATGATATGCGCAAACACGACCGACCACGCGATCATGATCTGCCCCTGCCCGAAAGCTTCACCCACGTTTTTCAGAGTCGCTTCCAGTTCAGACATGTTGAGGATGAAATAGATGCCTTTGATGACCAGGGCGATGCCGAGATAGACGCGCAGGGCATCCATCGGTCGGATATGTTTGATCCCTGGGATCAGTTCGTGCAGCGGCGTGCGTTCGGCGCGTTCGGCCCGCCGCCTCTCCATGGCCTTCTCGAACTCCTCGGCCGCCGCCCCTTCCTCTTCAGGTCTGAACCGGACTGCGAGTGCGGAGAACGAGCACAGGCATACGGCAACGCCCATGATCAGCAGAGCCTGCTGATAGGAGATTGTCTCGGAACGAAACAGCGTAAAGGCCGCCACTACCGCCCCCACATTGCCGCCGGCGCCGACGATCCCCGCCACCGCACCCAACGCTTTCTTGTTAATGAACGGTACGACGGAAAAGGTTGCGCCTTCTGACATCTGCACAAAGAGACTGAAGATGATCATGGCGGGGATGGCCAGAGCCAACACGCTCATCCGCGAGAAGAAGATCAATGCGACGCCTTCAATCAACAGGGCGATGAAGAGCCAGCGTACGCGGCCCTTCAGCCCGCCTTTCTGCACGAATCTGTCGCTGATAAAGCCTCCCAGGGTGCGGGCGAAGATGTTCATGAGGCCAAAGAGGCCGGCCACAAGTCCCGCTGTCTTGATACCGAGGCCAAACTCCTTGAAGAAATAACGGGCCGCCATTCCATTGATCGTCAGTTCGATGCCGAAACAGGCCGCGTAGACCAGGAAGAGAGCCCAGACCCGCCGATCGGTCACGGCCATCCAGAACGCGCCCTTCGTTTTCTCCGTAGGCTCCAGTTCGCCCCTCGCTCGCAGATCCTTGAAATTGCCGTCTGGAAGGTCGGTGGTGAGCAGGAAATACGCGATGCCGGTCAGCATGCACACGGATCCGGCGATCAGCATTGAAAGACGCCAAGCGGCGGGCTCCATGAAGCCCATGGCGACAAAAGCCGCAAACACGAGAGGCATGACCATCTGCGTCACGCCGCCGCCGAGGTTGCCCCAACCAGCGGAAGTCGCATTCGCGGTGCCCACGCAGTTTGGGGCGAACATCACCGATGTGTGGTACTGCGTGATAACGAACGAGGCGCCGATTGTGCCGATCCCAAGTCGGAAGAGGAGAAAAGTTTCGTACGTATGTGAAAGGCCGATCCCCATCACGGGAATCGATCCAAATATGAGCAGGGCCGTGTAGGTTATTCTCGGTCCGATCTTGTCGCACAGCCAGCCCACGAGCAGGCGGGCCAGAACGGTGATCGCGACTGACGCGGTCATCGCGTTCCCGATCTGCGCCTTCGTCAGGCCCATTTCCTCTTCGACATAGACGATCAGCGGGGCGATGCCGAACCAGGCGAAGAAGCAGAGGAAGAACGAAAACCACGTCATATGGAAGGCGCGCATCTGGCGCGTCTTCAAGCTGAAGAGGTCGATGCTCGTGGCCTTGTTGCGTACTTCCACTGCTTGGGTCTCCGACCAGAAAGCCGCGTCGCCGCGATCGGCGGGAAACGGGCCGTCACGGCCTTTTGATCACGATCGGGGTGTCCGTATGGTAAGGGGGTTCCAATTCCATCTGACAACCTGGGGCTTTCGCCACAGGTAAGGGTTCGGGACGACGAGAATGTGGACGAGCCGCGTGAAGGGGAAGAACGCGATCACGAGACAGGCGTTCACGATGTGAAGCTTCACCAGCCATGGCATGGCGATGATGTAGCTGATGTCCGGATTGAGCTTGACGATCGACCAGAGATAGGGGCCGGCCGTCGAGGCGAACCACGATGATCCCCAGGGGTAAAAGACCGCCACCAGGATTCCGCTTGCCACCTGCACTAGAAGCATCACGAACAGCACCCAATCGGAAGGGCTGGTTACGCAGCGGATCTTTGACGCCGTGAGGCGGCGCACAAAGATGCTGAGCATACCGAACAGTGCAAAAAGTCCGAAGATGAGCGCCGCGACTTCAAGCACGTACAATCGGGCCGGCTGGCCGTTCCACCAAAGTAGTTGCCGCGGGAGCAGGAACGCCACGAAGTGCCCGAACAGTACGACGAGGATGCCATAGTGGAACGGCACCGTGGACCAGAAGTGCTGTTGGTTCTCGAGGAATTGCGAGGAAAGGCTCGAATAGGTGAAGGTCCGCGTGCGATACCTCTGAATCGTGCCGAGGAAGAACGCCATCAGGGCCAGATAGGGCAGGATGGCGAACAAGATTTGATCCAGATATTGCTGGGCGGTGTCCATGATCAAAGACCTTCCTTCGCGAGCAGTTCTTCATGCTGCTGGAGAATCGGAAGCGAGGTTACATCATCACTCTCCGCGGCCGGACCGTGGCGAGCCGTCAAGAACGCGCATACCGCTTCGACTACGTTCTCGTAAGGATTGTCATCATCTTTCTTGAACGCTGCATGCACCGTGTTCATTGCGGGCAGAACGCACGCGGTGGAGAATCCGGCCGCATCGGCGGGCTCCATCCGCCCCAGAATCCGCAACACGTGCATGATGTGATCGGGCAACTCGTGTGATTCTTCAAGCGATGCGTCTCGCAACTGCTGGCGCATCCAAACGAGGAACGTCCCCCGATCATAGTTTTCACCGTAGAGATGCCACCCAATCTCGAGCGCACGGGCCGGTCCCATGTCGAAAGTGCGGGTGTACAATTCCTCAATGGCCTCGAACCGGGAATCCTTCATCCGATCTACGAACCGTGTGATGAATTCGGTTATGGATTCATCAACTTCGGCCAGGGCCAGCCGGCAACGCTCCGCGACGTCCAGGCAGTCACTCTCCGGATACGCGAGCAGCCGCGCAAAGAGTTCGTAGATGTTGAGATCGTCGTTCATCAGAGTCCTCGTTGCGGTCCGGAGACGAAGCCGAATCCCGCGCTCTGTCGACGTTCGTGCGGATCCTGGATCATCTCGATCGCTTCTTCGCGGTGAGCAGGGGGAATCACAAACCGATCATCGAACGTGCAGAGCGAGGTGAGTTTGTAGATCGCTTCCGCTTCCTCGACGCTGCAGTCAGCTTCACGAAGCATGCGCTCCGCGGTCTCCATCTCGACATCACCGACCGTCAAGGCTCGCCGGTACCACCGGACGGCCTTCTGCTTGCGAAGCGCGTACAGCACCTGAGATTCGTTCCCCGCCCCCAGCAGATTGCCGAGGAACTTCAACGGCACCCGCGAGCTCTCGATATCGTGGAAGAGGTCGTCGCTGACATGGTTAACCGTGCTATCCGTCTTGACTCCGATCACCGGTGACATCGGCGGCACGTAGTACAGCATGGGCAGCGTGCGGTACTCGATGTGCGGGGGCAGAGCGATCTGCCATTCCTTCACGAACCTGTAGACCGGGGATTTCTGGGCCGAGTCGATCACGGATTCGTGGACGCCGTTCTTTTTGGCCGCTTCGATCACCTGTGGATCAAACGGATCAAGTACGAGCGACCGGTGCCCTTCGACGAGTTGCTCGTCCGGGAGCTTGGCAACTTCTTCAATGCGGTCTGCGTCATAGAGCAAGACGCCGAGGTAACGAATCCGCCCCACGCAGGAGTGGAAGCACGCAGGGGCCTGACCCGTCTCCACGCGAGGGAAGCACAGAATGCACTTCTCCGACTTGCCGGAATGCCAGTTGAAGTAGGTTTTCTTGTATGGGCAGGCAGAAACGCAGGAACGCCAAGCTCTGCATCGTTTCTGATCGAGCAGCACGATCCCGTCCTCGCCTCGCTTGTAGAGCGCACCGGAAGGGCACGACCCGACGCAGGCGGGATTCAGACAGTGGTTGCAGATTCGCGGGAGGTAGAAGAATACCAGCCGCTCGACGGCGAACAACTGCTCCCGCTGCTCCTGGGTGATGCCTTCGAGATTCGGGTCGTTCTCCGCATATATCGGCGACCCACTCAGATCGTCATCCCAGTTCGGCCCGGATTCGATGTCGATGTATTCACCGGTCACCTTCGAAATAGGCATCGCGGTGGGTTGATCGGAACCCTCCGGCGCGTTGAACAGGTTCTGGTAGTCGTAGGTCCAGGGCTCGTAATAATCGTCCATGCTCGGCATGTGCGGATTGTGGAAGATGTTGGGGACGATTCGAGCCTTCCCGGTGGACTTCAGATGGAGCTTGCCGTTGATGCGCAGCTCCCATCCACCGCTGTATTTCTCCTGGTCTTCCCATTTTGATGGATATCCGGTGCCCGGTTTGGTCTCGACGTTGTTCCACCACATGTAGTCGGTGCCCTTGCGGTCCGTCCAGATGTTCTTGCAGGCAATGCTGCAAGTGTGGCACCCAATGCACTTGTCCAGGTGAAACACCATCGATACTTGCGATCGTACGTTCATGACGCTGAGCTCCTGGGGCTTACCATTTCAGATCGGGCAACTTGCGGACGAGGATGTGGGTATCCCGGTTGACGCCGGTTGGGCCCCAGTAGTTGAAGTGGTAGGTGAACTGACCGTAGCCACCCACCATCAATGTTGGCTTGAGCCGCGTTCGGGTGAGGCTGTTATGGCCGCCTGCCCTGCGATAGCCGCGGATCGGAGATTTGGGAACGGAGTATGTCCGTTCCGGCGAGTGATACTGAATGCTGATACCGCGTGGAATTCGGGCACTGACCACGGCCCGTGTTACGACCACGCCGTTGTCGTTGTGCGCTTCAACCCAGTCGTTATCGACGATACCGAGCTCCTTGGCGTCGTCATCGTTGATCCACAGAGGTTCCACGCCTCGGGAGAGGGTCGACATCCGTTCGTTGTCGCCGTAGGTGGAGTGAATGTGCCACTTCCCGTGCGGCGTGAGGTAATTAAGCGTGAGCGTCCGCCCCTCTTCCTTGCTGAACACCATGTCGGCGTACTGCGTGGGTGTCGGCTTGGGCTTGTATGTCGGGACGTGCTCGCCGAATTGGATGTACCCGGGATGATCGAGGTAGAAATGCTGCCGGCCCGTGAGCGTCCTCCAGGGAACCAACGCCTCCACGTTGTAGGTGAAGGGGGAGTAGGCCCTGCCATTCTCAATCAAGCCGGACCACATTGGGCTGTTGATGAATCGCCTCGGCTGGGCCTGAAGCTCCTGGTAGCTGAGGCTGACATCCCGACTCTTCTCCACGAGGTGCGCGAGCGGCAGTCCGACTTTCTTCTCCATGTTCTTGTAGGAGCGGTAGGCTAGCTCGCCGTTTGTGACGGAAGCGAATCGGAGGACGATGTTGCATGCCTCCTGATCCTCCTTGATCGACAGGTATTTCTCCCCATTGCATATCTGTGTGGGCAGTGACTTCATCGCCTCTTCGTAATGGTCTTTGATGGCGTATGACGTTCCGTGAGCGCCAACGCCGTTGTCCCGGGCCAGCGGACCGAAGGAGATGAACTGGTTGTAGAGGTTCTTGTAGTCGCGGGTGACGATTTTGAGGCCCGGCATCGTCTTGCCGGGGATGGCCTCGACCTCGCCGGTCATCCAGTCCTTCATGTCTGGCTGGGCGATCTCCGCCGGCGTGTCGTGCGGCAGCGGGACCGCGACGAGATCACGAACCGGCTCCGGGAAATGCTTTTCCGCAAGCTCGGAGAACTTTTTCGTCATGGCCTGGAATATCTTCCAGTCGCTCTTTGACTCCCAGTTTGGCGGCACGGCCTCAGACAGCGGGTGAATGAAGCTGTGCATGTCCGTCGAGTTGAGATCCGCCTTCTCGTACCACGTAGCGGCGGGAAGAACGATGTCCGAGTACAGCGCGGAGGTATCCATGCGGAAGTTCAGATCCACGACCAGATCCATCTTTCCGTGCGGGGCGTTCTCATGCCACTTCACGGTCTCAACAGAGTCCTTGGCCATGTCCTGGGCAATCGCGTTGTCATGGGTTCCAAGGTAGTGCTTGAGGAAGAACTCATGCCCCTTGGAACTGGACATGAGCGCGTTGCCCCGCCAGATGAACCAGACACGAGGCCAGTTCTCCGGGGCGTCCGGGTCCTCGACGGAGAACTGCAACTCGCCGGATTTAAGCTGATCCACGGTCCGCTCGATGATCTTCTCGTCGTCGGTGACGCCCTCCGCTTCCGCTTCGCGCACGATGTCCAGCGAGTTTTTGTTGAACTGCGGATAGAACGGCAACCAGCCGTTGCGGACCGCCTTTACCTGCACGTCCATAGTGTGCCCCTGGGCGATGGATCCGGGGTTCTGGTTCGGCGGAACCGTGTGGTAGTCGGTGAATGCTTTTTCGTAGCGCCACTGATCGGTGTGAACGTAGTGCCAACTAGGAGCGTTCTGTAGCCTGGACGCGGGAATCCAATCTTTCCCGAAGGCAATCGCTCCCCACGATTCACCCGGTGCCAGCTTCTCCTGGCCGACATAGTGAGCCAGGCCGCCACCGTTGACACCGATGCAGCCGCAGAACATCAGTGCGTGGATGCCTGCCCGGTACATGAGATTGTTGTGGTACCAGTGGTTGATTCCCGCCCCGATGATGATCGTGCACTTGCCCTTCGTCAGTTCGGCGGTTCTCCCCCACTCCCGGGCGAACCGGATTACCATCTCCCGGTCCATGCCCGTGTACTTTTCGGTCCATGCCGGCGTATAGGGCAGGTCATCGTCGTAACTCTTGGGATAGTCCCCCCCCAGGCCACGATCGACGCCGTACTGCGCCATCAGAACGTCATAAATCGTGGCGACAATCACGGTCCTACCGTCGGCGGTCGTCAGACGCTTGACGGGCACGTCCCGAGCGAGCGCCTTGGCCTGGCCAAAGTCATCGAATGTCACTCGAACGACATCATCAGAATCTTTGAGGAACGTCAGGGCCGGCGAGATCTTGCTGCCGTCCTTTCCATCCTTTAGCAGTAGATTCCATTTGCCCTTTTCTTTTCCCCACCGATGCCCAACGCTGCCCATCGGCATCTTGGGCTTGCCCTCGGTTTCGTCCCACATGAGGAACTTCCACTCGCCGTTCTCTTCTTCGGTGTACCCCTCGAAGCGATTCGCCCGGAGGCACTGGCCCGGCCGAAGTTCACCATTCTCCTCGACGAGTTCCACAAGCAGAGGGGCGTCGGTGTATTGCTTGGTGTAATCCAGGAAGTACGGCGTCTGCTTCTCGTGGTGAAACTCCTTGAGAATCACGTGGTTGACCGCCATCCACCATGCCCCGTCCTGACCGGCGTTGATGGCGACCCACTCGTCGGCGTACTTGGCGACCTGGTTGAAATCCGGAGCAAACACCCACATCTTTGAACCGTTGTGCCTCGCTTCGGCGGCGAAGTGACAGTCCGGCGTGCGGGTCATGTTCAGATTCGAGCCCATGACGGCAAGCAGCTTGGCGTTGTACCAATCCGCCGATTCCTGCACATCCGTCTGCTCGCCCCACGCTTCGGGAGATGCGGGAGGCAGGTCGCAGTACCAGTCATAGAAGGAAAGTGCCACGCCGCCCATGAGTTGGAGCATTCGCGCCCCGGCGGCGTAGCTGATCATCGACATTGCCGGGATGGGCGAGAAGCCGTTGATACGATCCGGACCATACTTCTTGATCGTGTGGATCTTCGCGGCGGCCATGAGTTCCAGAGCGGTGTCCCAATCGCTTCGTCGGAAACCACCCTTGCCACGTGCCTTCTGCCAGCGCTTGCGCGCTTCTGGGTCATCCACAAGTGACTGCCAGGCATCGACCGGATCCGAGTGAAGCGCCCGGGCTTTCTTCCAGAGATCGATCAGGGCGCCACGCATATACGGATATTTCACCCGCAACGGGCTGTAGAGGTACCAGGAATAGGAGATCCCGCGCTGGCAGCCTCGTGGCTCGTAGGGCGGCAAGCTCGGTTCAAGCAGGGGATAATCCGTCTGCTGAAGCTCCCAGGTGACGATGCCATCCTTGACGTGGATTGCCCAACTGCACCCGCCGGTGCAGTTCACGCCGTGGGTGCTGCGCACGACTTTGTCGTGCTGCCACCGATTTCGATAGAACTCCTCCCAGGTCCGGGATTTCGGAGTGACCTGATCTCTGATCCATGAAATCGCATCGGACTTGGTCATGCTCTGTTCCTCGTATCACTCTCGATAACCATGGGGCTGCGCACCGCACGGAACCGGTTTTTCCAAATTCCATCGAAGACTGCCAGCCCCAGTGCCGAACCCACCAATGCGATCAAGAAGAAGTTGAGTGAAGCGACCGAATCGTCATCACCCACCTGATTCGCTGCGTCCTCGAAGTACGCCACCAGTGGCAGAAGCTCATCCGACTCCAGCGGATGGTCCTTGAAGATGGCTTTCATGGTGGTCGTCGGCGGTCCGAACAGCCAGGCTGACAGAGGTTTCCTGCCACCGATGCGCTCGTATACCTTCGTCTGATCCGGTCCAAGTCGTCCCCCTCCCAGGCCGCCCAGACCACGCACCGTGTGGCACGCATTGCACGCCGGGCCGCCGTTCTTCAGTGGCCGCAAGCCCAGAAAGAGTTCCCGCCCGGTGATGACATCCTGCTCGGTGAAGGGGCGATCACTGAGTTGGAGGCCGACGAACTGCGATTTCTCCAGTTGCGATTCTGCTTCAATCAGATCAAGCAAAGCTCCCGCGCGCTCACGAGAGATTCCGGAGATCGTGGTCATGACCACGCCCCGGGATTCATCGAGCAATTGCAGCGCGTATGGATCTCCGCGATCAATCATCGACTGCGGATTCAGAACGAAATTGATCAGCCAGTCACGGTCCTTGCGCTGCGTGACATCCTTCAGGTCAGGCCCGACCAGGCGCCCGCCGCCAACCGTGTGGCAACTGAAGCAGTTCTGCTTGAAGAACGCCGCCGTCTCCTGGGCCTGTGCGCCGGCGGCGATCGTCAGCGATAGGATGACTGTCACCAGTTGCCATGTTTGCTGGACGGAGACTGTGTGGGACCATACGAACACAGATCGCGGATTTGTGCTGATCGCTGGTCTGATGATGTCCCGTGCCATGTGTTCCCTCACGTGTCTTGATCTCTCGAAGGATGCGGGGCAGAAAGCCGGCGACGCCGATGGCTCCAAAGTGAGCCTGGCGATATATTCTAAATGTCAGAATATATTGTTTGAAGAGTTGGAGCAATCACTGTCGCTACTCCAGTCGAAAGAGGGGGCTTCGAGTAATCGTGTGGGTGCCTGGAGATTGGCGGCTGAATACCGCCCGAGTTCCAGGCGGCTTCCCCGGGAACTCGCATGAACTGCCAAGCGGCCCGCGAATGGCTTCTTCCAACTCAGCCACTGATCGCGGAATCCACATCCTCGGCCCGCGTCCAGAATGACCGGCGCAATCCTCGTCCACGGCTCGCAGAGGCGTCTGCACCCAGGATGCACGCCTCAACATTACCAGACAATCCGGCCTGGCCACACGGCCTAAGAACTCCCCGGGCGAGAGCCGGGAGCACCGGGGGTACCGGACGGGCTGGTCGCAAAGCTCCCCAAGGATCGCTCTCGATTCGCAGTTACTCACTTGGTCTCCTGAAGCTGAAGAATGACATCGCGTCAGAAACACAAGGCTCGAATGACGGGCCACTTCTAGAGTATGCACTCGCGCTCTCCGACGAAGCCGCCTGGTAGGCCAGTCCCCAGCGGGCCTCAAGAATCACTGGTAATCAGCGTTCCAATCGGTCAAGGATCACGAGCCTGCCCACTGTCAGATTCGAAACGTAACCGATATTGGAACGTAAAACAAGAAATCATGAGGGGGATTTCGACAATTCCTTGCGGAGGCAAGCTTTCGGCGGGTGGTCGAGAGTGCCGGGAGTGGCGGCACACTGAACAACGTCGTTCGAGAGAGTCTTCGAATCACGCCGGCGAACA
>PJEL010003897.1_pt1 | contig 12522 bp, 11 predicted proteins | sample 1853271 | NCBI WGS metagenome assembly PJEL01 (sample SAMN08108733, study PRJNA415343) | Invertebrate metagenome, whole genome shotgun sequencing project. | host: Globobulimina | place: Sweden: Gullmar Fjord | collected 2015-08 | reverse complement strand
CGATTTATGGCCTAGACGAATGATTATCACTTTCTTCGGAAAGGACAGAACCCGGCTTATATGGCTAACTCACTCATTCAACAAAAAAGCCCGCAGTTAACGCTGCGGGCTTTTTTGTGTTTGAAAATATCTTGTCCTGAAATGTGTTTATAGGTTTAGGACTTATTTTATGAATACCACTACAACTAAAGATGTTAAGCGTATTCAACGCGATTATACATTAGGCTTTAAATTATCCATTGTTGAGTAAGTAGAAAAGGGCGACTTCACGTATAAATAAGCGCAAAGCCATTACGGTATTCAAGGTCGTAGTACCGTTCTGGTATGACTGAGAAAATATGGTAAATTAGATTGGTCTAAACCAACTTATATAGCCAACATGCCTAAATCGAAAGAAACCCCAGCACAAAAAATTAAACGTTTAGAGCGCGAGATAGAAGGCTTACGCCTAAAGGATTTAATCAAAGATGAAATGATTAATATTATGGATGAAGAATATGGAGCGGGCTTGCGAAAAAAGTACATATCCGAGCTATCATGCGCGCAAAAGAAAAACAGTAAGTAAAACTTACTTCGTTATGCCGTGATATGGCATAACGCGGCAAGGTTACTATCAAGCTATACGCAGAATCGGTGCTCGGGATAAAGCGTTGGAGCCAGTCAAGGAATTAGTGATGTATTGGAGGCAATTCATGCCTCGTATTGATGGGAAAAAACTTTATCTGATGATAATGCCAGAGCTCTAAGAGCCTGGTATTAAACTAGGCCGTGATTGTTTTTTGATAATTTAAGAGAGCATAACTTTCTTCTAAAACAACAAATAGTAACCATTGGATGCGCAAGCATCCCAATTTACTAAAAGAATACCCACCTACTGCGGCCGAGGAAGTCTCGTTAGTGACATTACCTACTTAAAGCCAGCGTAAGGTGTGTATTACCTGTCGTTAGTCACTGATGCTTATAGTCGAAAAATAATGGGTTATGAGCTGAGTGATGAAATGAAAGCAACCGATGTAGTCAAAGCCCTAGAGATGACGATCAAGCAACGCGAATATAAACGTGATGCCATTCATTATTCAGATAGAGGCTTGCAATATTGCTCTGCAGTATATCAAGGTGTGCTATTAAAAGAGGAATTAAGCCATCGATGACAGATGGATATGACTGTTATCAAAAAGCATTCGCTGAGCGTATTAACGCGATATTAAAACAGAGTTCCTACTATATAAATGACGTAATATGGCAGAGTAAAACAGCTCGTTGAAGAATCGATATTTATATACAATGAAATGCGACCGCACTTAAGTTTGAATATGAAAACACCAGATCAAATGCATGAAAAAGACCTGGCGCTTTCGCACCAAGTCTTTCATTAAAACCGTCAAGCTATCTCAGGACGGGAGAATTTTACTGATCCGAAGTAATATCGTGTGATTCATATCTAAGAGATGATAATCTAACTTTCACTCTGGGCGTTACTTTATATATGGGAACTTTAAACCATTGTAATAAAAAGCATTAAACAGGTACTATTTTCATACAACTAGATTGCACAAATTAATAATTAATGTAATAGTTTAGAGTATCTTATCCATGGAGGGTTTTGTATTGTATCAGCGACTTAAAGAACGTCACCGACGGGAGCGAGACTCCTACCCACAAGCACTATCATTGCGTGTCCATCGAGCTTTGAGTTGGCTTAATAAAGCTGAACAAAGTGAAGATTATGATTCTCAGTTTATTTTCTTATGGATTTCTTTCAACGCAGCTTACGCGCAAGGCTTTGATTTTAAAGAGTGTTTTACTGAGCGCGGTCTATATCAAGAGTTTTTGGGAAAAATAGAGCACTTAGATACATCAAAAAAGCTATCTGATATCGTTTGGTCTCAATATTCCACGTCTATCAGACTTATCTTAAATAATGAGTTTATCTTTCAAGCTTTTTGGAAGTTCCAATCTGGAGCAATAACTGAAGATAAGTGGAAACAAGAGCAGCCTAGAGCCAAGGCCGCAGCAAATAATGCATTAGCGAGTGGAGATACTACCACTGTTTTAAGCATCTTGTTTTCAAGACTATACACTCTACGGAATCAACTACTTCACGGTGGTGCCACATACAATAGTCAGACAAACCGTAATCAGTTACGTGATTGCACCTCATTACTATCGAGTATTGTGCCAACAATTATAGAGCTTATGATGGATGGTGCTGATCAGCTATGGGGTGATGCAATATACCCGTTAGTAAAAGCCTAGCGCTCAAAATATTCAATAGCTCAGTTTTTTGAAAACTAATATGAAAAAATCCTCAGCTATTTTTCAATAGACACACCCTGTCCCAACGTTACGGTATATTATGCAATACCTTATAAAATTAAGTTGAATTATGAAAAGTAATCTCCTTGCGAATCGTTTAGCCGGCATTGTAGCTAAGGCATATTCTGGGCAGCATCTAAATATTAATAATTTGGCTGAACAATACCAGGTCAGCACTAAAACCATACGAAGAGACTTTGACCGCTTATGCGCTATTCTCGAACGTTGCCCAGATACTGGAAATTACTTACTTTCGACATCAGCGCGAAATCAATACAATGAGCAGGACCTTGTTCGCTTGATTGAGGAGCTTGGGCTCAAAAAAGCTCTTCCGCTCAAAGCCGCGCAGTTTCTTCGTAGCTTAGCAAATGACTCGAGCAGTGACTGTTATCATTTTCAAGAGCAACCTCTTGAGGCTGACTTTATTTCGATACTTCATAGCTCCTTTGAGACTGCAATTAAAAATCGTCGGATTGTTAGCTTTTTATATAAAGGTAAATCACGGTCAGTAGCGCCATATCTCATGATTTATAGCCGTGGCAGTTGGTATTTAGCGGCGATATCAGACGGGATACTTAAAACCTTCTCACTTGCGCGCATAAAGTTCGTTTGTTTGCAAAAAGAATATTTTGACTATGATCCGTCACTTATTGAGCAAATTAAAAAACAAGAGACTATTTGGTTTGGGCAGCCCACCTTTGATGTAACGCTAGAAGTGTCATGTGAAATAGCTTTTTATTTTGAGCGTAAAGCCCTGCTGCCAAAACAAGAAATTATTGAAAAAAGATCTGACGGCTCTCTCGTTATTTCCACTTCAGCATGGAGTTACAATCAAATAGCTCCCGTAATTCAATATTGGATACCAAATATTCGAGTTATAGCACCTTGCGAACTGAATACCTACATACGAAAAAATTTAACGTCTTGGATAGACAAAGAAAGTAACGAAACGGAAAGCATAAAATCATGAAAAATAAAACAAAATTTTTACTTGTCGCCGCATCTATGAGTGCAGGAAAATCCTCACTTATTAATGCTCTTCTCGGAAGCGAGTTATTGCCAGCAGGCAACGAGGCGACCACCACCAAAATCGCACGTATAAGTGCAGGTTTTAAGACGGAGCGGCTCGCAAAGGCTTATTCTGACACTGGCTCCATTGTTAAATCAAGCAAAGCTATATGCGGCGAGCAGATTAAAGTATGGAACAGTTCGGATGAAATCAGTGCTTTTGATGTAGTCATTCCATATTCAGGAAGTGAACAGCATTCAATCTTGGCAGAGTACACGTTAATTGACACTCCTGGAGCCAATAACAGTAGAGATGACCGTCATAAAGAGCAGTTTATTAAAGCAATTAAGGATTATCCAGAAAGTCCGATTCTTTATGTGCTGAATGCCACTCAACTAGGTACAACCGATGACGCCGAGATCATTCGCACTATTCGAGAGAACAACCCGAAACAATCTGTCATTTTTGCGTTGAATAAAGTGGATGCATTAGACGAAGAAAAGGGCGAAACCGCTAAACATTATGTATCTTTAGCACGCAAATATTTAGAAGGTATTGGCTACAAGAAAGCTAAAATCATACCACTCATGGCTCTGTCTGCTTTGATAGCAAAAAAATTGCTAAATCAAGATGAACTGAAGCGTACCGAGCGAAATATCCTTGTAGCTGAATTGGCACGTTTTCGAGAAAAACCATTTCATTTTAATAATGCCGCTGCTGTGCCACAAGTAATAAAGAAAAAAGTGCGAAGAAAGCTCGTAAAAATTAAAAAAGGAAAAACCATAGCGATGAGTGAAAAAGAGTTAAATACGTTCGTTGATTACACTGGGTTAACCATGTTGAACGCTCTCATCATGAGAGAAGCCTAATCTTTATCAGTTTAAAACAATTTATTTTATATAACGCGAGAGCTTACTTATGAATCACATTTCTATTACGCATAACCCGTTTTTGGTAGAAACCGAATTTCGTATTAATGGTCATTCCCCTTCTGAAAGTTCTAACATTAATACATACGGATCGAAGCGCTTGCAGGTGTGGGTCGAACACATTTTTGATGACTTACAGGCATTATTTAATGGCCGCGAAGACTTCTTTATAGAATTCACCGGTGTCGAATCTGACTTCAATGACATGAAAGAAGCAGTCGATAGCGCAATTGAAAAAGGTATGTGTATTGAGCTAAAGTTCAATCAAATGGCCCCAGCTGAAGAGCGATTGAAAAAAATCAAAGCCCTAATGACACATGTCAGCGAAGAGTCACCAAAATTTGCCGACTACTTAGCGAATAGCGATTTAAAAGCCAAGCAAGACTTCGAAGAAGCACTGAATAATAACTTCGATGCTTATGTGGTCGCCACTATGTCTTCAGGAAAATCCACTTTTATTAATGCCATACTCGGACAAGATTTACTGCCAGCAGCTAATGAAGCAACCACCGCGACAATTGCTCACATTTTTGACGACAAATCCCGAGGCGGCGATTTTTACGGTGAACGTCATGATAGCGGTGGCAACCTCATTGAGCAGCAGGAAGCTGTAGATTTGGCGACGATGAAAGCATGGAATCTCGATACTGAAACAAAAACTATCCTATTGAAGGGGAACATACGCGCTATAGAGGAAAACAGTAATGTTAACCTTGTCTTGACTGATACCCCTGGGCCAAATAACAGTCAAGATCCTGAGCACCAACGTACAACGTTAGGCTTTATCCAAGATTCAGCGCGTAACCCTCTTATTATTTATGTGTTGAACGCAACGCAACTGGGTACTAACGATGATGCTCAGTTGCTAAGACTTGTTGCTGACACAATGAGTAAAGGCGGTAAGCAAAGTAAAGATCGTTTCTTGTTTGTGGTAAACAAGATGGATATGTTCGACCCAGAAAGCGGTGAAAGCATTGAAAAGGCGCTAATTCGCGTGAAAAGTTACCTAGAAGAGAACGGTATTTATGAGCCGAACATCTACCCTGTTTCTGCCCGTATGGCCTATCTTCTGCGTAAGCAGGGTGAATTAACCCGGGCTGAGCGTGGGGATAAAGCAAAAATTGCTGAATTACTTCTTGAAGAGCCAAGTATGAATTTTACGCAATACATGTCGGTAAATTCATCAGTCACGTCTTCTATGAAAAATAAAGCAAAGCATGATAAAGCGCTTCAAGATAAAGCCATGGACCGCGCTTTACTTAATAGCGGTTTAACTGGTGTTGAAGCAGTTATTGATGAGTACATAAATAAATACAGTTTTCCAATGCGACTAAACCGCGCTCACTTGGCTATGACTGCGGCTATAGAGCGTGGCATGCAAGAAGCTGAGCTAATCAAGCAGTTGGATATTGATGAGCAAGCGCTTTCGCAACTTCAATCAGAAATTCAGAGCCTAAAATTACGTCGCGATAAGGGTTTTAATACTCAGGCCTACAAAGAGCAGCTCACACAAGAAGGCCGTGACCTGCCAGTGGATGTGCACAATTCTCTGAATGAACTAGAGAGAGACGTCTATGCACGTATTGGGGAGCTAGGCGACACGTTTAGCGGTGACGTCAGTATTCGTGAGGCAGAGTCTAAAACTGGAATTGCATCAAATGAGATTAATTTCTTATTTAATCAAACCATAAATGAATATGAGCAGGCGTTTGTGCGCTCTCAAGAGAGTATCAAAAAAGAGTTACACGAAGAGTATCAAGATCATGTCGCTGCATTATTCCCTGGAAGCAGTACGTTGGAGCTTCCTGTTTTTCAGGCTTTAAAGCAATCTATCTCAGCTATTTCACTGGATATCGAGCTGAATTCTGATGATATAAGTAAAAAGTCTGTTATAAGTGGGTACAAAACAGAAAGCGACGCAACATGGTATAACCCATTCTCGTGGTTTAGTACACGCGAAGTGGCCATTTACAAAGATGAAGAATACGTTAATCTGCAAGATTTTTGGAAAGAACGGAATATTGTAATCCGCGGCCAGTTTACTTCCTTAAAGAGCGATGCGATTCAGCGTATTAAAGAAGACAAGGACAAGTTGATTGACAACTACCTCGCATTCTTGGAAGGTGAATTTAGCTCCAAATTTACTGCTGTTCTCGAAGACTTGGAACAAAAAGTAGAAAATCAAACTCAGCGAGAAAACGCCATTGCTAAAGCAAAAACTGATATCAACGAGATTCGCGCTATCAAGCAAGAGCTAGAAGCTATCTTACAGTTTTAACCCACTACGGGCCTACTGAAAATATCAGAGGCCCTTTAGAGGCTATACATCATGACTGAATTGACGGAACTTGTTGCAGTAAACTTAACAGCTGCAGAATTTAAGGCGAAAATCATTGGTTTTATTAAAAGCAGGGATTTTAAAGCGGAGTTGCTACGCCAAATATTATCAACTTTGCCTGTCGATAAGCGCAGGCTTTTCGAAGCATACCGATACGATAACACCACAGACCCTATTAGTGATCATAATCATAAGTGGGATCGTGAGGGGGGAGCCTATTTTGAATTGCAACTCCACATGGCAGAAAAAAACTTCTGTTTTGAACGAATAGAGCACCTTATTAAGGTGAAAAGTCATTTAACAGAACGTGGTATCGCAGGTTTTTCTCGCCCTGTAACCAGCTCTACAACGAGTCACGAAGAAATAAAATGTTCAAAGGAAAACACTATGAAAGCTGATTTTTCATCTGTCGACTTAACTGGATTTATCCCATCCCGCTCATTGAACAAAAGCGTAGAAAGCGGTGACCTTTCTGCTATTCGTATTTCATTATTTATGGAAATGAATGATAAGCAGCTATCGACGGCGGTTATCAACCAATCTATTGCTTGGGCGCTATCTAAATATCCAACTCTTTTTGTTGCTTATGAAGAAAATGCCTATTCTCAGCAAATAGAACATGACAAAACAAAATGGGATATCCACTACTACCACACGCAAGAGGTATATGCGACATCAAACTTCTCATTAGAACGTATTCGCCATATGATCACAGTGCGTAACCACGTATTTACTCTGCCTAAAAATGAAGTCTCTTCTATTGATATGTTGGGCACTAAAACGCGAAATACAACGCAAAAAACTACCCAACAACAAAAGCAACCTATGGCTGGTGCCGATTATCGTGCAGACTCTAAGCATCAAGATAATGTTTTGAATTCGCTCCTAATGATTGGTGGTGTTGTAGCTGCTATTGCTCTTGTTATTTTGGCTGTCATTGTTTAGTGGAGCTCAGGATGAGTATATCGAATACTGAAATGGAAAACCTTTCTTCCAAGAGTGGATTACTTCCCGCACAGCAGGAGGCATTGACCACGCTCTCCACTGCGCACGCGTTAGTTAACAAGAGTTATCTTGCTGATCTCAAAAACTATGATGTGTTGAAAGTAGAAAGCCAACAAAGTGTGCAGTTTAACCGAGGCAGCGATGTGCGTATTTTCCGTATTGAACGCCTCGTTCAAGAGAATAAACAATCTGTTTTAGAAAGCACCACAGCAGCTTATACTGCATTGGGTGCCGCTGGTTACACTGTTTTCCTTTTCCTAAAATCAGATGGGAAAGAAACTCTACTTTACATTGGTACGCGCGGTGAGCCTGGAAAAATGCTGGGCCAAAATTCAGGAGATTTGTTACAAGAGTCTTTCAAAGGGCACTTCCCAGGTAGTCAACTGGACTCGCTTAATGGAGCTGATATCGATACGTTGTTGGATGGGCTCAGCGAGGGAAACTCAAGCAAAGCTGTCACCGCGGTGAGCAGTGTGCCAGGGCTTTCGACGGAAGACCAAACTCACTTTATGCAAGGGCTTGAGCGTTTTATAGATGCTGCAGAAAGCCGCACTTACGAAGGGCTGATCCTTGCCGAGCCAGTTTCAATGCAAGCACTAAACACAGTTCGCACAGGCTATGAGCAAGTGGCTACTCAACTTTCCTCATTATCGAATCGCCAATACAGCTATGGGATTCAGGACAGTGATGCTGTGAACCTGAGTATCAGTGAGGGACTAAGCCAATCTCTCGGCGAGAGCCTTGGACTGACGGAAACATCAGGCACTAGTGAAAGTACAACGGCAACTACTTCACATTCACGTACAACAAATGAGAGCAAATCCTCGCCAAACAAAAAGGATAAACTAATTGGGCTGGGTGCAATGGCAATTGGCTCTGCTGTAGGTACTTTAGGAGGACCTTTAGGGAGCATGGTTGGCGGACAAGTTGGTGGCCAAGTTGCGGGTATGTTTCAAACCACTGATACAAAAGGAACTTCTGATTCAACTTCCACTAGCGAAAGTACCAGCCAGTCTACGAATCAATCTACGGCTACAAGTAACACAAAAACAAAAACAAACACGCTTAATACAACTAATACGAAAGGCTTAACCCAAACGCAAGGCTCGACAAGACAAGTAAGTTTTGAGACGGCAGACAAAGGCATTTTAAACATGCTTGATAAGGTGGATCATCACTTAAACCGAATCAACGAAGCTAAAAGCCACGGTGGCTGGCTCAGTACCGCTTACTTTGTCAGTGATAGCGCTGCCTCTAGTGAAGCATTATCCAGCATCTTTCTGGGTTTGACTCGAGGAACCCAATCATCGATGGAAGATTTTGCATTAACTACTTGGGTAAACGAAAAAGCTAATACGATAACGCAATGGTTGGGGCAACTAATGCACCCTCGACTCGAGCCGAGCTTTATTGGGAATACATATATCCCCTACCTAACTCCTGCAACCTTGGTATCTAGCAAGGAAATGGCGCTCCAACTTAGTCTTCCACGCCGCTCTACGTCTACCGTTGTAATACAGGAAATCGCCGCATTTGGCCGTAAAGTGCAAACGTTGAACACAGATATCGCTGACACCAACTCGCGAACTATATCGCTGGGTCAAGTACGCCATTTGTGGACCGATTTGCCGCAAACTGTGGAATTAGACCTTGACCAACTGACAAGCCATACTCTGATCACTGGTTCTACGGGCTCAGGCAAAAGCAACACGGTTTACGCGCTATTAGATCAGGCAATACAAAAAGATATTCCATTTTTGGTGATTGAACCTGCAAAGGGTGAGTACAAGCATGTATTCGGTAACCGCAAGGGTATAAGAGTTTTAGGTACTAACAACCGATTTACAGAGCTTCTGAAAATAAACCCATTTTCATTTCCTAAGCAAACTCATGTGCTTGAGCATGTAGATCGCTTGATCGAAGTATTCAGCGTCTGTTGGCCGATGTATGCGGCTATGCCTGCTATACTTAAGGATGCAGTGCTCAGAAGTTATGAAGCATGTGGTTGGGATTTGCGCGATTCGACATCAACACTCGGTTCTTCGTTATTCCCTACCTTTGCTGATTTGCTTATGCAACTAGAATCTGTGATCGCTCAATCGGCTTACTCGGACGAAATGAAAAGTAACTATACTGGTGCATTAGTCACGCGTGTTCGCTCAATGGTTAACGGACTCAACGGTCAAATATTTACCGCTGATGAAATCAGTAATGTAGATCTGTTTGACAGCAACGTGATCATCGATTTGAGCCGAGTTGGGTCGCAAGAAACTAAATCGCTTCTGATGGGGCTATTGATCATTCGACTTGGCGAGTACCGCGCCGAAAAATTGCAGATGAACGAATCTCTTAAACACATTACAGTTTTGGAGGAAGCCCACAATATTTTGCGAGCCAACCATTCCAGTAGTGGGGCAGAAGGTGGCAGCGTTGCTGAGAAGTCTGTAGAAATGCTATCAAATGCTATTGCAGAAATGCGAACGTATGGTGAAGGCTTTATCATTGCTGACCAATCGCCGTCTACGGTGCACCTTTCAGCCATTCGCAATACCAACACTAAAATCATAATGCGTTTACCTGATGAAACGGATCGCTTATTGGCAGGTAAATCTGCTGCACTAACGGATGAGCAGATTGACGAGGTGGCTCGTTTACCTCGAGGTGTGGCTGTAGTGTACCAGAACGAATGGTTGGAAGCTGTTCTTTGTAAGGTGAACTACTTCTGCACCGATGAACAACCTTTCAAATATTCCGCTTGCTCTATTGGCGTATTGCAAGAGTTGACATTTCGTTCTCGCCTACTCGATTGGCTCCTTTCACCCCGATGCGGACAGCAAAGTCAAACTTGTTCTGTCGATATTTTGAAGGACTTGAATGCTAGCCGCCTAGCTACTCAGACTAAAGTTAACATCATTAATTGTATACATCAGGTCAGCAATAATGGTCTATTGCCAATACATAGCGACGATAACTTTATGGCACTATCGAAACTAGTCATGGCAATTTTGGAGTGTGAAGAAGAACTTAATATACTGATTGTCGAATCTAACGATATTGCACAGCTCCATCTAAATGTCACCAAATTCATCTTAGATAAAGTAGACATTTCATCTAAAGCGATAACGTTAACAATCGCCCACTGCTTATTTAAAGCCTTGGTGGTAAAAGGGGACGACTACTTACAACTCTATGTAGCATGGAATAACCATATCACCAAGGAAGCCGTATTATGACAGATATTACTCGTTTCAACGAAATACAATCTGATGTTCGTCCATCGATTTTTGTGTCGTTCGAGACTTCAACGCTGACAAAAGAATCACTTAGTGAAATTGACACTCCAATTACAGAAAGAGTCAATATTCGCGATATTTTAAAACCACTCAGTGATGAATCCAAAGAAGCCCTTGTAAAAAAGGGGTACTCAGATAGCGTTATAGAGGTAATTGGTAGTGAAGAAGAAGCCAAAATATACACCGACGCGGAGTTAGAATGTTCAAATGTTAATGGTAAAGACGCACTCATTCGAACAGATGTCGACTTAGACACTAAAGATGACTTTGGAGATACAAACTTGGAGCGGATGGATAAGGGAAAACCCCCTCTAGATAGCGATGGTAAACCAATTGAACTGCACCATATAGGGCAAACCGCTGACGCTCCATTGGCTGAGCTCACGAAATCTGAGCACATGAGCAACGGGAACGACTTGGTATTGCATGACAAGTCAAAAGAGTCTGAAATTGATCGAACAAGCTTTAACAAAGAACGCGCCGAACATTGGAAAGCGCGAGCTGAAGAAATAAAACAAAACTTGGGGACTACAAATGAATAAATTGCTAAAGTTAATTACGGAAGCCCAAGCTGACACAATGCCTGCAACAGAGGAACAAATCGCTAAAGCAGAGTCTGATCTGGGTCTAATCTTTACCAAGGAATACCGTTCTTACTTACTAGGTATAGGCGTCCTCTCCTTCGGGCCTGTTGAAACCTACGGATTGGGCGTACCCGATTCCTCGTTTTTAAACATTGTGAATGCATTAGGCGAGCTTCGTGTACTCAATAACTTCCCTCTATCTTTAATTCCAATTGCAGATATTGGCGATGGGCATTACTACATGTATGACAATAGTACTCAAAATATAGTCACTGTTTCACTACCTGGTGTGGGGATAAAAATAATTTGTTCAGGCTTAGAGTCATTTATTATTGACCTAACTTTCAACTAAAGTAGCACCTCTTCAATCGTTTGACTGCTTTTGAAGAGGGAGTTTTTAAGATTCGGTGATTTCACACCAATATAGTAAATCTTCGATTATTCACTTTCAGATGATGAATGTGCTTTCTAGTTTCACATGCTTAACAAACAGATGGGTGGTGAGTATGGTTATTTTTAACTTTACTTCCTACCAGTTTTTCCTCGAGTGTAACTGTATTAGTGTAGTTAATTTTGACCACCTAATTGTAGGTTGAAATGATGCCTATTTAGTACCTAGTAAACTATGGGAGCCTATATTTTAAGCTTTACTGCTAGTTACTCGTACATTTTTTTAGAAGGAAAAGTTTTAGGTTGCAATGTGTGCCACCTAGTGTGACACTCACAAATTCTAAATTTACTTAAGTCGTTGTTTTAGATATGAAAGTTTGCTTGCCAGCTTATATGGCTAACTCACTCATTCAACAAAAAAGCCCGCAGTTAACGCTGCGGGCTTTTTTGTGCCTAAAATTTGATTAAGTACTTTGTAGTTTTTTTAAGGCTCAGGCTGTCCTTTTTTAAGTCGCTTACTGAGTGCTGGCTGGGATATACCGAGTAGTTGCGCTGCCATAGATTGATTTGAGTTGCTACGTTTCATCGCTTCTGCTACCAGTAATTCTGCCGCTTGTTTTAAAGTGGGTAGCGTTGATGTTGACTCAAATAACGGCTT
>PJEL010003896.1_pt1 | contig 12523 bp, 9 predicted proteins | sample 1853271 | NCBI WGS metagenome assembly PJEL01 (sample SAMN08108733, study PRJNA415343) | Invertebrate metagenome, whole genome shotgun sequencing project. | host: Globobulimina | place: Sweden: Gullmar Fjord | collected 2015-08 | reverse complement strand
CAAACAGATAACTTAGCGCCTGCTGATAAACGTTTATATGGCATTAGAGATGTAACAGCAACGGTAGAGTCAATTCCTCTTATTACCGCTTCAATTTTATCGAAGAAACTTGCAGCTGGTTTAGATTCATTGGTCATGGACGTTAAAATGGGCAATGGTGCCATGATGACTAACTTAACTGATGCACAGGCTTTAGCTCATAGCATTGTTAATGTTGCCAACGGCGCTGGTGTTAAAACTCAGGCTATTATTACCGATATGAATCAAGTGCTTGGTTCAACAGCGGGTAATGCCTTGGAAATTATTGAAACCGTTGATTATTTAACGGGTGAACAACGTGAGCCAAGGCTTCATCAAGTGGTTGTTGCACTTGCTAAGCCAATGCTTATTAATACAAAAATTGCTAAAAATGAAGCAGATGCCGAGCAAAGAATTGCACAAGTGCTTCAATCTGGTAAAGCTGCTGAATTATTTTCGATGATGATCGCAGAATTAAATGGCCCAAATGATTTACTCGAAAATCCTTGGAACTCTATGAGTAAAGCTAATGAAATTTCTGACGTTGTAGCGGCTGAGCATGGTTATATTTGTGCAATGCAAACACGTGATATTGGCATGTCGGTAGTAGGTTTAGGCGGTGGTCGATTATCATCTGAGCAAGTGGTTGATCATAGTGTAGGTTTTGATCGTATCCTTCCTGTTGGCACTCTTGTCAATCGGGGTGATGTTATTGCGCGTGTTCATGCTAAAGACTGTGACAGTGCGGCACGTGCTGCTGTGCAATATGCTAATGCCGTTAAAATTAGTGAAGTTGAGCCAGAAGTTAGCCCTGTTATTTATCAAACGATATAAATACTAAAGTTTAGCTAATGCTTAACGAATATTTAACTGATTTTTAAATTATAGAAAAAAGGCTATTTCAGTATCTGAAATAGCCTTTTGTTTTTTTAATCATTGGAAAAGCTCAACTGAGAAGGTTGCTTATAACGTACCAAAAATTTTATCACCCGCATCGCCTAAACCTGGCAAGATATAACCATTTTCATTAAGTTTTATATCTACAGCGCCAATATACATATCGACATCTGGATGAGCTTGTTCAATCACTTCAATACCTTCTGGTGCGGCAACTAAAAATACAGCAATAATTTTTTTACAGCCTGAGGCTTTTAACAAATCGATAGTTGATTTTGCCGTGCCACCTGTTGCTAGCATTGGATCAATGATAATCGCAGTGCGTTCGTTTATATCGTTAACTGTGTTTTGGTAATAAGTACGCGGCTCAAGTGTTTCTTCGTCTCGCTCTAAACCGACAACACTGATTTTTGCACAAGGTAGTACCACTAGTGAGCCTTCCAACATGCCTAAGCCCGCGCGAAGTATTGGTACTACTGTTGGCTGTCTTTCACTTAGCATTGGCGTTGATATATTACCCGACCAACATGTTAGTGGTTTATTGGTGACACTAAAGTGGGCTGTTGCTTCATAAGTTAATAAGGTTGAAACTTCTTTGGTTAATTCTCTAAAAGCTTTAACTGAGATGTTGTCATCACGAAGTAAGCTGATTTTGTGTTGTACAACGGGGTGAGTACTAGCATGAACTGTCATAATTTACCTATTAAGTCGTCATTTTTATCTTGTGCAGACTTTCGCTTCATATCTTTATGAATACGTAAATCTACCTATTAAATTTTGATCACTAAACTGCTGGTTACAGCTTAGGAATATTTTAGCTATTTTACCAAACTTGTTCTTTAAAGTGAGCGCGACATAGCGGCTCGTAGCGTTCATTTCCGCCAACTTCAACTTGCTCTCCGCCTTTGGCGGCTTTGCCATTTTCATCAATTCTAATAACAAAGTTTGCTTTTCTACCGCAGTGACATATTGTTTTTAGCTCAATAAGTTTGTCAGCCCATGCGAGTAGGGCCGCACTTCCTGAAAATGTTTGGCCTAGAAAGTCGGTACGAATACCGTAAGCAAGTACAGGAATATGCAAAAGATCAACAATATCGGTAAGTTGCTTTACTTGTTCTGTTGTTAAAAATTGGGCTTCATCAATGAGTACGCAATCTATCTTAACTTCTTCATTTTGTTTTTTTATGTCGTCATGCATTTGGCTGTTTTCATCAAACAGTAATGCATCAGCATCTATGCCTAAACGTGAGGCAACTTTACCTTTTGAAAACCGATCATCAATTTTAGCGGTATAGATAACTGTTGTTAGATTACGTTCTCGATAGTTATATGATGATTGCAATAAATGGGTAGATTTACCTGCGTTCATCGAAGAATAATAAAAATAAAGTTGTGCCATGTCGGCTTAAATTCCTATTTTTTTCTGTATCTTATTTTATGTACAGCTGAGCTTTTAACTGTTGAACTGCTAACTATTTAGTAATTGTTGCAATTTACGTTAATGGCTCTGCTAGCGTTCATAATCAAACGAACGCTTATGTTAAATACCAAGGTTAATAGCTATTAGCATTACTTGTATTAGTGCCATGGCCTAATGTTTCAAGCAAACTGTTAAGTAATGAACTTGCGCCAAAACGAAAGCGAGTAGCTGTAGCCCATTTTTCACCAAGAATATCATTAGCAAGTGTTAAATATACGTCGGCATCTACTGCGTTTCTTACGCCACCCGCTGGTTTAAAACCAACCTTAGTGTTTTTTTCTTTGATGACATTTAACATAATTTTTGCCGCTTCTGGTGTTGCATTTATTGCAACCTTACCAGTAGACGTTTTGATGAAATCAGCGCCGGCATCAATTGATATTTCACTAGCAAGCGTAATTAAGGCTGCAGTTTTTAATTCACCTGTTTCTATAATTACCTTAAGAATTGCTGCGTTACCACAAGCTTCTTTACATGCTTTAACTAATGCAAAACCAATATGGGTATCGCCTGCAATAAGTGCGCGATAAGGAAAGACTACGTCTACCTCGTCAGCACCATAGGCGACAGCCGCTTTTGTTTCGGCAACAGCAATATCGATATCATTATTTCCATGGGGGAAATTAGTAACGGTTGCTACTTTTATATTGGTAGTACCTTGAGCAGCAAGTGCTTTTTTAGCTACGGGTATAAATCGAGGATAAATGCATATTGCCGCTGTATTGCCAGCAGGAGATTTTGCTTGTTGGCAAAGGGTAATAATATCTTCATCGCTTTCTGCATTGGTTAAACTTGTTAAGTCCATTAAAGATAAAGCGCGTTGTGCGATAAGTTGTGTATCGTTCATTATGTTTTCCTATAACGAGATAAAAACGCCAGCAATAGCGGCGCTCATTAAATTAGCTAATGTTGCAGCAAGCATAGCTTTCATGCCTAGCTTGGCAATGTCGTGGCGACGACTCGGTGCCATTGAACCAATGCCGCCAAGTAAAATGGCAATCGATGAAAGATTGGCAAAGCCACATAATGCAAAAGTAACAATTGCTTGAGTTGAAGCGCTTAATGAATCTTTAATTTCTACAAAATTCACGTAAGCAAAAAATTCGTTAACGACGATTTTTTGTCCAATAAAACTACCAGCTTGTAGCATTTCACTTACCGGAACGCCGATGATAAAGGCAATAGGTGCAAATAAATAACCGAGGAAGAATTCAATGGTTAGACCTTCATAACCCAAAAGCCCGCCAATACCTGCCACTAAGCTATTAAGCAGGGCAATAAGGGCAATAAAGGCAAGTAACATGGCACCAACATTTACTGCCAGTTTTAAACCCGTTAAAGCACCTGAGGCTGCTGCATCGATTACGTTGCTTGGTTTATCTTGCTCGGCTTCTTCATCAATCGCATCTTCAATTGCTTTAACTGGCTCTGTTTCGGGGTAAATTATTTTGGCCATTAATAGGCCACCTGGTGCTGCCATAAAAGAGGCAGCGATCAGGTATTTAAGTTCAATGCCTAAACCCGCATAGCCAGCTAAGATTGAACCTGCAACTGAGGCAAGGCCACCAACCATGATGGCAAAAAGCTCTGATTGACTCATTTTTGAAATATAAGGGCGAACAATTAATGGTGCTTCAGTTTGACCAACAAATATATTAGCGGTGGCAGATAATGACTCTGGCTTACTGGTTCTTAATAAAAGCTGCAGAGCGCCGCCAATGATTTTAATTACCCATTGCATAATATTAAGGTAATAAAGCACGGCAATAAGTGATGAGAAGAAGATTATATTAGGCAGCACCCGTACGGCAAAAACAAAGCCGACACCATTTTCAAACATAGCGTCAGTGCCTAAACCACCAAAGAGAAAATTTATGCCAACTTTGGCGCTATCAATGACGCTTTGTACGCCATTAGATATTGTTTCTAAGACATCTTTACCAAAAGGAACCCAAAGTACAAAGGCACCTAAGGCCATTTGTATTGCGAATGCAAAACCTACTGTGCGAAAGTTTATTGATTTTCTATGATGTGAAAGTGCATAGGCAATCGCTAATAAAACGAATATGCCCAAAACCCCACGTAGTGCACCTAATTCCATGCGTACCTCTTTATTATTTTATGTCTTAAGGTCAGGTTAAACATTAACTGATTGTCTTCTATAATCAAGAAAATGCTGTTGATTGACAGCAAAGAAAATTAATATCCAATTATAAATGAAATTTAGTTAATATTTTTGTTTAAAAAGCTCAGGATTTGAACGATTGATTTACCTCAATTTTAATTGATGATAAATTAACACAACTTGACCATGTGGTCATATTTATTATTTACGTATTTTAACATTTTCTGCTTAAAGCACTTTTTAAAGGAAAAATAATGGCAAGAGTTATCGTAGTTGTTATTGATAGTTTTGGTATTGGCCATACACCCGATGCAATAGATTTTGGTGATGTTGGTGCTAATACTTTTGCAAGTATTGCGACAAGCTATAAAAAGCAAACCAATAAAGAGATAAACTTACCTCATTTTTCGTCGCTTGGTTTAGTTCAAGCATGTAATGAAGCGTCTAAAGCAGAATTTCCATACCTTGGCTCGACACCTAACAAAGGTGCCTATGGTTATTGCCAAGAAATAAGTACCGGCAAAGATACGCCAAGCGGCCATTGGGAAATGATGGGAGTGCCAGTGTTATTTGATTGGGGTTACTTTACTGATAGAGAAAATAGTTTTCCCAAGGCGTTGATTAATAAAATCAATGAAGCAACACAGCAAAAGGGCATGCTAGGTAACTGCCACGCATCGGGTACCGATATTATTGCTAAATTAGGTTTAGAGCATGTTAAAACCGGACTGCCTATTTGTTACACCTCAGCTGATAGTGTATTTCAAGTGGCGGCTCATGAAGAGCATTTTGGCTTAGACAATTTGTACCAATATTGTGAAACGGTACGAGAAGCGCTTGACGGATATAATGTTGGACGAGTTATTGCGAGGCCTTTTATTGGTGATGAGGTTAATGGCTATACGCGAACAGGCAATCGACGTGACTATTCAGTATTGCCTCCTGCGCCAACGGTTCTTGATAAGGTTTCAGCGCAAGGCATACATGTGGTCAGTGTTGGAAAAATAGCAGATATCTTTGCCCATCAAGGTATTAATGAAAAAATCAAAGCTAATGGCATCGATGCATTATTAGATGCGACCATTTCACATCTAGATACAGCTAAAGACAACGCACTAATTTTTACTAATTTAGTTAATTTTGACCAAGACTTTGGTCATCGTCGCGATCCTGTGGGTTATGCCCGTGCACTTGAAGCATTAGATGCAAGGCTACCTGAATTATATAACGCAATGAATGATGATGATTTGCTGATATTTACTGCAGATCACGGCTGTGATCCAACATGGCCTGGTAACGATCACACCAGAGAATACGTACCTGTTTTAGCTTATCATCATAAAATAAGCGCTATCAATTTAGCTGAACGACAAACCTTTGCTGATATTGGTCAAACTATTGCAGAACTATTTGCTGTTGAGCCAATGAAATACGGAACCAGTTTCCTGAAAGAGTTAGCCTTTAAAGGTTAACGTTAACTAATAAATAATAAGCTATTGGTACAGTTAATTTTAGTAATAATGCTTTGCTTAAAAATGAAGAGCGTTTTTTGGCGTGGAATTTAAATTTTCATTGTTCTAAAGATTATTTTCTAGGTATTTAACAGTAGGAATAAATAAGAAAAAGGCTACTTAATGTAGCCTTTTATATAATGATTTTATTTTACAGCAGTGCTTCTAGTGTTAATTCCATCATTTCTTTGAATGTAGTTTCGCGTTCAGTTGCGGTGGTTTGTTCACCTGTTTTTATATGGTCGCTTACGGTAAGTACGGTAAGTGCATTTTTACCATATTCTGCGGCAACGCCATAAAGGCCAGCAGCTTCCATTTCTACTGCAAGAATGCCGTACTTTTCCATAGTCGCGAACATTTCAGGTTGAGGGGTATAAAATAAATCAGCAGTGAAAATATTTCCAACGCGTACTTTAGTACCTATTTTATCCGCGGTATCAACGACTTTTCTTAATAAACTAAAATCAGCACAGGCAGCAAAATCGCATTGATTAAAGCGCATTCTATTAACATTTGAATCGGTACTCGCGCCCATGCCTATGATGATATCTCTGATTTTTACATCATCTCTTACTGCGCCACATGAACCAATGCGAATGATATTTTCTACGCCAAAATCTTTATAAAGCTCAGTTGCATAAATTGAAATACTTGGTACGCCCATGCCGGAGCCCATAACAGATACTGGTGTTCCTTTATAATTACCTGTAAAACCAAGCATGTTACGAACACTGGTTATGCATTTAACGTCTTCAAGAAAATTTTCTGCGATGAATTTGGCGCGAAGTGGATCACCCGGCATTAAAACTGTTTTGGCGAAGTCGCCGGAATTTGCTTCGATATGTGGAGTTGACATTAATATTTACCCTTTATAGTTTGAGATTTCAGTAAGTTTCAAGCCAGTACATTTGTTAAAAATGTAAAGCTGCTATCTAGGGTGTTTTACTGAACTGTTTTTAAATTTTACCTTAGCGATTTTAGCATAAGGTGCTTTTATTATTAAAACTTAACTTTATTTAAATTTGAGTTTTCAGCACTAATAAATATTATAGTGCTCGTTAATAAATTGAAAGTTGGCTTTGTTGTTATTTCTTTTTATCAAATAGTGCTTTCTTTTCATTTGTTGACAGAAAACTCACTTCAACCGCATTCTTTTGCAATTGATCAAGTTCGCTTTCAGATAAGTTAACGGTATTTTTTGCAAGGACAAACTCATGCGGTAACTCTATTGCTTCAACAGCAGGATCATCGGTATTAAGGCAAACCAATAAGTCATTTTTCAAAAAGGTTTTAATCGGATGTTCGGCAAGGTTGGCGACAGTACCTGTTTGGTAGTTTGAGGTTAAACAAGACTCGATAGCAATTTTGTTCTCTCTCATATACTGCATTAGACCTTCATCTGATGCACATGCCACGCCGTGACCAATTCGCTCAGCCTTTAATGTTTTTATCGCATGCCAAACACTTTCTGAACCAGCTGCTTCACCAGCATGTACGGTAATATGCATGCCATTATCAACGGCCTTAACAAAATGTTGTTCAAACAACTTACCCGGGAAGTTATATTCATCGCCGGCTAAATCAATAGCTATAATGTCTTTTTTATAGGCGAGTAGGGCATTCAACTCTTGCATACAGGCCTCAATACCAAAAGTACGGCTTAAAATACCAATAAGATTAATCTTAATATTAAACTTTTTAGTACCTTGAGCAATGCCATCAATGATGGCCTCAACGACACCTTCAAGCGGTAACTGATGTGTCATCGCGATGTAGTATGGAGAGAATCTTAATTCAGCATAATCAATTTGTGCGTTATAAGCGTCTTCAACATTTTCAAAGGCAATGCGTTTAACATTATCAAGGGTAACAAGTACTTTTACGCCCCAATCTAATTTCTCTAAAAAGGCCAGTAAATTAGGCTCAGATTTAGTAATTTGAACATGGGGAATAAACTGCTCAAAACTTGCTTCTGGTAACACAATATTATTTTGTTGAGCGAGTTGCCAAATTGTTTCCGGTCGTATATTGCCATCTAAATGTCGGTGTAAATCTAGTAGCGGTAAATTGGGGTTAAACATAGCTTCCCTTATTTCATTTTAATTAATTTTTAGCAAGTTTGCTAAGCAGTAATATTGCTTGAAACGTACCCATAGTAGTGAGATCAATTATATCGTTAATTTCATATTTAGTGTTGGTATTAATTGTTTGCAACTGATAAATTAACTTTGGGATTAGTCATCTAGGTGTCTAGACGTAAATATAAAACAAAAATGAAGTAAGAGATAAACCATGTCATATCAAACCGACGACGTACGTATAAACAAAATTAAAGAATTATTACCACCTGTTGCTTTACTTGAGCGATTTCCGGCCTCAGAAAAAGCAACTGAAACCGTGTTTGCGTCAAGAGAGTCTATTCATAATATCTTTCAAGGTAAAGATGACCGTTTGCTCGTTGTTATTGGTCCATGTTCAATTCATGATACTGAAGCCGCGATTGAATACGGTAAACGCTTGGTCGAGTTACGTGAAAAGTATAAAGATACTTTAGAAGTGGTTATGCGCGTTTATTTCGAAAAGCCACGGACAACGGTTGGTTGGAAAGGCTTAATTAACGACCCGTATCTCGATAATAGTTTTAAATTAAATGACGGCTTACGTATTGGCCGCAAACTACTTACTGATTTAAATGATTTAGGTTTGCCTACCGCAGGTGAATTTTTAGATATGATCACGCCACAATATATGGCTGATTTAATGTGTTGGGGTGCTATTGGCGCTCGCACAACTGAAAGCCAAGTGCATAGAGAGCTAGCTTCAGGTTTGTCATGCCCTGTGGGTTTTAAAAACGGTACTGATGGTACGATAAAAGTTGCTATTGACGCTATTGGCGCGGCAAGTGCTTCACATCATTTCTTATCGGTAACTAAATACGGTCATTCTGCGATTGTAGAAACAACGGGCAATAAAGATTGTCATATTATTTTGCGTGGCGGAAAAACGACTAACTTTGATCAACAAAGTGTGCAAACGGTTACTGAGCAATTGGCAGCAGCAAAATTAAATACCAAAATAATGATCGACTTTAGCCATGCAAACAGCAGTAAAAAGTTTGAAAATCAAATGTTGGTTAGTGAAGATGTCTCGAATCAAATATCATCTGGTAATAACAATATATTTGGTGTGATGGTAGAAAGTCATTTAGTTGAAGGTCGTCAAGACTTAGTAGATGGACAAGCACCAGTTTATGGTCAGAGCCTTACTGATGCATGTATTGGCTGGCAAGATACTGAACAGCTTCTAGCCCAATTAGATCAAGCGGTAAGCGCACGTCGTAGCTAAGAAATAAATATTCGATTTTAAAATAGTTATGTCCTGTCCTAGAATACGTTGACGTTTTTAATAGAAGGCCAACAAGCTAAAACTTGTTGGCCTTTTTTATTTGTTATGGTTTGTTTGTTTGTTTGTTTTTGATGAAAGTTTATGGTTAATAATGAGCATTTATTAGCTAGCGGGAATAAACTGACCTTCGCTATGTGGTATTTTTCCATGCTTTTGCTGAGATAACCATTCTATATATAGAGCTAAAGGCATTGGTTTTGCGTAAAAGTATCCTTGGCCTATATCTGCGCCAAAGCCGCGCATGGCGTCTTCATCTTCTATACTGTTAATGCCTTCAGCCACTACTTCTAAACCTAAACCTTTAGCCATTTTAGTTGTAGTTTCTGCTATTGTTCTGCGTTTTCTTGAGTCACATACGTTTTCAACAAATTGGCGGTCAATTTTAAGTTCATTAAACGGTAGGGTGGTAATGTAAGCCATTGAAGAATAGCCCGTACCAAAATCATCAATACTGATAGAAACGCCCATTTCGGTAAACTGGGTAATAGACTGCATAGCTTGCTCACTATTGGTTATCGTTGCCGATTCGGTTAGCTCGAAAATAATCTTATCTGGAGGTATAGTTGATTCATTCAATATAGATACGACATTGTCAAAAAAATTGTCTGAGCATATGTCTTTACCACTGATATTAATTGACAGCATATGGTGGCTAAAACCACTTTCTAATATTAACTCATGTTGCTTTAACGATGTTTTAATAACCCATAAGGTTAGCGCATTAATTAACCCCATATCTTCAGCGACTTCAACAAAAACAGGCGGTGAAATATAGCCCTCTTTGGGGTGGTTCCAGCGTATCAAACATTCACTTCCGCATACTCTTTGAGTTTTTAAATCAATTTGTGGCTGGTGGTAAACTTCAAACTCTTCTTGCACTAATGCTGCTCTTATTTCAGAAGCGAGCTTTAATAAGTACTCTGTTTTATCTGACTTTTCTATTTCAAAGCTTGCCCAACGCTTTTGGTTAAATCCAGCTTGTTTTAAAGCTTGCCGCGCTCTATTTAAGAGCTTGTTACTGGTATGACCTTGCGAAGGGAAACTTGCTATTCCAATAATAGCTGAAAGTGGAATTTCGAGCTGCTCGACCTTATAGTTTAAGTTGATAACGTTTTGAATAGATTGAATAAGAATATCTAGCGACTGTTTAGTTTTACTATTATTTATCAAAATAACAAGTGTATTATCATCGAGTAAACAAACTTTATTACTCTTACTGTCAAGTGAAATAATCGCGTCGTTATAGGCAAATAATGATGATAGCCCATGGCATAATTTTTTAAAAAGCAGCGCATTTTCTTTATCTGACAGATATAGATTAACAGTATCTATTTGTTCTGGCTTAATGACCATCACATCAAAGCTCTCTTGATAGTTTTTAACCAACTCGGTAATTTTATTTCTAATTAATAGCTTTCTCGGAATAGCACTAATTGTGTGATAAAGCATATCTTTTATGCGGTCTTGCTCATTTCGTTTTACTCGTTCCGCTAAGGCAAATGCCATAAAAGTAATTTCAATCAGTACGGAAAATAAAAAAGCATTTCTTGCTAAAAAAGAATAGTCAATTTTATTCATTAGCAATAACGGCTGTATTGCTGCACCAATAAGCAATGGGATCCAAGAAATAAAGTAAAACCGAGCCCACTTAAAGTCTTTACGTAATCGTAATGTGATAATTGAAATTGAAAAAATATAAAAGAATGGCTGCATGCTAAAAAAATACAAGGCTTGATCAATGGGGTTTAAAAATAGCGAAAGGCAAGTAAACAAAGACATAATAGTAACTAGCGTGATACCACATTGGTAAGCTAATTTTTTTTCTATGTCATAACGTAAAAAATAAAGGGTAAATAAAGATAAAAATATGACCAGCAATCCGTCAAATTGAATGGTCAAGTCTCTTATTAAATTTTGTATTGCTAGTGGGAATACGTAATAGCCAAAGCCATTTATGCCGGCAAGTACGAAAAAAGATGAAAGTAAATAACCGATATAAGCAAGGTAGACCTTATCTTTAACCGCAAAATAGATTACGACGTTATAACAAGCGAACATTAAAATAATGCCTATAAAAGCACCAAAAATTAAATGAGATAATTCAATACGCTGATTAAAGTTCTCACTCTTATAGAGTATTAAAGGAACATTGGGTGGCCCCAAAGTATGAAGCTTAACCAAGAGTGTACTTGTTGCTTTAGCCTGAATTTCAAAAGGAATGTGGGGGAAAATAAAAGCTTCTTTAGTAAGTGTATTATCTGTTTTATCAAAATCATTCAGCTGACGAGAGGCTTTTTCTTCAATACTAAATACGGTGAATACTTCTAGCATTGGATTATCGGCGTGCAAAATTAAAGGTAAAATTTCATTTGTTTTATTTTCAATTGCTATTTTAACCCAATAAATATTTTCATCTAAGGCAAAGGGGACTTTATGTCCAGCAACTGACTTGAAGTTTTTTTGTAAAACAGATTGAGTGGAGGTGTCTATGTTTCTTGTTGAAAAATAGCTGTATTTAGCTTCTATTTCTGAAGATACCGTTGCTAGAGGTAAGTTATCAGCAGTATTGATCATAAGCCATATATTCCAGATGACGCTGAATATAGCGATTAATACTAACAAAAGAAATGTGTGTTGAAATACTCGGCTAAAAGCACTGAGTTTGTTCGTCACAAATACCATCACTTACTTTGCAGGGAATAATTTATAAATAGTAGCCGAATAGAGAAGAAAGCAAAAGTTTCTTTCTCTAAAAGGGCTAATAACATATCGTTAACATCGAAGACCTCAAGTATTTGAATATAAATTGAATAATCAATTCAAAAATTTAGGGTTTTATAGGCTATTTTTATAAACATGGTCTATATTGAAATTTAGTTAGGAGTTTGAATGTTGCTCCTTTTATTACACTTTTATTAGGTGAAACTATGAACCTTAGATCATTGAAAATAAGAGCAAGACTGCAGCTGATTCTGGCCATAGTACTTGTTTCGATGATTATTTTTGTCGCAGTAATGTTAAGCCAGTTTACATAAAGTCCGTGACACGTTAAACTGCAAAATCGTATAACGTTTACAGGGAATTTGG
>PJEL010003895.1_pt1 | contig 12525 bp, 15 predicted proteins | sample 1853271 | NCBI WGS metagenome assembly PJEL01 (sample SAMN08108733, study PRJNA415343) | Invertebrate metagenome, whole genome shotgun sequencing project. | host: Globobulimina | place: Sweden: Gullmar Fjord | collected 2015-08 | reverse complement strand
ACAAAGCTCAACCAGGTGATTTTTGTATAGTCAAGGGTTGCGGTTTGAGCTTTACTTGGTGGTTTAAGACTTCTGATGATGGTCGTTCAGATCGGTGCTTTGTGTGAGTTGTTTTGAAAATGATGAAACTGGGAGCAGGTAGTTTCTGCGAGCTAGCTAGCTCCTGCGGGCTATACGTTGAACCTAGTTGAACAATACTTTGATTTGGTTGGCAATGTAGATTTCACTCTAGTAACCACTTGAACTCATCATTTCTCTAGTTGTCGCTCGCTCGGCTACTGGTGGCGATTGGGGCATCTTTGGAAAATAAGGATGAAACTATTCGCCTCTATGGTATTGCTGTACCTTGCTGCTGCTTTCATGCTCCAATTTCCCAACTCGTACTCCTACCCATAGGTTCTATGCTGGAGAAGGAATCCAGGCTAGGTCCTGCTGCTAGCTTGATGTTGCAGGTATCTAGTATACTAGTCTGGCCACAACATGAGAGTCTATTAGTACCGCTGAACCTATACTCTGCCTGTCAAATCAAAATTATTCAGCTTGCATATGCTAAAAAACTTGCATTGTTTTTGTATCAGTGCGAGCTTGGACTAGTTCGTCTGAGAGGAGGGGATGTGGAGGGCCTTAAGGAGATGATTGAGGTATACAAACATACTTCTTCAACTTACATTTTCTCTTATTGGCTCTGAGTGTGCATGTCTACTCATTTATATTCTTATTCTATTGTTTCTGGGTTGATACTTTTGTGCTTTCTAGTCGGGGAGGACAAAGATCGAAGGAGATGGCTTGAGCCTAACAGGGGCTGCGGCAACAGAGACTTGCGTGCACTCAGCGTTCTACCAGTTGGCTAGTGAATACCACAAGGTGTGACCTAACCACCACCTTCTGTTTAGGGAGTTAACGTTTTTCTAATCCTTTATTTATTATCTGTCTGAAGGTGATTGGTCCACCGGAGGCATTTTATAAGGATGCCCTCATGTACCTTGCCCACACTCCACTGGATACACTGCCTAAGGAGCGACAATGTCAATTAGCAGTGGATATTAGGTGGGGCACATGTCAAGACATTCACCATGTAATTACTCGTTCATTAACCTGCTTCGTGAAGCTTGGCAGCTATTGCAGGTGATGGAGTATTCAACTTTGGTGAGGTAGTGGCAACGTCAGCAGTTAAGGTATAATATGCATTCTTACTTGTGGAATAGTACTTGACGTAACTCGTTTCTTTTGGCCCCTCCTTCCAACTAGGCACTCGATGGTACCCCTTCTGCTTGGCTTGGTGACTTATTGCAGGCTTTCAATAGGTAGGTGTGCAGCGCATACCTACCTATTATATTTAAGAGTTTGTATCACTGATATATGAACATTACTATTGAACATGTGAAAGAGGGGACATTGATACTTTCAACAATATTGTATCTGACCGAAAAGAGGAGATGGCTGCGCAGCCTGCTTTGGTTAACCGTGCTGATTTTATCAAGGTGTACTGTGTATCCTGTTGGGTTGGTACTTTATTGCCCCATTAATTCCCACCTGTAAATCTTAGGAAAAAATGGCTCTCATGAGTCTCATTAATTTAGTGTTCCAGAGGCCCCCGCACGAGAGAAGCATTGCTTTTTCTGATATAGCCTGCCAGGTGGAGAAAAAGAAACATTAACTACTCTAACCCCATTTGATGCTGCATATGTTTCTTTTGGCTAACTACTCTGGACGTATCTACAGGTGAAACTTCCATTGGATCAAGTGGAGTGGCTCATAATGCGAGCCATGAGTATTGGTCTCATCAGGTTTGCTTGCCTGCCAGCATACCCTTGGAATCCCTGTTTGTTAAGATGGTGTGCTATTCTTCCAATCTCACCTTCTTTTTCAATGATGGTAGGGGTACAATGGATGAGGTGGACCAGAACCTACATGTGTCTTGGGTGCAACCGCGCACACTAGACAGCCAACAGGTCTGTTATTTCGCATCACTGCGTAATTCATTCTCTACTAATCGTCAGCTTTCCCAAAACATAAGCTCTCCCAGTTAGCATCGCAAGTGGGTTCTTGGAAGGAACGAGTGAAACATGCACATTTGCACATGAATGACTCTGGGGCAGAGCTATTTGCCTGAACTTCATGGATAACTGGGGCCATAGTAACTCAAAAGCATATTTTTATTCCCTGCACCACCAAGCGCGACTTGCTCTTCGTTAGCACCACTGTAACACGGCAATGCTCGCAGTTGCCTACATTTACACGTTGCCAACCTTTAGGTTATTTGCCAAAATCGATTGTGTACTGAAAATGACTTCGTGGCGCAACTGGCAGCGCGTAAGATTCCAAATCTTAAGGTTGGGGGTTCAAGTCCCTCCGGGGTCACATTTTTTTTTGGTACGCACCGTTTGTACTTGTTGTTACACGAAGTGGAGGGAACAGTTTAAAGAGCAGCATCCTTACTGCACCAACCCTCTGCTCTAAATCCCTTATAGACTGTTATATTTTGCATTTGTCTAATGGGCTAGACCGACATGTAAAACCCATCGTTAGGGGGAGGGCAAAGTTTGTTACATTGCGCCAGCACAGCAGAATCGGTAATAACTCAGTACCCGTCACGTATTTGATTCATTGTTAGGGGAAAGTTTGCAAATCGTTACACTTTTGTAACGCTCGATGGCTCAGTGTGTGACGTAGCAGCTACACATGTGGTTACGGGAAAATGATTACTCTGTTATGACGCAGGTCACACGCCAAGGTATAACTGAAAGACCGGACTGTACTACAACCACTCGTACCTCTTCACACTTCAGGTGTTTTTCCCTAAGCGTGTGGACTATAATGCTTAGTGAATAAATCTATTTTTATTTAACTACTACGCTACTTGTCATCCGTGTGGTGGTTGGCGGTTGGAAGATGAGTCCCGTATTCACGGTTCAGATACGAGAACCGCAACATACACTGTCAAGTTGCACCTGCTTAACAAGATTGGTGTCACACCTACACATGTCAAATGTCATGACAGGTGATCAACTATCACCAGCTGTCACTGTCATGACCGCGGACTGTCATCTGGAACTAAACTGCCCAACTGTCAAAAAATTTACAATTATTTTTGTCAAGGTGCGCCAGCTTAACGAGATTGGCGAGATCCCTATTCGGTACTTATTTATGTGATTAACGGTTGTGAGACCGAAGTAAGCGTGCGTCAAGTTGCGCCAGCTTAGCCTCAACGAGATTGGTGCCACCCTATCCGGCACTTATATGCTTCATCGTTGTGATTGGGGCAAGTAAGTGGTTCAATAGCCTGATGTTGGTGACAGTTGGGTGACAGTTGGTGACAGTCTGACAGTCCATCTGTTTTTTTCTAGAGTGTCTGGCAGTCCGTGGGGTGTTTTCGTTGACAGTTGACACCTATTCACAAGCAGCACCGGAACAAGCCAGGCAACCCTAACCCTAACCCTAAACTCTAATCTCTACCTCCAACTTGAGCCTGTATACTGTAGGTAAAGTTCTTCTGTGTAATAACCCTATCCATAGCTCGAACCTGAATGCGAATGACTCAAGTACATCTGCAATAGGTATGCCTGACGACTTTAGCAACGCTCTTGGTCTACTCAAGAGGAGGGCTTTGTCACAGCAACAACACGCAAATGCTAAATCAAGGAACCAGCAGCAATCAACACCGACAGGTGGACGACAGTGGCATAAACTCTTGCTCTAATACCTCTACTTCTAGTCTTAACCTTAACCTGACCCCCAACATTTGGGTTGGGGACTTAAAACACTGGTTCCAGGCTTGCCCCTGGACCTTGGTCTAAATTGTACTATGCCTACGTCTGAGTTAATCCTTAATCTCAACCCTCCCGAAGTGGGATCTTAGTAAACCATTCAATGCAACATACCAAACAACAGAAGATTGATCACCTTCCACATCAGGTGATAAACGCCGTAAGAGGAAGAGAGGGGGGGGGTCAAGCGCCCCTAAATCTGATGGAAACAACTCTAAATTGGATCATAGCGCTGATCAACACCAACTATGCCCTTCCAAGGATACGCGACTTGTTGACTCTCAAAGGCGGAAAAGGAACAATGAGGAGATAGACTTGCGGCAACCTGAGGTTGCTTGGAGGCCCCAGCAGCTTTATCATCCGAATCAACGGGGTCTGGCAGTAAGAGGTGGGGGACTATGTGAGGTCCCTGTAGAAGGTAAAGTGGACATTGGGCTCAAACTTGGATTTAACTATTGGATCTCCGGCGAGAATTATGGCAGAATTATGACAACAGATGTTAGAGACCTCGTCCTCTTTGTCTTGTCTAAATCTGAGAATGTAGCAACTACCAATCAACCCTGTCTGCCGTGGGTTTGTGAGAAGAGCTTAAATGGATGCCGAAGGGTCGTGTTAGCCTGCGCAAGTGCATTACCCATGCTCTATGCGGAGAGCGATTTCTTTGACGGAAAGGCCCCTCATCTGGAATGTTGGTCACGTGTACCCACAAGACACGAATTCCATCAAAAACAGCGTTCGGGTTCTTTGGAGCTCAAGGCTTCACCCGCGTTTTTACTTTGGAAGGACCTTCCTCCACTGCCTCAAAAGTATTTGTTGAGCATGACCCCAACAGAACTGTTTGCAAGTCACACCATTTTCTTTGAGGCTGTAAGAGGTGATCAGAGGCGCAGTCCAGAGACCATTGTCTTGAATGGTAGAAGTCGGGGCAATATCCCAATCGAAGGAAAGTGTGGGCCAATTCTCAGCAGAGAAGAAGACGGAGAAGTGGCTGAACGGGAAGAAGGGCCCCTTGTTCGGCTAAAATTATGTGAGGGTGAAGCATTTGGGCTGCAATCAGGAAGCAAGGCGAAATGGGTGCTGTATGAAATTACGGGGGGTTGTAGTTGTACTGGAAATCTGACAGTTGGGGAGTGGATGAAAGAAGAGCCTGACGGTAGCACCACTATTAGCCGTAGGCTTGTTCTTATACTCGAGTGGTTGAGCAAGTGGCTACCTGAGGAGCTGGAACTAGTAAGAAGGGATGGATCTGAACTGATTTTCCATGGCAGAGACACTAGAGATACTGCGAGTGAGAAGCAGGAGGTGTGCATTTCAAAGAATGTTCTAGGAGGTCAACTGCCCCTGACATTGACTATGACAAAGGCACTTCCGGAGAATGTATTACAAAAGGAGTTTCGTGATTCCCCTGCCGCTATGCAACAAGAAATACAGCGTACGACAGATATCCCTCAAGGTGGTGCTGAACAAGAAGATACAAAGGATTCTGCTACCAAGATGGAGAGTACCCCCAGTAATATTCTGCTAGCTGATCCACCATTTCAGAACTTGGAGGAACATTCCTTGTCGCACTTTAACAGACGTCGTTTCAATATTCCAGTATCTCTTAAAGAGGAAGAAGAAGGATATGTGACTATCAAACCTATAGGAGTTAACGAAGCATCTGAGGACTCGGAAGAAGGGGAGCTCACTTGTGATGAGGTTTTACTACCTCCTTTGCGTGCTCCCCTCCCCCTCGTTGCCATAGACTGTGAAATGGTTTATACAAAATTAGGGCTTGAGTTGGCCCGGGTTAGTATTGTAGATAGATCTGGGAAACCCTTATACGATGAGTTTGTGAAACCTTCTGAGCCAGTTCTTAGCTACAATACGGAATTCAGTGGCATCAGTGAAGAGAATTTGTCAGGTAGGTGGCCTGGGAGTTTATTCATGTGCGCATTCGCGACTTGCTTTTGCTTCGGTGAAGTAAGGAATAGTATTAGTGTTTGTTCTTCTGCTGGGATCCGGCTTTGTTAACTGCATAATACTTTTCCCTCTAGGCGTAACAAAGCCACTTGAAATAGTGCAGAAGGAGATTCAGCAATTTGTGGGGCGTGAAACATACATTGTCGGGCACAGTATTGATAGTGATCTTCATTCCCTTCGCCTTGTCCACCACCGCGTCATTGATACTGCACAGCTGTACCCCCATCCCAAGGGCTATCCTTATAAACGTTCTCTTAAAAATCTCTGTTCGACTTTGCTGGGCAAGAAGGTACAAGAGGGAACAGGGACGAGTGGGCATGATAGCCTCGCAGATGCCGCTCATGCCATGGAGGTGATTTTTGTTTTTTGTTTTATTCAAATCTAGCCCATCCATTCATTATGTGGCTGGCTTTAGGGTTGTACCACGTCTGTCCCAATTGTGCTGACAGTGGAGTTCGTAATGCAATCTAGGGATGCATTTCTGCCTTCCGTTTAAACTAAACTCTAATTTAAGCACTTCTCTCTCTCTCTAAATGCAGCTTGCTCTCCTGAAAATGGCTCGGGGTCCAGATTACGCTACTCCAGAACCGTGGTCGGACACTTTTGTTCCTCGGGAGACCATCTTTGCTGCCCTACGCCGGTGTCCTATTGTTGGAAAGACTGCGGACCGTCTCCCTCCTTTAGATTGCCTTGTCATAGGTGACAAGCACGGGGCAATTTCAAGTGAATGGCCATCAGGTAGTAGTTTGTGGGAAAGGTGTGCTAGGGGCTATCGAAGGGAGGCAGACGTGGTCTGGGTAGCGGAGAAATACCAAGAGGAAAAAGATAATATTGCAGCAGCATTACTTGGCACTACTATAAATAGTGAGGCTGACAACGGCCGCACAGTACAGAGTGGACAACAACGAGAGGTGGTGGTCAAAGCCTCTGCCCAACCCAGTGCAGCCTGCATGCTCCAGCAAGCAATAGATGCCTTAGAAGACGAGGCTTTGGCCCCTGATTTTACTTGGGTTGAGTTGCCATGCAGTCCTTCCACCACTATTGATAAAGTCAGTGGCTCCACAATTAACTGGGGATCTATTGCGGATGTAAGTGATAACGGTACATGCCGTAGTAATAGGAAATGCATCATATTGGCATTAATATCACATCATAAACCACTACTCAAGGTAAATTCGGCTGCTTCCGCCCTGTACGAGGCTGCCCCCAAAGGAACACTGCTTCTTCTAGTGTGCCAGGATAGCCTCATGGAGGCCATTCACATAAAAGAAGAAAAGCTAAAGGCTAGGTATATAGATATATCTCATTTCAGTGTATTCTCATAGCATGGGCCCTTCACTTAACGTCGTCCTGTTATACTCTCCCATTTTCAGGTGGGCATTTAAAAGGTCCGTGGAAGAACAAAGAGTCATATGTACGACAGCAGGTATGAAGCGATGTAAGCCCATAGAGCCCTCCTGGGATGAAGAGGACGAGAAGAAACTAAAAGCAGCGGTGAAGGACGCCCGGAAGGGGGTCACATTTCTTGCTGTCAAATAAGTCTGTGAGAAAGAGAGACTGCATTTTTATTACGCCTACTTGAAAAGTGACATTTCTGCCACACTTCCCACGAAAGTGGCGACTGCTTGCCAAGCATACACGGTTTTGATTATATGTACACCCAATGTGGTGTACACAAAAACTTGCATTTTTGCCCATTTTTACACACGAGCAACTCCGTTATATGAAAATAAATAACTGTAAAATTACCTATAGATGGATTGTGTTACAACACAGGAGCTGTTGTTATTAGTTCAACCCTCTTTTTCATGAAAGTGTACCGCAATAAAGCTAGACAATAGCAGTGGACCTATTGCTTATGCAAAGATACGAGTGCCCTAATCGTATGTACACCTCTATTAATGTAATTACACTCTATTAAGAAAATAATCCGATCCCTAGCTAGTCGTATTTACACCTCTATTGATGTAATTGCAGGCCACTCAAACTGTATATCCCAAAACCCCTAACCCTTACCCTAACCCTAACCCTAACCATAGCTTGCAATCCCTTTGCTAATATTAGTATTGACTAATCCCTCAGGAAAAATAGCTTCTCACGATTTTCTTTGGTTCATAGGAACACTAACTCGTTGGAAGCATGATTAGGGTTAGCAGCTCTGCCGTTGGATTCGTCTTGGTGCTATTCATGGGGGTATTTCGAATTGCGCCATTATTTAGTGATGCGTTCTATCAATTGCTGAGTGTATTTTTTGTTGTTTGAGGGTGGGTGTTAATGGGATTACGACGACTGTTGTGTGATAACTCGTTGTGAATGAAACTGGTTCTGCATCAGCCGCTGTCCAGCTTCTGTTGGGCTTTGTTGTTAGCTATTGGTGCTGCTGTATTATCTGACTCATGATGGCAGGTGCCTACTCACCACCACGGCGTACATCACATTAATCGATCGATGAGGGCTGCGGGAGTGCAAGAGAATGTCCCTGTGAGAGAAATGTGCAATTTACATGCTGATCGATGTATTCGTACTTATTTTTCAGCTTTGCTGTGGATTGAAGTGGTGGGCGGATTTCCCACCCGCTGGGGAAATGAGGGATTATCCTTCACCCGAACTGCTGTCGTCTGCAATGAGCGAAAACCAGCTCCAGGCAAAAGCTTTAAGTGAGAAACTAAGATCTTTACCCCGACCCCAAAAACCTATGCGAGTCGCAGTGATTGGAGCTGGATTGGCCGGGTTAAGCTGTGCCAAATATCTAACGGATGCTGGACACATCCCAACGGTGTACGAGGCAAGTAATGTTCTTGGGGGCTTAGTAGCAGCCTGGAAAGATAAAGACGGGGACTGGTACGAGACTGGACTTCACATATTTTTTGGGGCATGTGAGTTGAAGTAAAATATACACCATTGCGCTTGACTGGAAACAGCAATGGATTGACAACACACACTTGTTTGATATTCCTGCATTCCCGCGCACTTGAGACAGACGCAAATCTACATCGAATGTTCCAGGAGCTGGGTATTGAGGACCGCCTCCAGTGGAAGTCACACAGCATGGTATTTGCGATGCCAGGCCAGCAAACATCGGACGGTTTCCAGAGATTCTCGCGCTTTGAGTTCCCACAATTTCTTCCAGCCCCTTTCAATGTGATTGCTGCAATTGTTATGAACAATGAGATGCTCACATGGCCAGAAAAGATCAAATTTGCCATAGGACTACTTCCACTTATTATTCGCGGAAAGATGTACATTAAAGAATGTGATGAGATTAGCGTGTCACAGTGGATGCGTCAGCTGGGTGTGCCTGAACGAGTGACAGATGAGGTATGAGGATGTGGGTGTTTATCATTTGAGAGTTTGGCTGGCTACATGTCTGATGCAACGCCCCCCCTTTCCTCGTTAGGTTTTTACAGCCATGTCCAAGGCTCTTAATTTCATTAATCCAGATGAATTGAGTGCAACGGTTGTGCTTACTGCCTTAAATTCTTTCCTTCATGAAAGACATGGATCCAAAATGGCCTTCCTTGATGGTCCCCCTAATGTTCGTATGTGTCAACCTATTGTTGAGCATATTGAACAGAATGGTGGTGCAGTTTTTCTGAACAAGCCTATAAGAAGGATCATTCTGAAAGGCGATGGTTCTGTAAATATACTAGAGACGCAGCTCGGGGAAATGGTGCATGCTGATGTATACGTCAGTACTATGCCTGTTGATCCTCTTAAACTCATGATGCCACAGGAGTGGAAAAGCATGCCTTATTTCCAAAAGGTACGGCTATATATTTCCATCTCTTTTTGAGAAGGATATGGCAGTGATGGTAGCGCTGCTGACTAACTGTAATGGTGTGAATATAAGCCAATTATTTGCACTAGTAACAGTATCAATGCAATGCATCCATCCATCCTCGTCCTTAATTGTGCCTTTTCTTCCTTGATTTGTGCAGCTTGATGGGCTCTTTGGTGTTCCAGTCATCAATATTCACCTGTGGTTTGATCGCAAGCTTACTACCGTTGACCACTTGCTCTTTAGCAAGTCACCGCTACTGAGTGTGTACGCTGATATGTCTCTTACATGTAAGGGATACCATAATGATGAGAGATCCATGTTGGAATTAGTATTTGCACCAGCCAAAGATTACATTGGAAGGCCAGATGAGGAGGTAATGAATTATATATATCTCTCTCTTGTTGTACAGCATCGTTTTTGTTGGCTTTCATTTTAGCTCAGCTCAGCCCAACTCACTCGCCCGCCGCCGCCCCATCCCATTCTTTGTAGATAATTGATTTGACCATGAAAGAGATCGAAAAGCTATTTCAAAATGAGGTGGCTGTAGACGGAAGCAAGGCTAAGCTCCTCAAGTACAAGGTCGTCAGGACGCCTCAGTCCGTATACAAAGCCATTCCAGGGCGTCAGAAATACCGACCCACACAAAAAACGCCCATTTCAAATTTTTTCTTAGCTGGATCCTTCACCATGCAACACTACTTGGCTTCGATGGAAGGGGCTATACTGAGTGGAAAGTTAGCTGCAGAGCGGGTAGCAGAGTATGCTTTTGCGAGTACATTGAAAAACAGGGAACAATGTTTGAATGAATACACCTGCGAGGAGGGCAGAAGCCGAAGCAAAGAAGCAAAAGCAGCATAGTTTCATAAGTCGATCTTGATCTTCTCTCTCTCGCTTTGTTTATGATTATACATACCCTGATTTGATTGAAAATTGAAAAAGGTAAACCATAGTTGTAAATCTTACGACTACTTTGATACTGGTGCTACGCATAATAAGGTTGTGAGATTTTTCCTCGCCGACTATAATATAATTATAATCCAGTGGAACATCAGCTTGTCATTTCCTTCAATTTTAATATCTACATGCTATTCAAAATTACAAAATTACAAAACCAGGGAGGAGCTTATAGTATTTTCAATTAGAGATACACACGAACAACAGTTTGTTTCTGTGGACGCAGCAGCAGCTTAACATTATGTACCCATTCGAGACGCCTGTGCCTCACCCTCAAGGCCCCAACTCTTTTGCCAAGCGCCAACAATTGGTGATGTCAATCCAAAACCGACTTCCAAAACCGACTTAAACATTCGAGTCTTCCCTGTCTACATTATACCAGTTCTCATAGTGCTGCCGCCGTCGTTATTCCTAACCCTAACCTTAACCCTCAACTCTAAAACCTTAAAACTCTAAACCCTAAAAACCCACCCTATCCCTAAACCCCAACCCTAACCCTAATCCTAATCCTAATCCAATTTGTTGAGCGCCCTATATAGTGACAGAGGCTATTTCCACGTTGAGCTCAGTGGGAAGCAGCCATGGCACGCAATGAGGTATGGATCTAAGGGAGTCTATAGCGTTTCTGGTGACGTCCTAGTCATTGTTCTCGCTGGTGTTGGGCGTTGTGGTGGTGGTGGTGGTGGTGGTGGTGTTATCATTATTCCCATTGGGGAGTCTTTGTTGATATTTTGTCTTGACAGTGTCTTGACAGTGTCTTCTACTAACGTGAGTATATAAACTCAGGAGAAGGCTCATGCCATGCTGAACAAATGGATGTCGCTGAAGCAGACGTTTATTGAGAAAGGGAGCGGACAGAAAGCCAATCTTCGAAGACCATTTCTGACCACTGACTGCAAGGATCTCTCCGAAGCTGAACAATGGAGGCGGGAGATTATACGCGATACAGTGAAGAAGGTTTCAGAAATACAGAACTCTTCCCTAGGGGAACACGTTATACGAGACTTGAATGATAGCATCAACAAACTCCTAAGACAGAGATATGCTTGGGAAAGGCGCATTGTAGAATTGGGTGGGCCAAATTACACTCGTTCTATTAAGCAGTTTGATGCCGAGGGACGAGAACTACCTGGAGGTGGAGGTTACAAATATTTTGGGGCAGCTAAGGAGCTTCCAGGGGTTAGAGAGTTATTTCAAGAGAAGGAATATGAGAAAAAGAAGCGTAGAACACGGGCAGACCTGTACAAATTCATCACACCAGACTATTTTGGGTGGAGGGATGATGAAGATGAGCGTATCCTTTCTGAGGAAATAGAAGCTGAGCGTCGATGTACTACTGAAGCAGAAAAGGTCAGTGGTATATTATGTCAAAGTAGAATAGAATGAACAGTTTTTTTTTTCTTTTTTTCACAAGCGAAAAGAGTGAACCTTGAGAAAGGACTACTAACGACCACTTTATTATATCTTCTCGTCCTGTAGGAATGGCATGCAAACAAGCGTAGACAAATGGAAAAAGGAACTTGGACCAATTCTTTCGAGGTAGAAGGGGATGATGATGTTGACCCTTGTGAAGTTGCATATAAACTTTTCGCAGAAGAAGGGGGTGAGGCAGCAGCAGTTCGTCAAGCAGTCCAATCACAGGTCCTCGCCATGAAGAAAGAGAAACTCAAAGAGATGTTGCTAGATGGGATGTAGGTGCTCGTTTTTGTGCAAAGTTGCAATTCTACTTTTCCAGCGCTTTCCGCAAGTAGGAGCGGGCACAGCCTATTTCATAGCGTGCTCCTCAATCGTTCTGTAATGAGTAGGCGCCAAATCTGTATGATGTGGTGGTTTGCACGACAACCGTTGGTGTTATTATAAGCGCTAATGATTTATCAAATACAGTGATTGGTGTATTGTATCATCTGTGTAGTTGTATCTTCCTGTAACATATCCCAGAACGTCCCTGAGCGCAATCTTTAGAACCAGCATGCAAGTGATTCAAATGAACGTGTTTATTAAACCAAGTTCATTTGAATTCTCTGTATAGCCCTAATCAATCACAGGCCGGTTACACCTCTA
>PJEL010003894.1_pt1 | contig 12528 bp, 6 predicted proteins | sample 1853271 | NCBI WGS metagenome assembly PJEL01 (sample SAMN08108733, study PRJNA415343) | Invertebrate metagenome, whole genome shotgun sequencing project. | host: Globobulimina | place: Sweden: Gullmar Fjord | collected 2015-08 | reverse complement strand
CCTTCCGCGCCGAGAATGAAGCCCATCTCGTAGAGATCGTCGCCGGTTCTGCGGCGTACGAGGTAGCTTCCCGGCGGGATCGCCAGCAAGAGCTCGTGACCGGAGGACTTCGCGAACTCGGCGATCTGGACGCGATCGGGGAGCCGGAGCACGCTGATGTGGCCGGCGACATCGGTCGGAACGGAGACGATGGCGTCCGCGTTCCGCATGTCGGTGAGCGAGACGGTGCCGCTGCCCCGGAGCTGGCTCTGGAAGTTGGGGTGCTGAGTGCCGACGCTGGTTCCGCCGGTGTTGGCCACGACGCGCTCCAGCGTGTAGCGGTACAGCTCGTCGAGATCGACCACGGCGTCGTTGGTGTCCGCCGCCCCCCGCATCCCCGACAGCAGGTAGTGGGTGAAGAAGCCGCTGCGCAGCTCGTCGGATTCCTGGGCGAGCTCGTCGGCGGAGGAGGCGGTGAGCCAGGCCTCTCCCTCGACGGTTCCCTCGTTTCCGAACAGACTCTCGGAGATCGCCGCGCCCTTGAGGCGGGTGATGGTTCCCGAGCGACAGGAGTCGAGGATACCGATTCGGACTTCGGCGTCGACGGCGCGGAAGTCGTGCTTGAGGATGTCGAAGAAGTACCGGTCGTCTCCGAGCCGCAGGCCCTGGGCGTCGGCGTGGCCGGAGTAGTAGAACAGGAACAGGTCGTCCTCATACTTCTCCGACAGCGACGCGTGCTCGGCCAGGGCGGACCGCATGGCTTCGGCCGTGGGTGCGTACAGTACAGTGACGAGCTCTTGGTCGAAGTTGCCGAGTTCTACCAGAACATCGGCCACCGAACCGGCATCTCGTTCGGCGTACCGCAGCTCCTCGAGGACCCCGCCACCCTCGTTCACACCCACCACGATGGCATGGCGGACCGGCGCGGCGGTCGCCATCGCTGTGGCTAGTAGGAGGGCCAGGGTCGGCACCGGATTACTCCTTGGGAAGGATTACGCTGCGCACTTGCACATCATTCAATCCTCCGTCGATCGCGTCCGCAATCTCTTCTCCGTCGAGGGAGCGATCGCTGGCGATGACCCAGAACTCCTGGGGGCCCGGCGCGTCGTCCAGAGTGAGCGCGAACGGCGCCGGCTGCAGGCCCGTTCCGCGGGGGGTAATCGACTTGTAAACCTCGATCTCACCGGATCCATCGCGGCCGACAAAGGTGACGAGCGTTGCGCCGCGGGGATCGTAGAGCAGCTGAACGCGGTCGCCTTCGCCCAGACGGTCGCCGTCGCGGATGGCGCGAGGGCCGGCGTCGGTGGCGATCTGAACCTCGATCTCGGGCAGGTCGCCTTTGGGGCGCATTCCGTCGTCGGGAGCCGCCCAGAACATGGACACAAAGAGGATCGCGGCAGCGGCCACCAGGATCGGCGCCAGTCGACGGAACCAGCGAGAGTTGTTCGCTGGGGTCGCCGACGTGATGGCCTCGGGAACCGGCTGGAGCACGAAGTCTTCGCGAGCGCGCTCCTGCACATTGAGCCGTGCCGCACACCGCTCGCAGGTAGCGATGTGGTTGCGGACCTCTTCGCACAGGTCGCCATCGAGCTCGCCATAGCGGTACTGATGAAGCTTGAGTGTGGAGAGGTGGGTCATGAGGTCTCCCGCTCCGGTTGCCGTTGAGTGTTGGCAACCTTCTTCTTGAAAACTGAGATCCGCTTGCGGACCGCGGCGCCGGAGATTCCGAGCATCTCTCCGGTCTCGGCATGGGTCATCCCGTCCACGTAGTGGAAGATGACGCAGGCCTCGGTTCGTTCGTCCGCCAGAACCAGGACCTGGTCGAGGAGCTGGCGGAGCTCGATCTGGTCGAGCATGGTGTCGTTGGCCACCACTGGGGGAAGCTCCTCGACCATGTCTTCTCTGCGCCGGCGTCGGGTGCGCAGCTTGTTCAGGCACGTCGTGGTCGTTGCCCGGAACAGATAGGTCGAGGGCGCGGCGTCCCAGCGAAAGCGACTGCGGTTGCGGTGGAGCTTCAGGAACACGTCCTGGGCAGTCTCTTGGGCATCCGCCTCGTTGCCGAGGAGGGAGCGACAGCGGTTCAGGACCATGTCACCGTACCGGCGGTACAGCGACGCAATGTCCAGCTCCTTTCGCAAATGCCTCGCGCCTCCCCGCACCTGTGTATCAGCCTCATAATCTCTCGAGGTGACAGACAGGGTAGGGGGAGGTGAGTGTATCAATTAGGGGCAGCCGCCGGTGTCGCCGTTGGTGGGCTCGGTCGGCTCGCTCGCCTCGTTGACTGTGAACGGAGTGTCGAGGAGGACCGCGTCGCCGTCGGTGAACTCTACGAAGACCTGCACGCTACCCGGGGTCGCGTCATGGTCGACCTCGAGGAGCAGCATCGCGTCGTCGGTCGTGATGACCGTGTCGACGATGGTGACTGGACCCACGAAGGTGACGTTGTCGATGACGGTGAAGTCGAAGTCGGCGTCGGCATCGATCCAGGTGAGCAGGATCTCGCCGGGCACTCCCTCGGTCACGGTCAGCGACAGCAGCGGAAGGACAGGATCGTCGGTGGTGCCATCGGGGTTGGTGTCGTCGTCGTCGTCATCGTCGCCAATGGGCTGGACGGTGTTGTCGTCGTCGTCGCCCATGAGGCCGCTATCTTCGCAGCCGAGGCAGTCCTGATCGCGGATGTGTTCGGTTTCGTAGATGATGCAACCCGACAAAAGTAGGCCAGACGCGAAGATGGAAAGCAGAGCGCGGTGCATGGGGTTCCTCCCTGTGGATGCCTTGCGCTCCTTTGGACACCCCCGGTTTGGTTTTGCGCTACCCCCCCATTCGAAAAAGTTGATCTCGCGGCGGATCACGTGCTGGCGTCGAGTCCCTCCAGGACGGCGAGCAGCTCGTTCAGTGCCGCTGCCCGCTTGTCTGCCAGACGCGCGATTGTTGGTTTCTGGCGCCGAATCTCCTGCTCCAGGTTCGCAACCTTCCGGGCGAAAACCTGGGTTCCATCTGCTCCCTGGGCGGCCAGCATGTCCTGTCGTAGGCTCGCCACCTGCTCCTTCCGAGCTGCCATCGCGGCGTGGGCAACCGCGAGTGCATCGTCGGCATTCCGCAGCAGAAGGCGAGCGTCGGCGGCTCTCTGGAACAGCTCGGGGTGCAGTCCGGCGTCGGCCCAGGAGAGGTACTCTTCGGTGGAGACAGAGGCCGGATCGCGGTCATCCCAGTTGCGGTGCTCGGATTGCAGCGCGATCTCCTCACTGCCGGTCTGGATGTCGAGGACGGCATAGGTCCACCCTCTAGAGGGGTCGATCTCCTGGCGCACCTCGCCGATGAACTCTTCCTGCGGACCGAGGGCCAGCGCGTACCACAGAGTCTGATCCCGCTGGGTTCGGTTCGTGACTGCGACCTCCGAGGTCCGAGGTGAGACGGTCTCGACGCGCAGGCGGTTGTCGTTTCGCTGCACCGTGCGCACGACTGTCGCGCCGATGGAGGAGCTTCGCTCGATCTCGATGTCGAGCTCGTTGCCAAAGAGCACCATCTGGTTCTCCTCGGGTTTCAGCCGCGTGAGGGTACTCTCTCCTGCCAGGCCACCGCCCTCGAAGACCGCTGCAACCCCGGCGGGGAGGGTGCGCTCTGTGTCGTTTGTGATCCAGATCCCGTTTCGGCCCGAGACGCTTTTGGGAGCGAAGACCACGGCGCGCTCGGCATCGATCTCGGCCTGCACGACCGGCACCAGCGCCGAGTGGTGAGCGGCTAGATCCACCGGTCGAGCGACCTTGTAGATGAACTGGGTCGGCGTCTCGACCGCCACTGCCTCCTTCAGCTGGGCGAGGGGAGAATCAGTGCCGCCGAGGATGATCGGGCTGCCTCCGATTGCCCCGATTCCGCCCGAGCCGACGCCGCCGTAGCCGTAGCCGGTCCCGGCGATGAGCTTCCCGGAATCCCACATCGCGTCGGGGGTCTCGGTGGCGAGCTGGGGCACACTGGACAGATCGACCTCCGGAGTGATCAGGGTGCGCTCCATGTACCGAGGTGACGCGAGCGGGAAGAGGAAGGAGTCGGGCTCACCGTTGGCCAGTTCTACCGATACTCCCTCCCAAACCTCGTCGGTGTCGTTGTGGATCAGCGCCCAGGCCTGCATGTTTGCGGGCTTGTTTTCCCGGAGCACCAAGCGGTAGCTCACCCGCCAGATCGGAGTCTCGGCGATGTAGCCGAGGCCGAGCCTTCCGGGTTTCCACAGCTGGAGCGCCAGGCCGTTGGTGCGACGCGCATTGCCGCTGGCCATTGTCTGGGCGGCCTGGTGCAGGCGACTGGTCATGTCTTCGGCGACCGGACGCACACTGGCGACACTCTCGGTCGTCGTCCGGAGCACACCTCCCTTCCCATCGAGGAGTGTCAGGGCGTATTGGGCAGGGAGAACGACGGAAGTCTCCGACTCTCCTTCCGACCTCGCCAGCGGCCCATCGACGTCGAGCAACACGGCGGTCACCTGGGATCCGTCTGTGGTTTTGAGGAGAACCTCAACTCCCTGTAGGCTCCGTAGGGCCTCCAGGAATCCCACTGGTCCGGCACTCTGGTGGTCGAGCCCCGCCATCACTCGAGCTGCCTCGTTGCTGACCGCCGACGGAAATGTGATCGCGCCGACCTCCACGTCCTCGGACAGGACCACCAGGGTCTTCAGGGCGTCGTCGAGGTGGGCCATGGGAACCGGGAGCGTCGTCGAGTCGCTGACCGTGCCCTCCCGCTGAAAATAGGCGACACCCGTCTCATAGAAGCGGATTCGTTCCAGGGGAAGGACCTCCTGGGCGTGGGCGTGCAGGGCGAGTGCGAACAGCAGCGACATGGCAACCTCCACCCGGTGCCGACCAGATGCCAAGGGCGGAGTTCCGAGAAGGGGGCCGTCTTTGCAGGCTCTTAGCCCTTCCTCGACAATCGATGCGCCCGGCTTACTCTCCGAGCATGGCGTCGATGGAGCCCTTCATCGTCGGTGGGTCGTGCCAGGTGTGCACAGCTTCGATCGTTCCATCCTGGTTGATGAGGAAGGAGCAGCTCGGGCAGGTGCCATAGGTGCACCAGAACGGGTTCGAGAACTTCGCCGAGAGCTCGTCGACCAGCACCAGGGCATCGTTGCCTACCTCGAGATCCCGAGCGGACTTCGCTCGCGCCTCGTAGGTCTTCTGCTGCTTGCGATTCGAGTATTTCTTCTGTCTCGAGCGACCGTTGTAGGGGGATGCCTGGCCCTTGGGGTGCGCCTCGACGATGTAGACGACCGCGGTCGTGAGGTCGTCCTTGTACTTGGTCGCCATGGCCTTGGTCCGCGCCTCGCTGTCGTCTTGGTAGCGTGGACAGGTGTAGCTGCCGGTTACGAGTAAAACAGGCTTTTCACGCAACATATCCGATAGCGTGTGGCTCTTGCCATCTGGGTCCCGGAGGGTGAAGTCGGTCGCGCGATCGCCCTTCTTGACGAAGGTGTCCAGGGTGGCGTGGCTGTCCCTTGTATAGGGGGGATCGAAGCAGTTGTGGGAGAGCTCCGAGGCCGGCTTCAGGTCCGGGGCCGGCGTTGTCGTCAGGCCGCATGCGGTGACGAGTGCCGACGCCACCGCGATACACAGAAATGAGCGCAAGAGAACTCCTCCTTGTCCCATGTACCGCAGTGTAGGATGTGCCGCTCACGGAGGTTCGTATGCTCGCCCTGTTGACGCTCTCGGCACTCGCCCAGGAGTCGGTCTCCCTGAGCGGTGTGACGACCATGAGCCCCTGCGAGAGCGATCGACCGTCGCTGACCTTCCACGCCATGGAGCCCGGCCACCTCCTCGCGGAATTGACCTGCGGCGATCACGAGTTCAGCGTGTCCGAGGACGTCCGCAGCGGCTCCGAGGTCAAGCTCGATATCCGCATTCCCCCTGGAGAGTTCAGCTGCAGCGGGCAGATGGTGATGTCCCTCGCCAATGGGGCGACCGTACAGCAAACCCTCAAGATGGACGTCGCCTGTCTGCCGCTGATGTCGTGGGAGACGTCCGCCGAAGACGCCAACGTGGACGAGAACACCCTGGTCGTGCACCCGTCGAGACCCTTGGTAGAGGCCAACCTCGAGATCTACGGATCCAGCGGTCAGGTGGTGCTCACCGCTGGCGCCAATCTGTTCGATCCCCACAACCCGACCTTCTCTTGGACCGGCGATTTCGAGGAAGTGAAGCTGATCGTGAGGGCCAAGGACAAGTTTGGTTTCGGAGGCCTGCTCGAGCTCACCCCCTGGCACTACGCGATCCCCCACGAGGACGTCGTCTTTGCGTCTGGCAGCCACACCATCGACGGCCCGGAGGTTCCCAAGCTCGACAAGACCTGGAAAGACACCGTCGATGTGATGAACAAGTACGGCGCGATCGTGAAGATCAAGCTCTATGTGGCAGGTTATACCGACACAGTTGGCGGCGGCGGATCGAACCAGGCTCTCTCGGAGCGGCGGGCGCGGGCGATCGCCCAATGGTTCAAGGGCGCCGGATTTGGTGGGGAGATCTTCTACCAAGGCTTTGGCGAGAAAGGCCAGGCCGTGCAGACGGGGGACGAGGTGGACGAAGTCCGAAACCGGCGGGCTATCTACATCCTCGCTGCCGAGCGTCCGCCGCATTCTCCGGACCTTCCCGGCGCGAACTGGAAGAGGCTATAGGCCGCCGCGGTCCCTGGCCGGGGCCGCGACGACTGTTGCTGTCACCGCCGACGCCGGCCGCCGAACCCGAGCGCCAGTAGCATCAGCCAAGCCGATGTGGGTCCGCTGTTGCTGTCGCACGCGCAGCCGCCCTCGTTGACGATCTTGTTGCTGCCGACCAGGCCGGTATCGGCCGAGCACGGGCCATCACTGGGGTTGTCGTCGATGATGTCCGGGATGTTGTCGCAGTCGTCGTCGAGGCCGACCTCTGCGGAGTCATCGATCCCGTCGTTGTCGGAGTCGGTGTCGAGGTGGTTGGGGATGCCGTCGCCATCGGCGTCGGAGCTGCCTTCTTCGGCCGTGGGCACGCCGTCGCCGTCGTCGTCGGGGTCCAGCGCGTCGATGATGCCGTCGTCGTCTGAGTCCAGCGGGTTGTTCACGTCGCCGCCGACCTCGATGTCGTCGGGGATGCCGTCACCGTCGCTGTCGTCGCCGTATTCGTCGAGTCCGAGGGCTCGCTCGTCACCATTCAGGAGGCCGTCGCCATCGGCGTCGGCGAGGTCGCCGTCGTAGTCGTCCATGTCGAGGTAGTTCGGCTCGTCGTCACCGTCGTCGTCGCCGTCGCCCTCGTCCAGGGAGAGCTTGCCATCGCCGTCGTCGTCATCGTCGAGGTAGTCGGGCACATCGTCCGGATTCAGCGGGAGGAGCCCGCCGGTGTCGGCGTCGGTGTTCTGAGGCGTGATGACCTGGCCGTCGTCGCACAACAGTTCCCACACGTTGTTGCCGTTCAACACCAGAGCGGGCTCGCTGCCGTCGGTGCAGTCGCCGAGCTCGTCTTCCGTCGGGAAGCCGTCACCGTCGTCGTCGGGGTCCAGCGCGTCGATGATGCCATCGCCGTCGGTGTCCATGGGAGTGCACGACGTCTGGTCGTCGGCGTCCAGACAGCCGGGGTCACCCATCTCGTCGCCATCGAGGATGCCGTCACCATCCTGGTCTTTGTTTGTCGACGCGCCGTCGTCGCCGAAGAGTTCGTTCTCTTGGCAGTTCGGAATGCCGTCGAGGTCGGAGTCGCCCTCGCAGCCAGTGTCGTCGCAGTCCAGGAAGTTGTAGATGTTGTCGCCGTCGTCGTCGGCGGTAATTGCGCCCTCATCCGCATCGAGGATGCCGTCGCCATCGGTGTCGAAGTCGAGGTAGTCGGGGATGCCGTCGAGTGCGTAGAGGCCGAGGCACTCCCTATCGGCTGATCCTTCCTCGAAGGTCGCGTAGCTGTCGCCGTCGTCGTCGGTGTCGAGAGCGTTGATGACGCCGTCGTCGTCGCGGTCCCAGGGGTCGGTGAAGGTTGCCGGATCACCGGTGTTGCCGCCTCCGAAGTCGTCGCAGTCCGCCGTGGCGCAGTCGACACCTGGGTCGGTTCGCAGCCAGTTGTGCCACTCCAGGCCCTCCGGCACCCCGTCGTTGTCCGTGTCCACCAAGAGGTGGTTGACGCCAGCGGCGAGTTCGAATTCGGTGGGAATTGTGTCGTCGTCGTCGTCGTCGTCGATGTAGTTCGCAAATCCGTCGAAGTCGGTGTCGAGCAGCATCGGGTCGTTGTCGCCGCCGATCTCGCTGCTGGTGAGCAGGCCGTCGTCGTCGTCATCGGTGTCTCGGTAGTCGGGCAGCAGATCGCCGTCAGTGTTCTCGAGCATGGGGTCGGTGTTGGGCAGATAGGCCTCGTTGACGGTGTCCACGTTGTCGCCGTCATCGTCGACGTCGCGGTAGTCGGGCAGGGGATCGCCGTCCGTGAACTCGAGCATGGGGTCGAGATTGCCGTCATAGGCCTCGTTCATGGTGAGCACATTGTCGTCGTCGTCGTCGTCGTCCCGGTAGTCGGGGATGCCGTCGGTGTCGGTGTTCTCGAGCATGGGGTCGAGGTTTCCGCCATAGGCCTCGAGCTCGGTGAGCACGTTGTCGTCGTCGTCGTCGGTGTCGAGGTAGTCGGGTAGCGCATCTAGGTCGGTGAACTCGAGCATCGGGTCGGAGTTGCCGAGATAGGCCTCGTCGATTGTCAGGACCAGGTCCTCGTCGTCGTCGACATCGCGGTAGTCGGGCAATAGGTCGCCGTCGGTGTCCTCGAGCATCGGGTCGGAGTTCCCGCCATAGGCCTCGTCGATCGTGAGGACCATGTCTTCGTCGTCGTCGTCATCTCGGTAGTCGGGGATACCGTCGGTGTCGGTGTTCTCGAGCATGGGGTCGAGGTTTGCTCCGTAGACCTCGAGCTCGGTGAGCACGTTGTCGCCGTCGTCGTCGATGTCGAGGTAGTCCGGGTCGAGGTCGCCGTCAGTGTTCTCGAGCATCGGGTCGAGGTTTGCGAAATAGGCCTCGTCGACGGTGAGCACGTTGTCATCGTCGTCGTCGGTGTCCCGGTAGTCGGGGAGCAGGTCGGCGTCGGTGTTCTCGAGCATGGGATCGGTGTTGGCGCCGTAGGCCTCGTCTGCGGTGGCCACGTTGTCATCGTCGTCGTCGTCATCTCGGTAGTCGGGCACGCCGTCGAGGTCGGTGTTCTCGAGCATGGGGTCGGTGTTGGCGCCGTAGACCTCGTCGATGGTGAGCACGTTGTCGCCGTCGTCGTCGTCGTCTCGGTAGTCTGGGAGCGTGTCGGCGTCGGTGTCTTCGAGCATCGGGTCGGTGTTGGCGCCATAGGCCTCGTCGATGGTGAGCACGTTGTCGCCGTCGTCGTCGGTGTCCAGATAGTCGGGCGTCGTGTCGCCGTCGGTATCCTCGAGCATCGGGTCGGAGTTCGCGAAGTAGGCCTCGTCGATGGTGAGCACGTTGTCGTTGTCGTCATCGGGGTCGAGGTAGTCGAGCATGCCGTCACCGTCGGTGTTCAGCAGAGGATCCTCGTCGATAGTCAGGACTCCGTCGTTGTCGTCGTCGTCGTCCCGATAGTCGGGCAGCGTGTCGCCGTCGGTGTCTTCGAGCATCGGATCGGTGTTGGGCAGATAGGCCTCGTCGATTGTCAGCAGGTCGTCGCCGTCGTCGTCGTCGTCGCGGTAGTCAGGCAGCAGATCGCCGTCGGTGTCCTCGAGCATCGGGTCGGAGTTTGCGAAGTAGGCTTCGTCGCTGGTGAGCACGTTGTCGGCATCGTCGTCGTCGTCCCGGTAGTCGGGCAGTAGATCGCCGTCGGTGTCCTCGAGCATCGGGTCGGAGTTGGCGCCGTAGGCCTCGTCCATGGTGAGCACGTTGTCTTCGTCGTCGTCGTCGTCCCGATAGTCTGGGAGCGTGTCGCCGTCGGTGTCTTCGAGCATCGGGTCGAGGTTTGCGAAGTAGGCCTCGTCCATGGTCAGGACCAGATCGCCATCGTCGTCGTCATCCCGGTAGTCGGGGAGGCCGTTGCCATCGGTGTCCTCGGCCATCGGGTCGGAGTTCGCGAAGTAGGCCTCGTCGATGGTGAGCACCAGATCGTCGTCGTCGTCGTCGTCCCGGTAGTCGGGGAGCAGATCGCCGTCGGTGTCCTCGAGCATTGGATCGAGGTTTGCGAAGTAGGCCTCGTCCATGGTGAGCACGAAGTCGCCGTCGTCGTCGTCGTCCCGGTAGTCTGGGAGGCCGTTGCTGTCGGTGTCTTCGAGCATCGGGTCGAGGTTCGCGAAGTAGGCCTCGTCCATGGTCAGGACCAGGTCTCCGTCGTCGTCGTCGTCCCGGTAGTCTGGGAGCGTGTCGCCGTCGGTGTCTTCGAGCATCGGGTCGGAGTTCGCGAAGTAGGCTTCGTCCTCGGTGAGCACGAGGTCACCGTCGTCGTCGATGTCGAGGTAGTCGGGCGTGGTGTCGCCGTCGGTGTCCTCGAGCATCGGGTCGGAGTTTGCGAAGTAGGCCTCGTCCTCGGTGAGCACGTTGTCTTCGTCGTCGTCGGTGTCGAGGTAGTCGGGCGTGGTGTCGCCGTCGGTGTCCTCGAGCATCGGATCGGAGTTTGCGAAGTAGGCCTCGTCTCGGGTGAGCACGTTGTCTTCGTCGTCGTCGTCGTCCCGGTAGTCTGGGAGCGTGTCGCCGTCGGTGTCTTCGAGCATCGGATCGACGTTTCCACCATAGGCCTCGTCGATGGTGAGCACGTTGTCCCCGTCATCGTCTGGGTCGAGGTAGTCGGCGAGCAGGTCTCCGTCGGTGTTCTCGGCCATCGGATCGGTGTTTCCACCGTAGGCCTCGTTTTGGGTGAGTACGCCGTCGTTGTCGTCGTCGGGATCCAGGTAGTCCGGGATCAGGTCGCCATCGGTGAACTCCGCGGTCGGATCGTTGTTTCCACCGTAGGTCTCGTCGGTGGTGAGCACGCCGTCGTTGTCGTCGTCGTCGTCCCGATAGTCGGGGAGTGTGTCGCCGTCGGAGTCCTCGAGCATCGGGTCGGTGTTGACGCCGTAGACCTCGTTCATCGTCAGGAGACTGTCGTCGTCGTCGTCGTCATCGAGGTAATCGGGAATGCCGTCGGAATCGGTGTTCTCGAGCATCGGATCGGTGTTTCCACCGTAGGCCTCGTCGATGGTGAGCACGTTGTCGTCGTCGTCGTCGTCGTCGAGGAAGTCCGCCACGCCGTCGGAATCGGTGTTCTCGACGAGCGGATCGGAGTTGCCGCCGTAGGCCTCGTCGATGGTGAGCACATTGTCGCCGTCGTCGTCGTCGTCGAGGCGGTTCTCGAGCGGGTCGCCGTCGGTGTTGCCCGGTGCCAGCTCGGTGCCGAGCTCGTCGTCGTCGGAGACCGCGTCGTTGTCTGAGTCGGTGTCGAGGTAGTCCTTGAACGTGTCCCCGTCGGAGTCGCGGCCGACGGCGGGGGCCATCAGGTGTTCGTAGGCGTCAGACCAGCCATCGTTGTCTGAGTCGGTGTCGAGGTAGTTTGGCGTTCCGTCGTTGTCGGCGTCGGTGGCCGGTCCTGGCAGAACGGGGTCCGCCAGCGTCTCGTTGTTCTCAGTGGCGGTGAGGATGCCGTCATCGTCGTCGTCGTTGTCCCGGTAGTCTGGCAGCAGATCGCCGTCGGTGTTCTCGAGCAGCGGATCCGTGTTCGGCAGGTAGGCCTCGTCTGCGGTGAATACGGTGTCGTTGTCGTCGTCGTTGTCGAGGTAGTCGGGCAGCAGGTCGCCGTCGCTGTTGTCGTCGGTGGGGTCGCCGCTGTTGTCCCAGTCCTCGTCGAGAGTGAGGATGGTGTCGTTGTCGTCATCAGTATCGAGGGCGTCGATGAAGTCCACGCCGTCGGAGTTGATGGGGTTGTTTACGTCGCCGCCGACCTCGAAGTCGTCCTGGAGCTGATCGCCATCGGAGTCCGGATTGAGCGGATCGGTGCCGATGACCAGGAACTCGTCGAAGTCGTTCAGGTTGTCGCCGTCGGTGTCGACGTTGCAGTCGCTGGTGCCGATGCCGGTCTCGGTGGTGTAGTCGAGTCCGTCGCCGTCTTCGTCGTCGAGGGGCCCGCCGAAGCCGCTGCAGTCGCTGTCGATCCCATCGCCACAGACCTCGGGGGCGCCGGTGTAGATGGCGGAGTCGTCGTCGTCGCAGTCGCCGGTGCACTCGGACTGGGTGTCGCCGTCGTTGTCGGTCTCCATTTCGTCGACGTTCGGATTGCCGAAGTCGTCGAGTCCGTTGCAGTCGTTGTCTTGCCCATCACAGATCTCGGCGTTGCCGCCAAAGTTGGCTGGATCGGTGTCGTCGCAGTCGTCCGGCCCGTCGCCCTGGGCCGCAGCACCGTCGGCTCCAGCGCAGACGCCGTCGGTGTCGTCGACATAGGATCCGGCTAGTCCGTCTTCGTCGTTGTCGGCATCGGTGAAGCACTCGTCCGCGCCTCCGCCGGAGCAGTTGTTGTCCTTTCCGTCGCTGACGTCGCCGTCGTCGAGGACGTGGTCGCCGGAGATGTCGGGGTCGCCATCGTCGCAGTCGTCGGCCCCGTCGCCCTGGGGCGCGGC
>PJEL010003893.1_pt1 | contig 12529 bp, 10 predicted proteins | sample 1853271 | NCBI WGS metagenome assembly PJEL01 (sample SAMN08108733, study PRJNA415343) | Invertebrate metagenome, whole genome shotgun sequencing project. | host: Globobulimina | place: Sweden: Gullmar Fjord | collected 2015-08 | reverse complement strand
TAACCCTCAGGTTACGCATAGCTGGCTACTAATCAGGTTCCTTACGCTATTAATGATTAGTGGTTTTTGTAACTCTAACCCAGGTATTTACTTGGGTTTTTTTATGCCTGCTACTTTTTACTTTCTACTTGGTCTTTGTTTTATCTTTCAAATTTTGTGCTTATAGCTGCTTTAACTATTAAAGCTTCGAGCCATTTCTCTTCTGAATCTCACCTGTCTCATTCTTCTTACTTGAAGGCATGAACGAGTCTCACAAATCAGACACTCAGTATAAAGGGCTGTTGGCCTATTGATATATTGCTAATAATCCAATGCGTGATACTTCAATGATTTGCGTGTAACAAATACAGAAGTTACAGAGAAAATGTCTATAGAGGCAGTAGGTAGCTGTGGATTGTAGGAAACTATATCCCTGACCTATGGAATGGGTTGGAGAAGTATTGAATGACTAACGGTTGATATTAGCCGCTGATTCAAGCTAGATGCAGATAGCTGTGATTAGTTAGGAAAATGATTCGCTAGGACCAATGATCAGTTAGGAACTATGAACGACTAGCGATGAACTATAAAAGCTAGAATTCTTTGCTTGAGGGAGCACAACCCAAGTGTTGCAACAACACATAGATGCTTTCTTGATCGAGTGCGACACGGCGAAAGAGATCCGCAAACGTGTTGTCCCCGCCAAAACAAGTCTGGATATAGTGGTTAATTTCATTGCTATCGTAACCTTCTACGTACAATGTTCTGACCCATTGGTACTCAACTGCCTTGAGGTTGTTCAGTGTAGATTCGCTAAGTGTGGTGCGTGTGACGCTCAAGAGTAGCTCCGGGAAATTCAAATACATCCATTATGATTGGCGGTATTTAATCAGAGCTAAATGACGACTTTATTACAGTTCGAGCAAATCGCTCAACAACAGCAGGTTCATTTCAACCCTTGGCTGAGTATCACGCTATATAAGCCTTGTTGACATAAGTAGTATTGAGATAAGCAGTATTGGTTAAGACGCAGCTTTGTCTGTGGGAGTTTGTATAGGGGATCTGAGTTAGATAAACAAATGCCAAGCATGGGCTTGGCATCGTAATTAGGTTTTGTAGGTTAGGGCTAGTGATTGACCTTATTTAAGGTATTTCACGTGCGCTTCCATCTCTTCACCGATCTGCTTTCGCATGTTCATTAGGCGAATAGCCGAATCTCTTAATTCAATGTCTTCTGGCGTTTCTGGCACCCATTCTGGCACCTTAGTCGGGTTACCATTCTCATCAACAGCGACCATAATAACGATACAGTGAGTCGTTAGGCGGTTGTTGAGTTCTTTAGGGTCGCTAGCTTGAACGTCAATAGCGATGTGCATGGAAGATGAACCGGTATAGATGACCTTCGCGCTTACTTCAACAAGGTTACCTACATGGATTGGCGCAACGAATCGAATACCACCTGCGTAGGCGGTAATACAATATTTACCACTCCATCCAGCAGAACAAGCATAAGCCGCTAAATCGACCCATTTCATTACTGCACCACCATGAACTTTACCACCAAAGTTCACATCCCCGGGTTCAGCTAAAAAACGCAGAGTAACGTCTCGTTTACCATCTTGTCGGCTATTGTTACTGCTCATCTATCTTCCTTCATTATTATTGTGCTGCATAACATGCTTGTTACTTACTAATAACAATATACTTAAGATGACATAAATTAAAGTGGATAATCTCACGATCGAGACTATTTTTTCAAACGAGTGACAAACGGGTGAATATTGATTTTTAAAGGCGGTTGGGGCAAGTGGCAAACACGGATGAAGCAATATTGAACACTTGGTTAGAAATTATTGATCAAGCAATTAGAAATATTGTTGAGCGAGCTAGAAAGGTTGATAGCAAAAAAAAACACCTAGCGCAGTGCTAGGTGTTTTCAAGCCGTTAGGTACTCATGTCGGTACCTTTTTATGTTTGCCAACTAACCGCTGTTAATCTGGTTTAGTTAAAATGATTTTAGTGTTTTTACCACTAAAGTGGTAGTAAAATCTTTTGTTATTTAGCTCATTTTTACTCTTGAACAAAGTATAGATCCTTTGCGTAGATATTTCCTTTCGGATTATTGTTCGGGAAGCCTTTAAGTGTATTTCGCACTAATCGAGTGTGATTGTAGTGGTATAAAGGCATAACTGCTGCAGATTCGTTCAGAAGCAATTCAGCATGCTGATATAGAGCAAAACGTTTAGATTGATCTTCCGTTTTACTCGCTTGCTGCAAGAGCTCATCATAATCAGAGTTACAGTAGCCACTCTCATTGGCCGTGTGCCCACAAGTGAAGGCTTCTAACAGAGCAGAAGGCTCCGGATAGTCCCCAAAGGCCCAAGAACGAGCAAGCTGATAGTCTCCCGCTCCTTTAGCGGCGACATACGCTTTCCACTCCATGTTCTCTAGCTCTACCTCCACGCCAAGTGGTTTCCACATTGATGCAATTGCGATGGCGATCTTTTTGTGGTTTTCACTGGTGTTGTACGTGAGTGTAAATTTAAGAGGATTCTCTTGGTTGTACCCAGCCTCTTCTAATAGTTGTTTGGCCTTGGCTTGACGTTTTGAGCTATCTAGCGCTTCGAATAAAGACTTAGGAGCCGTGTAGTTCGGGATGTTATTAGGCGTCACGCTGTAGGCTTCAGGCTCTCCTTGCCCCGTCACTTTATCGACTAAAATCTCTCGGTTTACTGCCATGCTTAATGCTTGTCGAACTCTGACATCATCAAACGGAGCTTGACGGGTATTGAACGAATAAACATATGACCCTAACAAAGCCTGTGCCTTAATCTGTTCAGGGCTTTCTTTGACAAGCTTTTGGTAATACTCAAGTTGAACGCGATTCGTCATGTCAATCTCGCCGGATTGATAACGAATCAGTTCAGCATTTTGAGATGATAAACCAAGGTAAGTGACCTTATTGATGACGGTTGAAGCGTTATCCCAGTAATTCGAGTTTCTGGTCACTTCTACGTATTCGTTAGGTACCCATTTACTCAGAGTATAAGCGCCGTTGGTTGCGATGTTTTCTGCGCGAGTCCACTGGTCGCCTTTCTCTTCAACCAACTTAGCGGGTAGAGGGAAGAAGGTTTTGATGCTCATTAAACTCATGAAGTAGGGCGTAGGCTTTGAAAGCGCAATTTCAACCGTGTGTTCATCCAATGCTTTAATGCCCAGTTCCGACGGGTCTTTATCTCCTCCAAGAATCTCACTGGCGTTAACGATATTCGCCGTCGAGAAAACAAACCCTGTATTGTTGCCCGTTTTAGGTGACACGGCACGCTGCCAGCCAAAGACAAAGTCTGATGCTGTCACTGGCTCGCCGTTTGACCATTGAAGACCCTCTTTCAACATAAACGTGACGGTTTTGCCGTCTTTGCTGAACGACCATTCTTTAGCTTGTCCTGGAATGATCTGCCCATCGCTGTTTTCGATCACAAAGCCTTCAAACATATCATTGACGATAATGTCACCGGGCATACCAGAATTAACAAAGTTTGGGTCGAGAGTGTTGGGCTCTGCGCCATTGCCACGCACAAAATGTTGTTCTTTAGCTAATGGTGTATCAGTAGGAACTGTGGCAGCAAAGCTTGAGGCTGAGGATAGAGCAAGCAGTGACGATATGATCACTGGGATCCTTGGTTGAGTCATTGTAATTCCTTTTACAACTTAAACAGTACTCAATGCATTAAACATGAGTCGGCTCAAGGTTGCAACAACAGTCAGTACGCATTAAAGGAATTTGAAAACGGTGTGAACAGAACAATTAAACAAAACAGGAATACAACAATGCCTGCTGAGGGAGCAGGCATTGTAAGGAGAGGTTGATTCGCGAATTTTCGTTCGTCTAATCTAAGAAAAGCTAGCTTTGCTGAGGTAGAGCAGCCTCAAGCCTTGGTTTTCTTTTGATTTGAGCAAGAATGACACCCGAAATAACCATCACACCACCAATGATATGGAACTGATTAATCTCTTCGCCTAGCCAAGTGGAGGCTAATACAATCGCGATAACGGGCATCAAGTTCATAAACATCGCACTTGAATCTGCACCAATGGTGTCAATCGCTTTCACCCACATCCAAGGCGCCAAAATAGAAGCAGCAACCGCGGCATAAGCGATCAAAGGAACAGCTTGCTGTGATGGCAGTAGTTGTTCGCTCGTTAACCAAAGAGGAGTCAACATCGCGACAGCAAATAACCCTTGAATATAAATCACGACCCAACTACTAATTGGCATTTTCCAGCGTTTAAGTAACACGCAGTAAGAAGCGTAAACACAGGCCGCGATTAACATATAACCATCGCCTTGAGTAAGGTTTTGATGGATGAAGAACAGAGGGTCGCCTTTACCGAGCATTAACGCCAACCCAGCCAGAGACAACACACCGCCCACAATACTCAGGCTAGAAATAGACTTGTTCAACAAAGGCACACTAAGGAACACACTGATGAGTGGAACCAAAGACGTAATTAATGCCATGTTAGAAGCGGAGGTGGTTAGGCCTGCGTAATAACCTAAAGATTGGTTTAGCACCATGCCCAAAAAGCCAAGGAAAGCTAATTTAGACAAGTTCGGCTTAATGATTGGCCACTGTTTAATCACAGACCGAATGCAGAAAGGCGTCAAAATTAACATCGCAATAAACCAACGGTAAAAACTCATCGCACTTGGTTCTATCGTGCTCGCTGCTAGCTTGTTGACGATCGCATTTGCACCCCAGATACAGACTGTGAAAAATGGTAATAGATAATACATGTGAATTCCGTCGCAAATGACTTGATGCGGCTAGTTTGACAGGTCGTTATACTTACAGATATCTTTAAAAAGACATCAGACGCGATAGGAAGACAAGTTTGAAAAAACACTCAAGAAACCTTCACCCGTCCTTATCAATCGATAAGGCACCATCCAACGTATTTATGAATTTCGAAGCTTTCTTATCGAACACCGAAACTCGTATTCACAGCCACCCTTGGGGACAGGTTCAGTTGATCAGCGGTGGGATTCTTGAAATGGAAGCAGAAGGCATACGCTTTCTCGCGCCGCCACATCTCGCTATTTGGGTGCCTGCTGGGGTCATGCACTGCAGCTACAACCGTAAGCCATTGGATTACTGCTCACTGAACATTGCTCATGAGTTAACTCAGCATCTGCCTGAGAAAACCAGCCTCATTAAGATCACCCCAATCGTGTCTTCGATTATCGATGACTTTCGCCAACGCGATATCAACGTTGCACAAAGCGAACAAGATCAAAGGCTTGTTCGGGTGTTACTTGATCAACTTGCAGAGCGTCAAGTCGAGCATCACTTCTTACCTTCAACTGATAACAAGTATCTTGCCCCAATTCTTGCGGCGATAGAAGAGAACCCAACCGACGATATCTCGCTAAAGGATTGGGCAGAGAAAGTGCACGCAACCGAGCGTACTTTGTCGCGTCATTGCCAAAGTGAATTAGGTATGAGCTTCACGGAATGGCGACTACGAGTTCGCTACTTGTACTCAATGGACTTATTAAGAAACGGGCAGTCGGTTAAAGAAGTGGCACTCACATTAGGTTACAACCAAGCCAGCCCCTTCATTAGTATGTTCAAGAAATATTCAGGCCAAACGCCAGAGCAATATAAGAATCGTTTGTTGTAATTAGTATATAGAGAGGCATCGGTTTGGAAGCGGGTGTCTGTCACGGCAAAAACGTTAAGTCTTGCCAAACTAAAGTACCTAGAATCCATTGCGAGTTATTACCTATCAAGAGCAGGATATTGATCCCTTCAATAACAAGGCGTTAGACCTCCCTTTTTATAAATAAAACGATTGCATATAAATTATGTTTTGTAGAGTCTTAGAGCACTCATCAATAGTGAGTGATTAAAACAATAATAAGGATACTAAAACAATGAAAATGCGTTTAAATCTAAGCTTTTTCCTAATTTCTACAGCTCTTAGTCCAGTTGCGCTTGCAGATATTACATACCCTGACGGCTACTACCTTGAAGCTGAAGGACTCAACGGAAATGCGTTAAAAGACATGCTCGGTGTTATTGCTGCTCGTGGACAAAAGCAATTATCGTATACCCAGGTATGGTCGGCATTAAAAGATACTAACGAAGACCCGAATAACTCGAACAACGTGATTCTGTATTACAGCGGCCGGTCACAATCTAAAGATTTTACGTCGTCGGGAAATAACGATAAAAATGCATGGAACCGTGAGCACCTTTGGCCTAAATCTTTTGGTTTTAAGCGTAAAGATCAGTGGGGCTATACAGACATTCACCACCTGCAACCAACCGACGCAGAGATTAACTCTATCCGCTCAAACAAAGACTTTGACTTTGGTGGTTCGCCATTGAGAAAGTCGCCGTTGAACAAAACCGATTACGACAGCTTTGAACCTAGAGATGCCGTAAAGGGTGATACTGCTCGTTCGATTTTCTACATGGCCGTACGTTATGAAGGCAATAACGCAAACATGCCTGATTTGTATTTGGTTGATGATGTTTCGAGTACGTCAGGCAAGCCAAAGGTTGGAAAGCTATGCACATTACTCCAATGGCATAACGCTGACCCAGTAGACAATTGGGAGCGTAACCGCCATGAAAAAGCCGTGCAGTGGCAAGGTAACCATAACCCATTCGTTGATAACCCTAGCTGGGTAAATGATATTTATGGCAGCCGATGTAATGGTTGATTGGTCGCTTTGTCGTCTGAACAACGCTAAGCAGTAGGTACGCCTCTGTAATTCGCATTAAAAAGCCATCTTCGTGATGGCTTTTTAGATCCTATTAGCTCGGGATAGAGACTGTGTAACGTTGGATAAGGGCAGCTTTAAAATTAGCTATTAACGTACTAGTCGTTTGTTGAATTTTTTGCTCAGTTAGATGACCAACTCATACCCAGTTATAGCTAACGATATACATGAGATTACTAGTGCGGTGATTGATGCATATAATGTCCACCGAAACCTACTATCTTCAACTCTAAGATCAGCGAGAACTGAAGCCATAAATGGAAAATTAATACATTTATGATCACCATCTACGTCAAATTCGAATAAACGGACGGTAACTTCTTTACCATTGGTTGTTTTACCATGATTAGTGTATTTAAATTTGTTTGCTAAATGATAATAAAGTCTACCAAAGATAATGTCGCCATTAACCCCTAGTTCTTTGGCGATCATCTGACAATCAATTGGCACATATATTTTGGCATTTCGAATAGATTCTTCTTCGTCGTACTTACAAAATTCTTCATAGTATTTGTCATATATGGTTTGCAAAATCTCTAAATCTGTAGGTACCTTAATTGCCATTTATCACCTCGAAAATATAAAAGTTTCTGGATAGAAAAATACGGTACCTAAATACAGAACTTTGCTAACCAATTCTCAGCTGTTTGCTATTCTATCCTTTAGTAACAAATAGTTACTAAACAATTTTTGGCGGAAATAGAGAAAATACAGAACTTTTTATAGCATTAACTATGGATTGCATCGGTGTCCGTACCGGTATGCTTAATACCCTGTCAGCTCCATGTAACCCGTACCTGAGTGTGTTCCTTCAATCACAATAGGCCCTTCCCAATAGGGCACTGACAGTGGCATTTTCGCTTTGGGGTTAAGTGCCGAGACGGTCAGTTCTATTTGCTGGCTTGGTATCGAAACTTGCCACTCTGTTGGGTAGTCACGCCCATCGATTTCAGTTTGCTTGATGGCGGTTAAGCTGATGTCTTGCTGTGAAATTGTAATGCCAGATCCTTCTTGATTCATCAACTTCGCATGGGAATAACTGGCTTTGCCTGATGTTGAGTTTCGAAGCTGAAATACCACCAAACTGGTTTCATCACTCAGCCTTAGCGCAAACCAATCCCAGCCTTGTTGTGAGTCGAGTAAGAACTGCGAGCTCCACTCTCTGTCTATCCAACCTTTGCCAGACACCTGATGCGTGATGCCATCAATGGTTACTTCGCCTGATACATCGATGAATGGTTGGCTGTAGTAATAGGAAGCCACTTTGCCATCGCCACTTTTGGTGCTGTAGCCTAGCTCGCCTTGCTTTTGATAAGGCGCGTTGCTGGTTAACTTAAGCGAGTAGCCAAACTGATAGGAATTAGCGTTCAAGGTTGCGGGGAATAGATCATCGCTTGATGAGTTCCATTGCCAGTCATCAAGATAGACACGAAATGGGGAAGCGCTTACACCTGCCAGTTCTGCTTGGTCACGTGACCATTTTTCATCGGCGTAGTGCTTGTCTTTTGTGGTGACGGCGCTGTGCGCCATGTAGATTTGCTGACTTTGCCACGTAGTTTTCTTAGTGCCATTGCCACTTTCCTGTGGTGCAACCGCGAAGCGGAATTGTGTCCATTGCACACCCAGAGCATTGCCATTCTCATCGATAAGGTTAGCGGTTAAATACCACCATTCATGACGAAAACTTGGGTGTGCTTGGTGGTCGGCAGGGAAGGTGATCTCCACGCCTTTGACTACCGGCGTGAATTGCTCAGTCTCTTTTTGTGTTTCATTATCGGCTTGTGTTCCAGTGCCGAGTATCGAACCCATATTTTGAGCTGATGGTTGCGTGGATTCCTCGCATCCTAAAAGAAACAAGGCGGTGAGTGTGAGAACGAAAACTCTCATTGGTCGAACCATCACAACACCTCACTTTGTAAACTGGATACCACAGGTTTACTGACCAAACGCCACAGTGGAATCAAGGTCGCAATCACAGCCACTAAAATGGTGATGGCTGCGATGCTGAGTGCATCACTCCAATTCCATACGTAATTTAAGCTCCAACCAAAGGCGCGCAGGGTAACGATGTCCGTCAACACATAACCGACCATAGCGCCGAGTGGTAAAGCGATAACCAGAGTGAAGGCGACCAACACAACGATTTGCCCGACTACCATTGCCATCAATTTTCGCTGACTAACACCGAGCGCATACAACCTTGCAATAGCGGCTTTACGTGCATCGAGCAACATGAAACAGGCGCAGAACAACCCTATTACCGCGACCAATAAAGTAACGCCATTAAGCGCCCGAGTGATGGCAAAAGTTTGTGAGAATATATCTAAAGCGATCGATTTGATCTGCGCTTGATCGTAAAGCTGGCTAGGGTGCAAATTGAGTTGTTGGCGTAGCTGTTCGTACACCACTTGTGGGTCGCCAGATACTTTGATTCCCAAGCTGGTGGGTAAGTCAGTAAATCCGCTTTCGATCCACAAATTAGGTGCAAGTAACACTTCGCCATTCGGTGAGCCGTAATCGTGGAAAATCGCCCCGACGATGAGTGTTTTGTCTTGGATAGCGTCGAGCTTGAGTTGGCTTCCAAGGGACAAGCCGATCTTCACTGCAGTGGGTTCGCTGATCGCCACTAATTCACCTTGGTAAAAGCGTGACCAGAAGTCATCAACGTGAGATTGGAACACCATGGTTTGCTCAAGTGTGTCTTTGTCTTTGGTGCCGAGCAAAGTGGGTAATCCCTGCAAGTTATCATCGACGTAGTATTGCTTATAGACGGTTTCAACATTATCAAACTGTTCTAACGCACGCTCCACATTGGCGATTTCACCTTGGGCAGGGCTAACGTAAATATCGGCATGTAAGCGCTGTTCAAGCCATTGCTTTAAAGTAGATTCAAAGCTGCCGACTAAGGTATTCATTCCCATGTTAGCGGTAACCGCTAGAAGCAGCGCCATCATGGCAAGGGAGAGAGGGGAGATAAGTTCACGCAGTTCAGCAAAAAGATATTGTATTAGCCCCGATTGGGTGCGTTTTTCGCTCCAGTTCGCTAGTACGCTAAGTGTTTTGGGTAGATACAAGGGAATCGACACCACTAACACACCGAGCCATGCCATGGTAAAGCGATGATGTTCGCTCAGCCATAACCCTGCTAACGCGACAATGGTTAATACTGACCCGATAACAAACAGCTGATTTTCGTTAGATGCTTCCGGCGCTTGATAGAAACCGCCATGGGAAGAGAGTGGTTGTCGAATACGCTGCTTAAAGTGTTGCCAACATGCAACTAACGTAGCCGCTAACGCAAGTAATAGAGCTTGTACCAACCATTGCCACTGCCATGTGCCGGGAAGAAGTGTTGCACCATAAAGTTGCTCAAGCGTTATCGCGACGGTTGGATGTAGCCAATGGCTGAGTTGAATGCCGAGAATGAAACCAAGCGACGCGCCTAGTGTGACTAAAAGAGCCAGCTCGACTAGTAGAGCTGAAAATACGATGCTTGGCGCAATCCCTGCTTGTTGAATTTGTACCAACAGCCGATTACGTTTCAGCAAGCTGTACTTCACACCGTTGTAAGCGATGAACAGGCCAACCAAAAAAGCCAACAAGCTCATAGCGGTAAGATTGAGGTGAAAGCTGTCGGTAATTGAACCGAGATCCGTACTTTGGTTGTTGGAAATCCATTGCCCCTGTTTGCCGATAAGGCTTCGCCACTTATCCTGAGTATTGCCGTTAGTGTCGCTCTTAGTGTCAAAAATAGCGATATAGCTCAGTTGTCCTTGCTTGTTAAGCAGTTGCTGAGCGAATCCAATGTCCATCAACATTCTGCTACCCAGTTGCCATTCATAAGGCAGTACCACAACTTGGGTGACTATTTCATCGAGAGTAAGTGTATCTACTTCGCCTAAGCTTTGATGTTGCGATTGGCTCATCATCACAATGGGCTTGCCAGCTAACAGTTGAGGAAGCGGTAAGGCGCTGTCGAACAGGGATATGTTTTGACTGTCTTCTGGTGTTCTATCGTTTTCGGCTAGCTTGTCGCTAGAATAGCGAGATCTTGAGGTGAGAGCTGCGATCAATTCACTGCCTTGTACCGACCAACGTCGACCTTGCTCGTCTCTTACTCGCCCTTCTATAACAGGCAGTGCTGCGCTTAATCCGCTTTGTCTTAAGCTGAAGTAGAGCGATTCCGACAAATAGTTTTGCCCTGCTGGTGGAATGATAAGGTTCTGCGCTTGGGCGCTAAGTTGCTCGGTTGATTCTGCATAACTGCGCTTGGCATTGAGGTTGATGGCTTGCACTGCGACAAATAAGGTGACCGCTAGCACGATGCCAATCAGAATCGCTGCGGCTTGTAGTGGCGATTGGCGATAGTGCGCCGCGAATAGGTTCAGAGTCAGCTTGGTGTGTGGAAGCCAAGTTTGAGCGAACTTAACTTGCTTCATTGGATTGCTCACAAGATTGTTGCTGATTCAGTTTTAGATCTACGTTCTTTAAAGCACCGTCATCTAATACCAATTGTGTTTGCATAAAACTGGCGCATTCTGGGCTGTGCGTAACCAACAGCACGGCAGTGTTACCTTGCGTGGTGATCTCACTCAGCAGCTTCATTACCTCAATGCCAGCTTTGTGATCGAGGTTGCCTGTGGGTTCGTCGGCAAGCAGTAGCTTAGGTTTGTGGGCTAACGCACGTGCGATTGCCACTCGTTGTTGTTGCCCGCCAGAGAGCGCTGATACATGCCTATCGAGCAATTCACTGATGCCTAACGCTTCCACTAAGTAATCACACCACTCGTCCCATTTTTGTTGATTTAAATGGAGAGGGAAGGCGATGTTCTGTTTTACGTTGAGTGGCGTTAGCAAGTTGAACTGTTGAAAGATAACGCCTAATTTTTGATGGCGGAATCGGCTCCATTGTGGATCTTTCCAATTTGATGTGTTCTCGCCATCGAGCCACAACTCTCCTTCGGATAGAGGTTCGAAGCCCCCAATCACGTTCAGCAAAGTACTTTTCCCGCTGCCACTCGCCCCTGTCAAAGCCACGCTTGATCCTGTCGCTAAAGCGAAATCAACACCTTCCAATACGTGATGGGTATCTTTGCCATCAACAAAGCTTTTACTGGCATGTGTGAGTGTGACAATTGGGCTTTCCATTTCCTTTCCTTATAACCAAAACTAACCATCAAAAGGTGTCGCTATTTATGGCAATTACCGAAGCGACAAGCTCTATAAAACTGTAGACAACAATTTGAAACAATAGAGCGATTTATATCGAATTATTAATAACTTGTACTTCGAAAAGAGGGAAATAGATCAGTGTAAGGATGAATACGGTAGGTGGAAATCAATAACAGCCATATCCAAGTTGCGAATCAAATTGCCATAATGGCTTTTGTAGCCTTTGTTAGGCCGTGGTATATCCGGTTTTGAGTTTAAAAAATCAGAGCATATTTCTAACAGCATTGGGCTCTTTTCTTTACGACAACTAAGCGACCTAGTTCGGAAGTTATACCCGGTTATAGGCTGAGTTCGGGCAATCTAAAAGTTACCTACATCATGTTTTTGTGCTGTTATGTTACAAAATGTTATGTCAAAAAGAGGTACTTTACAGTTGTTAACTCTGCGGTTGGGGCTTTTTAATTGATTGATATTACTATTTATTTAGCTAATTCATCGGAACGTATTTTTTGGAATAATAAATAACTGAAATTATTGATATCCTCATTTTTTATTTATATGTAGGTGGGCTCACATGCGATATCA
>PJEL010003892.1_pt1 | contig 12532 bp, 11 predicted proteins | sample 1853271 | NCBI WGS metagenome assembly PJEL01 (sample SAMN08108733, study PRJNA415343) | Invertebrate metagenome, whole genome shotgun sequencing project. | host: Globobulimina | place: Sweden: Gullmar Fjord | collected 2015-08 | reverse complement strand
GCTGAGAAACTACTACGCGAATATTCTGCTCTTCATGATTAAAATGAAGCGTAAGTCGGCCACGCTTTCTTTCTTGATTGGCTATATCGCCGTATTTATCTTGATAAAAAGCGATGATTTCACTTTCAGTAAAAGCAGTAAAGTAATTTGCAACGGCTGGAAATTTATCTGAAAATTCAGCGAATACTTGAGCATCGTTTAACTTAGGAATAGTTATTTCATTATTTGCTTGAGCAACGGTTGAAAATACAAGCGCAGACGACAAAATCGCTGCTGAAATTATCTTTATAAACTGAGTAGATACAGTGAAATTCATGTTTGATTTCCTCCCTAAAAGTTCTGTCAATGTAGAGTGTCAGCTCAATATGGTCAACAAGTATTTAATTGTGATTTACTTTTCAATATTTTACTCATCTTTGGAGTATAACGCTCAACTTACATTTTTCCTATATTGATGCTTATTAAAACACTCTGTGCTTTTATGATAAACAGTTTGACTATAATTTGTTAAGTTATTGATTGTTTTTAAATTAGTATGTTCGGGCAGCGTATTCTTTTTGATAATGATCTACCCACAAAGCCGTTGCTCCGCATATAGCTACGGGCATAACAATTAAATTCACAATCGGGATCATTGAAAATATGGCAACCGTAATGCCAAAGCCATAGCTTAAACCTTGTTTTTGTTTTAATGCTGTACGCATTTCAGGAAAAGGAACTTTGTGGTTATCAAAAGCATAATCTTTGTATTGTATTGCCATCATCCAGGCCAAAAATAAAAACCAAATGATCTGCCCAACCACGGGGAGCAACCAACTGATCAATAAAAATCCAAGCGCACGTGGTAAATAGTAAATAAATTTGGTCCATTCTCGGCCAATGGTCCGTGGAATATCTTTAATAACAGCAGAAAAACCATCGTCAGGAGATTGAATGTTAGACAAGCTTGCCTCTACTTTTTCAGCGAGTAAGCCGTTAAATGGCGCTGCAATCCAGTTGGCGACCGAGCTAAAAATGAAAGAAAAAGTGACAACAATAGTAAATACAGCAAACGGCCATAAAATAAAACTGAGCCAATTTAGCCACTCAGGTAAGTAACTTTCAACGATTTGCATATAATAGCCAAGCTGCTGAAATAGATAATAGAAAGCTACGCTAAATAAAGTGAGATTAACGGATAAAGGGATAAAGACAAAGCGACGTAAGCCTTTTGTTTTTATTAACTCAAAACCTTTAAAAAAATAGCCCGCACCACTTTGAGCAAGTGGTTGTTTATCTGCACTTTTCATTGTATATATTTCGACCTAAGCAATTGATATATCTAAAGCGATTATACTTTGTCCCGCTTTTTATTTACAGCGCTTACATGTTACAAAATACATCATATTCTGGTAAGGTTGCCAAATAATGACGCTTTCATTTTTCACTACCCAACGGAACTTTTGATTTAATGCGATTAAAGCATATAAAATTAGCTGGCTTTAAATCATTTGTTGACCCGACAAAGGTACCATTTGAGCAGCAAATGACCGCCATTGTTGGCCCCAATGGTTGTGGTAAATCAAATATTATTGATGCCGTTCGTTGGGTTCTAGGCGAAAGCTCTGCAAAAAACCTTCGTGGCGACGCCATGACCGACGTAATTTTTAATGGGGCGGCGAGTCGAAAACCTATTGGGCAAGCAAGCGTTGAATTAGTTTTTGACAATACCTCAGGTCGTATTCAAGGCAGTATGGCAGATAGAAATGAAGTTTCTATTCGTCGTGTGGTTAATCGTGAAAGTACCAATAGCTACTACCTTAATGGCAGCAAGTGTCGCCGTAGAGATATTACCGATATCTTTTTGGGCACAGGGTTAGGTCCACGAAGTTATGCCATTATAGAACAAGGCACTATTTCTCGATTAATAGAATCTAAACCGCAAGAACTACGTGTTTTTATTGAAGAAGCTGCAGGCATTTCAAAATACAAAGAACGGCGAAAAGAAACAGAGACTAGGATCAGGCATACCCGCGAAAATCTTGAGCGCCTTGCTGATATTCGTTCTGAGCTTTCTTTAAGAATAGATACCCTTCATCAACAAGCTGAAGCGGCAAAACGTTTTCGTACATTAAAAGCCAAAGAAAGAAAATATCGAGCGGAGCTTGCCGTTTTACGATGTCAGCAATATCAAGAAAAGCAGGCTTACTTTGAAAAAATGCTCACAAAAGTACAGGCAGAAATTGAAGACTTAGTGCTAAAAAGCACGGCCTGTGAAAATGAACTCTTTCTAACTAAACAACAAGTTAATAACAGCGGCACGGATACCTCTAAACTCAATCAAAACAAGCTTGAACTCACGACAAATATTGCCCGCGTTGAACAAAATATAAAACACATAAAGCTGCAACAAAATGTCTTAAAGCAAGCGTTATCTATTGCTGATGAAAAAACAAAAGAAACAACACATCAGCGTGATAATGAAGTAAGCAAGTTAACTGAGGCTTCGCAACAACGGCAGGCATTACAGCCTAAACTTGCACTGTGTGATGAAAAGTTATTAACAAGCTATCAAATACTTGAAAAAAGTAATCAAGAATTTTCTACTTGGCAAAGCGCTTGGCAAACCTTTCATCAACAAAAAAATAAGCAGGTTGCCCTGCAAACAGAGCTTGAAGGTCAGCAAAAGCAACAGCTAAACCTTGTTAATAATTTATCATTTCAAATTGAAGAAAAAAAACAGGCACTCGTTGAATTAACTAACGCAAAAGTCAGCGTAAGTGATGCAAATACTGATACCAATATTAATGAACAAACATTGCTACTCGATAAAATGCGAGAACAAATAGCGAATTGTTTTGCTGATATAGAAACAACGCAGTTATCTTTGCATGAACAACAGCATATCAAAGCAAACCTTTCTGGTTTACAGCAAGCGCAACAACAAATAATTGTTCAATTAACTGAATTATTGAGCCGTAATGAAGATTGGCAAGATAACCAACAGTCTTGGCTCGCTAACAAAAATATAAGCATAAAAAGTAAGATATTGGATAATATTAGCGTTGAAGCTGGCTGGGAAAATTCCGTAGAGCAAGTATTGGGCGGATACTTAGAAGCTGACGTGATTGACAAGTTTCCTAAAGACTCGCTACCGTCAGTGGCGCTGTTGGCTAAAGTTAAGCTAGCTAATGAAAATAGCTGTGTTAGTGAAGTAGGAACACTTGCTGAAAAAGTTTCAGGTAACCACCCATTTAATACGGTGCTGAACGAAATTTTTATTGCTGAAAATTATCAAGAGGCGCAACTAAAGCTTGCTACATTAGAAATACACCAGTCGGTAATATGTCAAGATACTACATGGCTAGGCCACAACGTGGTTAGCAGAGGCATAACACAGCAAAATGGTGAGCTGTTAAAACAACGCGTTGCGTTTGACGCTGCTACGGTTAAGGTAACAGAGCTTGAGCATTCCTTTAACCAAGCCCAGACAAATACTTTAGCGTTATCAGAAAAATTAACAGCGCTTAAAACCGCTCATGCCACATTAGTTAAAAATGAAAATAATCAACGGACGTTGGTTGATAAGCTGAAAAATAATCGAGCACTTGAGCAGCAGCAGCAACAATATCAACAGCAACAAACAGATGATAAAAAGAAAGAAATAACGAAGCTTGAACAGTTATTGAGTGATGAAAAATCTACGTTGCTGATCAAATCAACTTTGCTGGCTGATTTTTTAGCAAAACAAAATAATGTTAACGAATTTACCCCTATTATTGATGATGAAAAAGGCAAGCAGTTACAGCTGGTTATTTCACAGCAACAGCAATTATCGCAACAGCTTGGCAGTGAAAAACACAAACTTGCGGTCGAAGTTGAGCGAATCAATAATATTGCTGAGCATGCCAAACAAATGCACGAACGACTACAAACACAGATAAATGCACTTAAAATTCAACAAGAAGAGCAGAAGTTACAATTAGAAGAAAGTGCCATTCCACTCGATCACGATGAGCAACAATTACAAAGCTGGTTAGCTGACTTAGTTGAGTTGGAAAAAAATATACTAACGATTAATCAGCGTCAGTCCTCATCTCAGCACTTAATTGAAACGCTTGACCAACAAAAAGAGAAAACTCAAAAAAGCATAGCGTGTTTAAAAGAACAAGCGAATAAATATCACTTAGAAGGTGAAAGCTATAAATTGCGCGCACAAGGGGTATTAGACCAACTTAGTGAAATGCAAGTTAGCCTCAATGATATTTTGGCGCAAATGCCAACCGAAGCAAAAGAAAATATTTGGCAAGTGCATTTAGTCAAAATAGCGAAAGAAATAGCCCAGTTGGGGCCAATTAACTTAGCAGCAATTAAAGAGTATGAAGAGCAACTAAACAGAAAACAATATTTAGATCAGCAAGATAATGATCTTGTTGAAGCTTTAACTACGCTTGAAACGGCGATAGTTAAGATAGACAAACAAAGCCGACACAAGTTTAGAATTACCTTTGATCAAGTCAATCAAGATCTAAAATCGTTATTTCCAAAAGTATTTGGTGGTGGAAATGCTTACCTTGAATTAACCGGTGAAGACATGCTAGAAACAGGTGTTACCATCATGGCTCGACCACCGGGCAAAAAAAATAGTACGATTCATCTATTATCTGGTGGTGAAAAAGCGCTGACCGCATTATCATTAGTCTTTGCAATTTTTAGACTTAATCCGGCTCCGTTTTGTATGCTTGACGAAGTAGATGCGCCATTAGATGATGCAAACGTTGAGAGATTTTGTAATTTGGTTCGGGAAATGTCTCAAACCGTGCAGTTTATTTATATCAGTCACAATAAAATAGCGATGGAAATGGCTTCGCACTTAACAGGCATTACCATGTTTGAAGCGGGAGTTTCAAGAATGGTAGCTGTTGATATTGACGAAGCGATGGCTATGGCAGAGTTATCTTAATAAAAAGTTATCCTAGATAGGTTGGTTATGGAAGGAAATTTTAGAAACGTTCTTATTATTATTAGCGCAATTATTATTGGCGCTATATTTGTTCATGGATTGTGGACGATCAGAAAAAATAAAAACCCGTATAAACTAAAAGCGAGTAAAAATACTGCGGAACCCGTTGAAAGAGGATTTGACCCTTCGGGCTTCGACCAAGACGGTGTCAGCCAAGTACGTGTGATCAAAAAAGACGCAGCAGATGACGTTGAAACTGAATCTAGTACAGCTGAATCTAGTACAACCGAATCTAGTACTACTGAGCCTGAATTTCCGCCAGAAAGTTCTGCAAGTGCAGTTCATCCAAAAGATGTTGTAGCAAATGAAACCACATTCGAAGTGGCTAATAACGAACCAAATTTAGGTGATATGTCTTTTGAGCTTTCAGCTGATGATGGCAACGTACAAGCCAAAAGTGCTGAACAAAATGTTGTAAATATAACGAATAAGCATATACAAGAGCCAGTTGATAAAGCAGCTACTTTTGTTGAAGCCGCGCCACCGGTTTATCAAGAGCCAGTTACTCAGGCTAAACCTGAACGCATAAAAACCATCAAAAAATCACCCAGTAAAGTTAATACGCTTAAGCGTAATCAAATGGAAATTAACTTTGGTGAAGAAGGTAAGTCAGCTAAAGTTGAAAATAAGCCCACGGTTGAATCACAAGTTATTGTATTATCGGTAGTTACGCCTGAGAACCAAATTATGTCAGGAGCAGCATTATTACCAATGCTGCTTACCTTAGGCATGAAATATGGCGAAATGAATATTTTCCATCGTCATCAAGATAACGCCGGCAATGGCAAAATAACGTTCAGTTTGGCGAATATGCTTAACCCTGGAACTTTTGATTTAGACTCAATGGAAAGTTTTGCAACTCAGGGGGTTACTTTATTTATGACCTTGCCAAATGAAGGCGACCCGTTTGAAGTTTTTGCGCAAATGGTCGCAGCAGCAAGACAAATTGCCGCAGAGTTTAATGCTCAAGTATTAGACGATAAACGCAGCGTTATGACTAAGCAAACAGAACAACACTATATGAGCAAAATACGCGAATTTGATCGTCAAAGTCGTATCGCTTCATTGTAAAATCTAATGATTAACACTGCGGCGAAACTACCGCAGTGTTACTTTTCCTCTTTGTTAATATACCGTCAGCAAACTTTCCGATAAGAATAAGTCCGATAAAGTCTGCTGATAAGAATATGCTCGACAAAAAATAAGCTAGGCGAAATTATGTCAAATGAATCTAAGTCAAACGAAGCTATGCCAAATAAAGCTATGCCAAATGAAGCCCAGTCAAGTCGCCTAGCAACAATTAAAGCACTCATTAATCAATATAATCACCAATACTACGTACTTGATGAACCAACCGTGCCTGATGCTGAATATGATCGGCTGATGCAAGAGTTATTGTTAATTGAAGCACAATATCCCGTATTAAAAACTATCGACTCACCTAGTCAAAAAGTAGGCGGGCAGCCGCTTAAAGCTTTTACGCAAGTTGTACATCAATTACCAATGTTATCGCTAGATAACGTCTTCTCAAATGGTGAATGGCAAGCATTTGCAAAACGCATCTACGATCGACTCGCAACAAGCTCTGTTATCAAATATTGTGCAGAGCCTAAACTTGACGGCCTTGCGGTAAGCATACGTTATGAAAATGGTATTTTTGTGCAAGCAGCAACACGAGGTGATGGCGCAACCGGCGAAAATATTACTGAAAATGTCAGAACCATTAAAAGCATTCCACTTAAATTAATAGGACAAGATTTTCCGCAAATAGTGGAGGTACGTGGCGAAGTATTTATGCCAAAGGCCAGTTTTGACGCACTTAATGTTGAGGCAATTAAAAAGGGTGAAAAAACTTTTGCTAACCCTCGAAACGCAGCTGCGGGCAGTTTACGCCAGTTAGACTCAAAAATAACTGCCAAAAGAAATTTAGCCTTTTATGCCTACGGAATTGGTTATGTTGAACAAGATGGCGATAGTGTTTTAGGTGAACAATGGCTGGAAAACTCCCATTATTTACGATTATGCCAATTAAAAGCTTTGGGTCTTCCTATGTGCCCAGAGGTGAAATTACTTGAAAATAGCGAGCAAGTAGAAGCGTTTTATCAAAATATATTAATGCTGCGCGAACAGCTTAGTTATGAAATAGATGGCACCGTTTTTAAAGTTGATGATATTGAACTACAGAAAAAGCTTGGTTTTGTTGCACGTGCACCGCGATGGGCAACCGCATATAAATTTCCAGCACAAGAAGAATTGACCATATTAGAAGACGTCGAGTTTCAAGTGGGTCGAACAGGGGCGATCACGCCAGTAGCGCGCTTAAAACCTATATTTGTTGGCGGTGTCACCGTTAGCAATGCGACATTGCACAATCAAGATGAAATAGAGCGTTTGGCAATTAAAATAAACGATACGGTCATTATCCGCCGTGCGGGCGATGTTATTCCGCAAATTGTCAGTGTCGTACTTGATCGACGCCCAGAAAATGCCAAAGACATTGTTTTTCCAAGCTGTTGTCCTGTGTGTGAATCTGCGGTAGTAAAAGCCGAAGGTGAAGCGGTACTTAGGTGTACGGGGGGGCTATATTGCGGCGCTCAACAAAAAGAAGCGATTAAACATTTTGCCTCACGCAAAGCGATAGATGTTGACGGTTTAGGTGATAAATTAATTGAACAACTTGTTGATGAAAAACTGATTAATACAGCAGCTGATCTTTTTTCACTAACTGAGCTTAGCGTTAGCACCATGGAGCGTATGGGGCAAAAGTCAGCACAAAATCTGATCAAGGGATTAGAAAAAGCCAAAAGTACCACGCTTGCTAAGTTTGTTTATGCGCTAGGTATTCGCGAAGTGGGTGAAACAACCGCAGCCAACTTGGCTAATTACTTCTTAACATTTGATGCGATAAAAGTAGCCAATGAAGAGCTTTTACAAAAAGTACCTGATGTTGGGGTAATTGTCGCTAAAAACATAGTTAACTTCTTTAAACAAAGTCATAACATTGAAGTGGTTGAACAACTTGATGCAATAATGTCATGGCCTGAAATTGAAGTGAAAAGTGACGATGAACAGCCACTTAAAGATCAAACTTTCGTGCTTACTGGCACGTTAAGCCAAATGGGACGCAATGATGCTAAAGCTCGTTTACAAGCATTAGGTGCGAAAGTCTCTGGCAGCATCTCTGCAAAAACACACTGTTTAGTTGCTGGAGAGAAAGCGGGCTCTAAGCTAACCAAAGCGCAAGACCTTGGTATTAAGGTCTTAACGGAAGACGAACTGATTGCACTATTTGCTACACACGAAGCTTAATTGGGTGTTTAATTGGGAGATAATTAGACATGACTGATATGTTAATTGAGCTTGGTCAATGGTTTCGTGGTTATCAGTACCAAAGTGCAATGGCGATTGTTGCTACTGTTTTGGTGCTATTTGGCCAAGGGATCAATAACCAGATCAAAACACTACTGAGCAAGCAACACTTCATCGTTCGAACCATCACTTTTATCTTAGTATGTGCCTTTGGTTATGGTTTGGTAACGGTATGGCTAACACAATTATTAGCGCAACAGCTTGCCGCTATTTCGCATCAATATATTGTTGTTGTGGTCGTAAGCATTTTTGTTGTACTTGGCACATACGCACAAAAGCAGCGTCATATTTAAATATACCGAATTATTGTCCTACACTTTATCAAATGGCAATCATTGCATAGGTAAACAGTAGAATTGGCGCTGGTAACAAAAGGCTGAAAAGAAATGCCTCACACCATTCAATAGTGCGATAGAGCTTGTACCATTGTTGATTTTTCTCTTTTATAGAGGCTAAGTTCTGAAAGAAAAAAATGAACGAAGATAAAACCAATGCCTGAAATGAGGCAAATAAAATAGAAATGGCCAACCAAACTAACGGCGTAGGTGTTGCTTCTTTGATTTGAAACATCAGCAAGACAAAGAGTACAAAACCTAACATGCTCCAAAATAGCAGTCGCCATCGATAACTAACAAATGTTAGTGCAAGTTGTTGGAAAACCTCAGGTGTAATTAATAACCGCATATTCACCTTTAATATTTTGAATTTAATGTGTTGGTGTAACGTTAGTTGTTAATATCAGCATTACATTACCTTTTAATATTTTATAAAATTTTTTAACCTTTGTCTCGGGAGAGCTAAAAGATGTTTCGTTATTTACCCCTATTATTGATAAGCATAAGTGTATTTTCAATACCTGTTAATGCGGTAACCCTTGCCGAACAGTTGCTTGAACAATCGAGTAGAGCTATAACAATAGAAGGGCATCAAAGCGCTAATCAATTTGGCGGGAAAGTACAGTCAGCAGCTTATTCTCTTGAAAAAACGCTCCAAATAACGGTTGAAGAATTGCGAGATACCAGTGGCCTTGTTTATGTTGGTGGCACTGTTTCTGCTGCAGATTTAGCGTCTTATTTAGCCCAGATGAAACGCATACTTGGTGACAGCTTTGTACAGTTTCGACAGAATCAAGCCAGCAGAGATAGCCATAGTTTTCATATAACGTTAATTTCTCCTAACGAATATCAACAGTTAGATAAAACTAAGATTGAATTTGGTAAAAAAATCACCGCTAAATTACTTGGTTTAGGTAGAGTAAGTAATGAAACTAAGCTGACGTATTTTGTAGTGGTTAATTCTTCTGAGGCCACGTTTTACCGTCAAAAACTGGCCTTATCTGCTAAAGATTTTCATATTACTTTAGGTTTTGATCCGAGTGATATTTATAATATGCGAAAAGGAATAGGCACCCTAATTGAAGAATAAATTTCATTACACTTATTTTTATTTTTTGTGATCAATTTTCCTTTAGCTAATACCTACTGCACAGCATAGCGCCATTTTTATTTACCTTATTTGCTATTATGCTACTGACCAAAAGGATGTACTTTTGATAATTCAACTAGCTCATCTCTTACTGCAGCTAATTGATTTGCATATATAACTAAACTTTTTAAGCCAACGAGTAAACGAGACTGCACCTGAGCAAACCTATTATCAAGCTCTGGTGCCCATTGCTGCTTAAAAAAGTCATCTACATTTTGTATAATTGCATGTAAAGGCAACCAAGTCAGATGGCTATTTTTTGCAGCATATCCTTTTAAAAGCGAAATCGGGTTACTGCCGCCACTCGATGCTGAGATGCCTACTGCAAATGCTGGTTTATGGCCCAAAGGCAAGCCGTTAGCAGAGCCATTGGCTGATAAAAGCAATAAGTTAACCAGTGCTGGTGGGATCATTCCTCCCCATTCTGGCGCAATAAAAATGACTGCGTCGCAGCCATATAACTGACTTAATACCTGCCCTTTATTCTGAGCTAATAAAGTGGAATCTTCTTGGGCTGCACCGTAATGGTCTAATAAAAAAGGATAAAGTGATAAATCTAATATTGAAGATTCAATGCCTTGCATCTCATTCAATATGTTAGTTTGTAAATACTTTGCTATGTCAGCACTTTTTGAGTCTGCTCTTTGGCTACTACTGATAAGTAGAATATTCAAATATTTCTCCAATTCTTAGAGCCCAACCAAATGAACTGCACTGGTAATTATTGCTAGGGTTGTTGGCTTTATTTTCTAGTTTTATTGCATGCCTTTATTTAACTGCTTTATTTGAGAAGTGAAACACCCGCAGCTTCTACCACGGTTTTTGCGTCTGCGCGCTCGATAACTTTCAATAATGTCGTTTGAATGGTTTCGTCTTTTCTAGCGTCGCCTTTACTTGAAAATTTCTCTTCTTGAACTGCCGCGCCTTCTTCTAAAGTGAAACCAATAACAACTTCGGTTGCACAATCTACTGACTCACCAAAATAGGCAATTGAAATTTGTGGATAACCTTGAAATCCTTTTTTGACTCTTTTGGCGATACGTTTTGTTGATTTGTCTAAATTCATAGTTACTATCCCGATAATATAGTGCGCGCTAATAATGGCGCTAAAATTAGTTTTTTAAAATATTAAGTGCAGCTAAACAGTTAATCTTATGTTCTCTCGCTTGATAAATTTGCTAGGCAATGCTGTCCGTATACTCAGTTGCACTGAAGTTGCTTTTGAAAGTAAAAGCATTTGGTGTATCACCATTTTCTCGAAGAAACTCTAACCGAGCTACAGCTTCTTCTATTGTCGGAATGTGATCAATAGGAATCCACCACAAAACATAACTATCTTCTGGAATATTATCGAACCATTCCTTTTTACGACGAAGAAAGTCTCGGTGATGTGTTCTAAACATAAAGTTTTTTAGGGCATCCGTTGAATCCCATACCGAGATATTGACAATAATTTTTGGATCAGAAAACGCTTTGAACTCGGTAGCGTCTCCGTTTTCATCTTTTAAACGCCATATAAAACCATCACTTGATTCAGCTAGTTGATTAACGGGGGCTAAGTTGTCAACAAACTCTTTAATTTCAGCAGATTCTAAAGAGTATTTAGCTTTAGCAATGTTAAGTTGTGCAAGGTGCATAGTGATGCTCCGTGATGTTTTACGCTTAAGTTCATTTAACAATCTAATGTGTTTTTCCTACTTAAATATCTTGTATGCCTTTTAGTTTAAATAGGTAGGCGCTAATTAGTTTTTCGTGAGCTTTTGCGAAGATAAGCTTTGCTTTCACCGGTGTATTCAACGATCAAATCGGTAATATAAAGACCAATAATTTTATTGCTACCGACAATGTCATTTTCAGCAATATAAGTAGAGATCCTACGTTTAGTCACCTCTATTGAGTCTTGACCGGTAAGCTCTGACGTTTTCAAAGATTTTAATGCGATAGCTATGGCTTCTCTTGCGGCAATATTTTCTTCTTGAGATATTCCGTCTATTTGCCACTTTAAATGGACAGAAACTACAGCTCGGTAATCTCGAGAGTTAACTGGATTTATTTTAATGTTGGTATAACTTTCAATTGAAAAGGCAAAAGCTGAACTCGTTGTTAATAAAGAGAGCAAAGCTAATAAAAGTAATAAACCGATGGTGTTAATTTTCAAAATGTTTTCCCTAACGTTTAATTTTCTAGAAACACGGTCACTAATGTAGTCCCGTTTAAATTCTTCTATCGATAATAATATCAAGTTCTTAATTATTATCTAACCATTTATCGCCTTATTTTTATTATGGAATACTGCGATTTTTCTAGTGAAATGACGTTCGATTAGAACGCTTTGGGTGCTGTTTTTGACAAACTATAGCAGTGGCGCTGCATCCTTGTTCTGTACACTGACTATAAGTAAATTATCCTGTGCTACTAAAGGTTAAGATCTATGACTTAGCATATTGACTCCTAAAGAGCTAAAAGCAGCTAAAAGCTAATACCCAAGTAAGATCAAATTAATACCAACTAAGGGATTACTTATTGTTTGTTGGTTGTTAGCTTTCTTAGAAAAAACAGCCAGCGTTATATATTCTTGTTTAAATGCTTATTAGGTTTGTTCTTTTTGATTATAGTCAAACATATAAGCGGTTCGTTTGCATAAAGCTACCAGCATTGGCACCGCGTTCGAAACTA
>PJEL010003891.1_pt1 | contig 12532 bp, 11 predicted proteins | sample 1853271 | NCBI WGS metagenome assembly PJEL01 (sample SAMN08108733, study PRJNA415343) | Invertebrate metagenome, whole genome shotgun sequencing project. | host: Globobulimina | place: Sweden: Gullmar Fjord | collected 2015-08 | reverse complement strand
TTTCTACCTGTAGTTGTCCGTGTTCTAAGAATGACCTGCCAAAGTGAGTTAACTTTGGGTTGTCTGTTGCTGCTTGCAATGTAACTTTAGTTTTTCTTTGTTTATTTCTAGCCTGATTGAAATTAAACATCACGCGGGCGTAGCTGTCTTGCATATCGTCGGTCAATAACTCGTACTTTACGTCTAATAAGTCTGTGGCTAGATCAGACCACATTATTGGCCAACGGTTTATTGGAACTTCAATGATGCCTTTATCTGCAAGTCGTTGAATATCTGCTCGCAAATAGACATCATCGGGAGTTACCCAAGGAGCGCTTTGCGCAGACATAGAAACAAGCGTTCCAAAAAGTAAGCTAGAAATAGTTTTCACGGGATAACCTTGAGTTAGGGAGTCAATTCTGGAAATAAAGATTTAATATGATCTGCAGCTCTAATGCTTGCTTTGCCATCTAATTGATCAAACATAATCGTATTTGCGTTTTTTCTTTGTTGTTGTTTTGCATCAGGTGCTGCGATTGCAGCGTTTAGTGCTGGTAGTAGTTGGTCAAAGCTCTCTATCTGAGATGTGAAGTCTTGGATCATTTGTTTAACTTCCTGCACCGTGCGCTTTCCATCATCTAATTTGAACGTTACTATCGGCTTATCTAGTGCGCAACATTCAGCGAGTACAGAGCTTGTGTCACCGACACACACATCAGCTAATTGTATGTAAGCTAGTATATCTGGACTATCAATAAAATAGACGTATTGAGTATGCTTTATCGTTTGCTTCATTTCGTCTGATGTCCAAGGATGAACCGTAACGAGTACATTAAACTGCTCAGTGAATTGAGCAAGTTTGTCATACCATTGCGAGACCGCTGAGGCTCCTGATTTATCCCAAGTAGCAGTGAACAGGACTGTTGGTTTGGCTTTGTCTATACCTGCTTTATTTGCCGTTACATCAAGCAGAGCTTTATCCAAAGTTCCATCAAAAAAAGGATCAAGCTTAGGAAAGCCAATTGCTTTAGCACATTTAATGCCTTTTTGTTCAGCAAGCACGACTTCACGAGAGCCGGTCATGTAGAAATGGTCTAACAGGTTGTAGCCTTTAGTATTAGCAAAAGGTTTAAAGGTATAAGCCCCGTGGCGCATACCTATTTTTATCATGCGACTTGCCGGAAATTTGTAACCAGCTTGACGACACATGATAACGCCTTTGGGAAAAACCGGATAAACCGTCGATTCAATACCCATTTCGCGCAATTGGTTTTGTACTTCTTTATCTTTAGCTATCACTTTTAATGGCTTTAGATACCTTTGTACTGGCGAAAATATGTGGTAGTCCAAGGTGTTGGCACAATAAAGCATAGTCTCTTTGTTTAGACCTAGGGCTTGCCTAATTTCCCAAACAATCGTGTAGGGGACTTTAAACAAATAATAAGACAACACCATCGAGCTAGCTCCAGCTGCTCATTGATGATTTTTTGCGAGTGAATACTCGTGGTAAAATTAATCCTAGTAGTAAGCCAATGACCATTACAATTGCACCATTAAAGAACCATTCTTTTTGAATATCGACATCTTGGGACTTTAACGATAATTTTGTGCTCGATAATTCATTAGTTAACTGCGTTAACTGGTCAGTTAACTGATTGTTTTTATCTCGCAATGTAATCAACGAATCTTTTGCTTTACTTAGTTCTAATTGAGTATTTGATTCAGCTTCTGATGCGTTAGCCAATTGAGCATTGAGTTCAGCAACAACAAACCGTAAACCGGGCTTGTTGGTTAAATACTTCGACTCAATCCAAGTTTTACGCCCTTTGTCATCGATGACTTCACTGTAATCATCGCTCTGGTCTCCAGTCACTTGAATTTGAGTGCCTGCGATCACTGTGCCTAAAATTCTATAATTAGTGCCAGGACCTGCGTGCATGTAAATGAAAAGGTCATCTGAAATATATCCGTCGGCGTAAGAACTGTCTTGTTCTTGAGCGATCGAGAACGATGAAATACTAAAACAAAATAAGGCCAATAAATGCCTGAACTTCCCCATAAGAAAACCAATCTAATCTATTATAACTATTGTATTGAATATTAGGGCTTTGTAAGAGCTATGGCAAGCGAGAAATCGAGGCTATGGCAAGATCGGAATCAAAAATACTTGCTTGATAAATATCCGTTTTGTAGTCTAGGCAGTTCAATTATTATATTTTGGAACGAGTTAAGTGAATTAACTCGCATAAACCCGTGGTATGGAAACGGAAATAGAGCTCAAATATTTAGTCGACGCAAATGATGTTTCAGATGAAATTTGTCAATTGTTAGAACTGAAAAAAATTAACTATGAAAAGAAAACCAAGTCGTTAATTAATAGTTATTTTGATACCGATACAATGGCGTTACGTAAGTTAGATATGGGGCTCAGGGTGCGCACTTATCCTGACTACCGAGAGCAAACTATTAAAACTGCAGGTATTGTTATTGGTGGTTTGCATCAGCGACCCGAGTACAATGTCACGATAGATGCAGGGCAGCCAGATTTGTCCTTGTTTCCCTCTTCTATATGGCCTGATAATTATGACGTTTCGTCCCTTCAGTCCGATATTCTTCCTATTTTTTCTACTAATTTTGAACGAGTCACGTGGCAGATTAACCATCCAGACGGAATAATTGAATTAGCGTACGATAAAGGTCAGATTGAATCGAGCAATGAGTCGATACCAATTAATGAAATTGAATTAGAGTTATTAAGTGGTGACATTAAGGCTTTGTTTGATATTGCGCTCTTATTATTTGAATCTTTAACATTGCGACCGGGCCTAAAAAGCAAAGCTGCAAGAGGTTATTCACTGTGGAAGGCACCTATAGTGAAAAGTGAACAGGAAGAGCCTGATAAGGTAATTGCACCACCACAAGCGATGTTAGCACCACTTAATCCTAGTTTGACTGCATTTGATGGATTTTATGTTGGTGTAACCTATGGGTTAGAACAAATCCAGCATAATATCGCGCTCTATCTTGAGCACAAACACTTTAGTTATTTGGCCAGCATTCGCAGAGCCATGAAAATGATCAGTCATGGCTTAGATAGTTTTTCGGATATCATCGAAAACGAAAATATACCCAGTTTGAAGCAACAGATCGCACATTTGAATAGCTCACTTGCATGGGTAGATAAAGCGCAACATGTAAAAGACCTTACCCGTAAATCTGGCAAATATAGAAAAAAACTCGAATACAGTGGGCAACTTATCGAATTATTGCGGTTAAAGAGAGGTAACTTTCCGGCGGAAGAAGTCGTCATTAAACAGTTACAAGGGGTTGAGTTTAATAAATTGCAATTGGATTTATTGGTGTTAATTATCGATAGAAATGAGCCTAAAGCGCAGATCAATGTGAAACAGTTTGCCTACAACATATTGGAACAAAGCCTAAGGGAATTGGTTAGCGCAATTCCTGAATCTGTATCAATGTCTGCAACTCAGTATTTATCGCTGAAACCATATTTGACCAATAGCTTGTTGGCTGGCGTTTGGTTTGGTGGACTTTATGATGAAGAACTGCGCAAAGACTACCGGAGTCCATGGTTGGATATTTTGCAAGGTATCGATGAATTGGCAATATTTAAACTACTCCAGAACCAACTTCAACAGCTTGAAGATCAACCTGATAAATTAATTCGTTGGCTCGATAGTAAAATTGAGCACCTAGTGGAGGCCATAGAGTATTCTCGTAACAGTGCCGTATCGGTAGAGCCTTATTGGCGCGAAATGTTATAACAGCGATGTTTTGCTGACGGGGACGCCTTTTATTTATTGAGCGGCAGTTTATTATGATTTGTCTTTACTTGATTGACCGTCGAGTAAAGTTTCCATTTTTACTACTAAATCGTCTATCTTTCGCTCTAATTGCTTGTTGTGATTCAATATTTCTTTATTCTGTAAGCGAAGCTCTCTGTTTTTTACATTAGTATCTGAAAAACCGACGAATTTATTGACAAATTGTGCACCGATGAAGCCGACCATACCGACACCGATATAAAACATCGCTGAGACAATAATACGTCCAGAAAATGTCACAGGATAAAAGTCACCAAAGCCAATAGTGCTGGCACTCATTTGGAGTGTCCAAAAAGCATCTTTGTAGGTGATGATATTAGCTACGGGAGAGGCGGACTCAACTTCAACCAATACAATGGAAAGCAGCCCTATAACGATGTAGAGAGCGATTAGAGTGACGATTAACAGATATAAAGAATTGTAGTTCTTAACACCATAATCATCGACGGTATAAGTTTTAAGTTTTGTTTTTATGGTCATATTTGTTTTATTGATGTTGAACGTGGTTGACTAGATCTTCCATTAATTTTTTCTTGATGTCTAATTGCTGTTCAGGGTTTAAACCATATTTTTCGCCCAACAGCAGATAGTCTTCACCAGATAGGCTAACCGTTAGTCGCGGCCTTTTAGGACGCTTATTCGTAGGTAAACCAAGAATATCTCTGATTTGATCTGATGGGCTAAGCCCTGCTTCAAGTGCTTCACGTCGAATTGCAAGTTGAAATTTTTCATCCATATCAAAGGCAACCTGGACGGCCTTCATTGCATTGACGGATGATTGCCATTTCTCTGGTAATTTTTTACTCATACTAACTCCCAGGATACATATCAACTATATCGGTTATCGGGCGATAAAGGTTTAGAAACACGTCGGTGTCTCCATCATCCCAGACCTCGACATCAATGCCGCGATCTTGTCCTTCATTATATAAAGTATAGAGTTCAAATTGCTCGCCGCTACCTTTGCCTTCATATTGTGATAGGTTTTCCGTACGATGATCTTTTCTGTGAAAGTAACCGACTTTTGCAAAAAGGTATTGGCGATAATTAGGGTCAGTCCAATTCTCTGTATGTGAAGTGTCTTGCTTGCGTTCTAACTCTGCATTGCCTGGTTCATCAAATATAGTCGCAAACTGATCGAGGTCAAATAGGCTTTCAACATCTTCATGTTCAATTTTTAGAGAGATTTTTAGCTCGCTAATATCATCAACTTCTAGCGTGAGAAATAATTCTATATTACTCGGCCCAGATAATACCCATTCCAATTGATTTTGATGTTCAAACTCATAGGTATTAATAGCCGTTACTTGAAATTGTTGATTTCTTAGATTCTCTGGCAAGGCAAAACTATCAGTGAGAACTATCATATCTTTGACCCGTAAATCACTGACTGATGTTACAGCTCGTTGTGGTTTTTCTTTAGAGAAAATGTTTTTTAGAAAACTCATCGGCCTAGATCTCAAAAAGCTCAGGGCAAGTAAGCATTATGTACTTACTGCGCTGAGCAAAGGTTGGAAACATGGTTAAGCTTTGTTTTGCTTCGCTTTAATGCGGTCTAATACTGAACTAGCATTATTGTCTGCAGCGCCAATACCAGCAGCTTTAAGTTGTGCCTCGAGTGCACCATCTCCACTTTCAGCTTGTAGCACTTCCGCGGCTTTCATTTGGTCATCAAACTTCTGTTGCTTAGCCTTGATCCGCTCTAACGAATCTTTCGCGCTTAACAATTTTGAATTACTTGATGAAAAATTATCGGTAATTGCCGATGTTGCTTTTTGAACACTTTCAGTCGTTTTAACCATTGAAAGTTGTCTTTTGTGCTCTTGAATTTGACGCTCACTTTTACGTACCAGCTCTTTCAAACGTGTCGCATTGGTTTCAAAGCTGGTTAAGGCTTGCTGTTGTGCGCTGAGTTCAGTTTCTAATGTCGCAATTTTTTCTGCAACGGCTAGGGCAAGCGTTTCGTCACCTTTTTCTAAGGCTTGTCCAGCGTATCCTTCATGTTCTGTAACTTCGCGTGAAAGGCGTTCAACTTCTCGGCTAGCAGCCATTTGTTGAGCCATTACTCCCGTTAGGTCGCGCTTAGCTTTGGTTAGGTGATTTTCAGCGTCACGAATCTCTTGTTCAAAGATGCGAGTAGCGTTTGCGTCAACAATGGCTTCGCCGACTTCGGTTGCGCCACCACGGAATGCGGTCATAATTTTCTTAAAAATGCTCATAATATTGCTCCAAAATGATGGTCTTAAACTAAGTAATCGCTCATGTCGTCGATAATTTCTATGGCGTTGTTACTTAGTACGGCTAATTCATGTTCAATGTCATCAAAAGTTGAGTTGATTGAAAGTGCGCCAAAAATTACGTACTTATCTCCAATTTTCGAGAATGAAGATAGCGGCATGGGAATGTTCATTTCTAACATTGCCGTATGCATATCGTCGATTCGATCTGATTTTACTTCTTCAGTGCCCCATAAATAGGTGATACAAAGAATTTGATCGTCAGTAACTGATACAAAAATAGGTAACTCTTCACGGCCAATCACAGTGATTTGAAGTACATCAACTTCACCTGAAATTGGCTGGCAGTCAAAGGTCATCCCTGTATCTGAATTGTCAGCTAGTGCGTTTAAGTGATTCGCTATTTTATGAATGTTCATGTTGTTCCTCATGCTAATTAATACCAGTGACCTAGATTCAGGTTTCGCTACTATTGATCGATTTGACCTGATGCTCATCATGAGCGTTAACTCTGTCTCTGATAATCTCGCGTGATGATCTGTTAAGTCATCTCGCTTGTCGACATATTATGTCAACAGGGTTGAATTTAGCACTTTGACATAATATGTCAAGCGCAATTGCTAATTTATTTACGTTTATTTTTCTGCGTTTTATTTATTACCCAAAGCCTGTAAGTTATTTAAACCTTATTTAGTTAAGCCTTAATTATCTATACCTTGCTGGTCTCGCCATGCTTTTTGGTGCAATTGATATATGGTATGGCTGCCTAAATAGTTTATGTCAATTTCGTTCTGTTGCTCGAAAAATTGATGCGGGAAAACAAAGGCTGCTCTGATCATCTCGAGTGTTAACCAAGGATGTTCTACTTTAAGTGTCTTGAGCTTATCTATTCTATTTTTTGGGCTTGCGCCCATTTTAGAGGCGATAGTCCAGCCCCACTCACCAAATGTTGGTACGTTATCGTGGTATTGTTGAGTGTGATTGAAGCCTGCTGCTTGTACCGTGTTGCCAATAGATATAAACGTGTCCTTGGCGTGATATGGGCTGGTTGATTGAATACTGATCAATCCGTCGCCAGAGAGCAATTGTCTTAATCTCGCATAAAAATTTACGGAATAGAGTTTGTTGAGATCAGGGTGACTTGGATCGGGCAGATCCACGATAATGGCATCAAAGTTCATATTGTCATTGAGTAGTTGATCAATGGCAAGGAAGGCATCGGCCTTGATTATTTTTACCCTAGGATCCGTTAAACTGAATTGATTAAGCGTTTGCACTTTGCGAGCCAAAGACTTTGGCAGATGAGCTGATGGATCGGTAAATATGTCAAGTAGCTCACCATCTAAGTCAATTAAGGTGACTGAGTCTGGTTGCCATTGCAGGACATCTCTTAAAGCAAGGCCATCACCGCCGCCGATAATTAGTATATTTTCTTGACGGGCTGAGGCGGCTAATACGGGAGCGACCAAATAACCGTGATAAATAGCTTCGTCGGCAGATGAGAACTGCAATCGGCCATTTAAGTAAAAATTGATCACGGAGTCATTGTCTTGCCCCATGTATCTTTCCGTAAAAGTCAGCTGCTGGTACCGAGTTTTAGCGTTATAAACAACGTTATCCATATACAGTAAGTTATTCAGTTGATTAAGCCACTGATTACCCATTTGGAATATCACCACCATGGCAAGAGCGAGTATAAGGTGCAAGCTGACTAGTGTTTTACGCCATTTCAATTGCTGCCAAAATCTTGCAATGAAAAAGCCGCCTGCAGCTAAATTAAGTCCGGCAGTAATGGCACTGGCTTTGGAGATATCAATGGAAAGTAAAACTAATACCCATAATGCGGCACCAGCACCGGCACCAATATAATCAGCACCATAAATAGTTCCTAAGTTGTGTTCTAAATGTTTTTGATGAACAAATTCCCTGATACGGGCAATAAGTGGAATTTCCATGCCAATGAAAAAGCCGAGTAAGAATCCAAAGAAATAGGGCGTTTTAAAGGCAATAAAATTTAATTGCTTAAATATACCACCTTTAGGAGTGGCATCGGGAGGTAATGCGAAGAGATCAGCAACGAGTTGCGGCATAAGTTGAGTAATTGCGATCAAGCCACCAATAATTAAAATGGCGGTACTGCCTAAAAGGGCAATGATAACCTCAAGCCAAACAAAACCATTAAAGGCACATTTAATTTTTCGGGCGGCGAAAGCTCCCAAACCCATAGAAACAATCATCAAACCAATCATGGTGTAGATGGTGCTTTCCATGACGCCTAAAACTCGGCCGGCGTAGTGGGATAATAAATATTCGTAGATTAAACCACAGCCGGCGAGAGTCGCCATGGTCATTATAAGTAAGGCGTCGTCCCAGAATAAGCGACGACGCCGTTGAGCAGTATTCAAGTGATTTATGCCATTAATGCCGTAAGAATTAACGCAATTGAAATGCTAATCGCCATTTCGATACTAGCCACACCAATATTGTGTTGTTGATCTACTTCTTCTACAAGATTAATACCCCATAGGATCAACTTCTTGGCGATAAAGGTAAGTACTGAAACAAGCAGTGTCATAAGAACACCAAATAACAACCAGCCTAAAAGGTTGAGTACTAATGTTTCTGGACTATAAATGAAGAAGTAGCTTGCCGCTGTAACGGCTAAGGCTGTACTAATAACTTGTCCGGCGTAGCGTATAGCTAAAGCCAGCTGCCCATTGGTGAAAGCTTCTTGCAAGGAATCATTTTGATTGTGTCTGGCAAACTGTCTTTCTTTTAGGCGAGTGACAATAACTAACATCACTTGAGAGACAATAAATCCGCAGAATATAGCGATAAAAGTATTAACATCGATACCATAAACCCATAGTAATACAGCTCTTATCACGATAGCTGTAGCTATTGTACTTGCGGCATCAACAATACCTACAGTGACATTACCTGCTTTGATTAATTCAGTTTTATTGAGCTTATGCAGGGCAAAACGATCGTGCATCATGCGGCCAACTTTTATTAAAATTAGACCAAAAACACCATAGGACAGCATACCAATGGCTTCCATGGTATAGCTTTCCGCTGTTTCACCTGTGATCGCGCCTGTCATGACAATACCAAGGGCTGCAATACTACCAGCAACACTAATACCAAACGCAAAATTGTCTTGCTTTGATAGCTCGTCTGTCGCGTTTACATTAGCCGACATGCCAGAAATAAATTTCATCGCACTTAATAAGGCAATGGCAATAACTAAATCAATGGCAAGAAAAGTTAATAATTCAGAATTAACCGCAGTAATTTCGATAAGTGTATTTAACATAATTATTATTCTCCTAGCTGTTACTTACCGCGGCGTGTTCCGCGCGATGTACTACTGCTACTATTTCTGAAACTAGCGCTTTTAGCACTCGATGATTTACTTGATGATTTTGCATAAGCGCTCTTTCTCGCCGTATTGGTTCTAAAACGGTTAGCGCTTGCTTGCGCTGTTTTGCTTTTATTTGATATACCAGATGCACCTGTACGATTTTTGCTATAGGCACTGTTGAATTTTTGGCCGCGGCTTTCAAACGATTTACGTGTGCGGTTTTCTACTTGAGTTTGTTTTTGTAATTGAGAAGGGGAGCTGTATCGAGTGCGACCATAATCATTATAGTAACTATAGTTTCTTGATGTACCCCAGCGGCTATATGATATGCGCCCTCTGCGTCTATTATCAACTATATCATCAAAAATACGATACAAGCCATACCACATCCAAAACGAGGTGCCGTTTGACTGTGTTTGCCATTGTCCGTACGCAGGGTTGCCAATTAATTGTTCACCTACACCAAAATTTTCTGCACCATTCGCAGCTAAACTCTGCTCTTTTGACAGTGCATTAACTCGAGGGAGTTCACCTTTTGAGATGTCCGCCAGTACATTGACTGGGTCACTCAAGGCGTCAGAAAATAGTTCAGGATCTGCCGCTTGGTACAAATTGAGTAATTCATCAAATTGTTCTTGCGGACTAACAAAGCGCTCAGGTTGATTTTTCGCGATTGTTAATCGATTCAATAACGCTTGATATAGCGGGCCATCTGTCGATGCGTCTTTTTTTAACTCATTAATCAATGGCGCAAATTGCGGGTGCTGACCTGAAAGTGTCTCAGCGTAACCTCTGAGCATTTTCGCATTGGCGATCTCATTGTTTAATAGTTTCTGACCCAATTCATTTACTTGTTTTTCAGTTATAGGGATTTGCGCTTGAATTTGATCTCGCACAGGATCGCCACATCCCGTTAGCAGTATCATACATGCCAAAAAAGCGATGGTTATTTTATGCATTTCTGCCATCTCATCCTTAAAAATGCTATGGTTATTCGTCATTAATAACATTAATGACATAATATGTCTAACACTTAGTTGTAATAGATTATTTTAAGCTCTCATCGTGACAAAGTTGAGTTATATATTGATGACAACACATACTGATTATTTTTCTTCGTCATTGCTTTTACAGCAACAAACCAAATCTCAAACAACATTTTTAGAGCATCATCAGCTATTATTCGATGAGTTAACGGCTCACCAACAAAGTGTTTTTATCAAGGCAATAACACTGAGTGATTTTATCTTACGCTCGGCAATGCAAGAGCCAGAACGTGTCATCGCGCTATTTAGCCAAGAAAACGTCTATCAAGCTAAGTTACAGCCAGATTATTTATCATTACTTACCGAGCGTTTATCTTTAGTTGATACTGAAGACGATCTGCACAAGGTATTACGAATCTTCCGTTTAGAGTCGATGGTGTCAATTGCCGTTGGTGACTTGGTGCTAGAACACTCATTAGAGACTTCCTTAGCTCGGCTATCTAATTTGGCTGATGGTATTATTTTAGCGGCGCTAAACTGGTTAAGTGAATTTTGCTACCAACGCTGGGGCACACCGATGTCAGCAGAGGGAAGAAAGCAGCCTTTGTTAGTTTACGGTATGGGTAAGTTAGGTGGCCGAGAGCTTAATTTTTCTTCTGATATTGATTTGATCTTTGCCTATCCAGAAGCAGGGGAAACTATTGGTGCAAGAAAGAGTGTTGATAATCACCAGTTCTTTACCAGACTAGGACAGAAATTGATCACCGCACTTCATCAGCAAACAGCTGACGGTTTTGTCTATCGCGTTGATATGAGGTTGAGACCTTTTGGTGAAAGTGGGCCTTTGGTGCTCAGTTTTAGCGCTTTAGAAGATTACTATCAAGAGCAAGGGCGGGATTGGGAACGTTACGCCATGCTTAAAGCAAGGCTGATTGGTGAGGGCGAGTACCATAAACAATTATCGACTATGCTTCGCCCTTTTGTTTATCGTCGCTACATCGACTTTAGTGTCATTGAAAGTTTGCGCAAAATGAAGATGATGATCAGTCAAGAAGTTAGGCGTAAACAGCTTAAAGATAACATTAAACTTGGCGCTGGTGGCATTCGAGAAATAGAGTTTGTGGTCCAGGTTTTCCAACTTATTCGTGGTGGGCGGTTAAGCGAATTACAGCTCCGTCACCTATTATCTGTACTACCATTGCTGGTCGAACATGACATTATTAATTCAGATAGTGCGAAAGTATTGACTCAATCTTATAAATTCTTGAGACGAGTAGAGAATATCATTCAGGCACTTAATGATCAGCAAACACAAACCTTACCTGATAATGAACTTGATCAAGCCCGACTGTTAAACGTTATCGGCATGGATACTTGGTCAGACTTTATCAAAACAACAGAACACCATATGAGCGGTGTTCATCAGGAGTTTGTCGAATTAATTGGTATAGAGAACCCCAACCATCAAAGTGTCGATGAACAATGGGGGACTTTGTGGTCAAGTCACTGGCCTGATCAAGAGTCGATTGAATTTTTAACACCTTTACTGAGTGATGAATCTCCGGAAAAAGTGTGGTCCGTGTTGTCTCATTTTAGGCAAGAAACAGATAAAAAACGTATTGGTGTTCGAGGTCGACAAGTACTTGATAAACTGATGCCATTATTGCTTCAACATTGGCTACAGGCAAACCAAGATGAAACTGTACTTGAACAGGTATTGGTCGTGCTAGCAAAAATATTAACTCGAACTGCTTACCTTGAATTGCTGTTGGAGAATGAAGGAGCGTTAATCCACCTGATTAAACTGTGTTGTATGAGCACTTGGATAGGGGAGCATATTGCTAAATATCCGATCTTGCTTGATGAATTAATTGATCCTAAATTATTGCATAACCCGCCCGCATTATCGACTTACTATGATGAATTGCAGCAAATTATGTTGCGAGTTCCAGAAGATGATATTGAGATGCAAATGGATACCTTGCGTCAATTCAAGCAGGCACAACAGCTAAGAATTGCAGCGGCTGATGTAGTCGATGTATTGCCTATAATGAAAGTAAGTGATCACTTAACCGCGCTTGCTGAAGCGATAGTTGCAGAGGTCATCCATCAGGCATGGCG
>PJEL010003890.1_pt1 | contig 12533 bp, 14 predicted proteins | sample 1853271 | NCBI WGS metagenome assembly PJEL01 (sample SAMN08108733, study PRJNA415343) | Invertebrate metagenome, whole genome shotgun sequencing project. | host: Globobulimina | place: Sweden: Gullmar Fjord | collected 2015-08 | reverse complement strand
CATACCACTCCCTACTGCAAAACACGTCTCGGAGTCGCTCAGGTTGCCCATTCATTCCTACTCCTGCATCACCTACATTACAACCTATACAAAGTGGTGAAGCACCACATGAGATTCTTTGCACATATGACTTGCTTTGTCTCTGTCTAATGGTAATCGTACGGGTTCTTTGTAAACCCAGCACGTCGTTCACATGGGCACCAGTGACACCATCCAGGTGAGTGTATCGGGATGTTGTGGCGGGAAGTGCATGGGCCAAGCTTCGAATAGACTCCTCTAGAGGTGGAGTCAGTATGCGTCCCATGATACGCGCGCGCTCTCTGGGCCTAAAATTTCGAAAGTCATCCACAAATTCACAGGCAAGGCGTATGGCCTCAGCTGATCTTCTCATTTCACGTGGTAGTTCTTGTTGAAGGACCTCCCTGGTAGCAGAGTTGATAACCCTAAGAAGAGAGCCAATAGAGAAGTTTCCTTTTGGTTTGCCTCCTTCCAAAGACCGATGTAAATGCAATCGTCCGGTATGCCGGCTCACCTCACAAAAAAGCATGATGAGTTATTATCCCCCTTTATTCTCCCTTCCTCAGTACTACTTGTATCACTCTTGGCAAAGAAGGAAGTGGCGTTCTGCAGCTGTGTCATATTTTTATCTGCTACGGACTGCAGTGATAACCCCTTTAATTGCACCACATTGGTATGCCCATCTTCAACACCAGACGCAACTCCCTTTCTCTCCTTTGCACTGAAGTCGCCGCAGTCCTGTTCCGAGCCGTTCCTACATCCAAAATCTTCATCACCCTTTCTGTCTTGAAGTATGCCTTCTAAGCTAAATTTATCCACGACCAGCAATTCCGGATGGAGATTGGTGTTAATAGCACTAGTCACATTGTGCAACTTTGAGCTCATGTTGGACCATCGTTCCTCATCATGACTGCCAGGAGGAAGTACCATATAAAACACATTAACACTACTTTTCTGTCCCCTTCGATGAAGCCTATCTTCTGCCTGCCTTAGATGGTGCACTTGTGGAGGAAGCTCCACAAAGACTGCGGCAGATGCAAAAGAAATGTCAATGCCCTCTCCTCCTGCCATGGTGGAAACAAGCATGACACAAGCTGCTGGATCCTCTTTAAATGCCCTAAAGCGATCTAATCGCACATTTTGAGGCACGGAGCCATCAATGCGTAGCACAGGCTTGCAGCCAGAACTTTTGAAGCGGGGGTCCAGCTCAAAGCTTCTTTGCAAGGCATCCATCACAGTCCGATGATGAGCAAACATTACAAGCTTCATGCCAGAGCCTTGAGGGCCCGAACAGTCCATCATCACTTTTTCTGATACCCATTCTTGTGCTTCTGGAACCTTGAGAAGGCCCTCACGCTGGTACTGACTCATAGCCCCCTTTGCATGTGCACTTTCTCTGGCCTTTCCCCCTTCCATAATCTCACGCATGTCGGGTTGAAGCCTTATGACAGTCCTCCATAGAGGAGGAAGCTGAAACATTACGTCCTTCTTCAGACGCCTGATCATAACTGAATGACGGAGCAGGGCATTTAGCTCACCACTGTGAGTGATCCCTCCACATCTCACTTGTGCGACAGGGCGGGCACCCAATTTAATAAAACGCCGCGTGCCACGGCAGTATGAAGCGGCAAAATGGAAGCGCCTGTCTCCCAACAAACCCTTTCTAAGGGCATCCACTTGGTTATAGAGTTGAAAAGGTCGATTCAAGCTAGGGGTGCCGCTGAGAAGGAGCACTCTTCTAGCAGATCTCACCACATCAAGTGTGACCAGCGTCATGCAGTTTTCAGCACCCCCTTTCTCTGCAGTGCAAATATGGTGGGACTCATCACAAATAACGACACCCCACTTCCAGGATCCAATGGAAGTGCGAAGCCTTTGAAGCATGTGATAGCTTATGATAGTAATCTTTGGTCGTAATGCTGTTGTTGATTCATATAGCTGGTCATTAGAAGCGCATATGACATGGATATCAGATGGAAGGAGCCATTCTCCCAACCAGCGCTCTATTTCTTCCGCCCACATTGACCTCACGGCAGCTGGCGTAATTACTAGAACAGGCCATTCTGTTCGATAACATGCTGTTAGAGCGAGTGCCTGCACCGTTTTCCCGGTACCCATCTCGTCTGCAATTAGAACCCTCCCTTCTCTGGCCAAACCAAAGAGAACTCCTTCAATCTGGAAATCTAACAAGGCATCACGTAAGCGGGAAGGAATGCCAGCCAAAACTAATCCACGATGAGAGGGTTTAGGGATCAAGCATGGCGCTGAATCTGAAAAAAACGAGGCTGTTGGAGCCGGTACCATACGAGCCGAAACTCCTGCTCGTGGTTCATCAAACATGTATGAAAGGATCGCAAAATTGGCTGAGGTGGCTGGAACGATAATATTTTCAGGGAAGATAGGGCACGGGTAAACATTCAGAGCTTCTGAAATATCATCCAGCAGCCCTATGCATCCTATTTCTGCATCTCGCATTTCCCTTTCTCCAGTAACATAAGCACATATCGCAACTCTCACTCGAATAACATAATCACCACCACCAACCTCCTCTACTGTCTCCACTTTTTTCTCCACAGTAGCCTCTATGTAGCAACTGGCATGAGCCCCACCGCGTGTCTCACCACACCTGCAAAAATACACATTGTGACAGAAGCAGATTTAGATATATTACAGATACCTCATCATACACTATGTGCCAATGGAACCTTTGTTTACACACCATGGATACCCTTCGCAGCGATAGAAAGTGCCAACATCTGTAACCTTCCTATGCATTTGCCCCCCACAACGTAAACAGGGTTGAGCCATAGGCTTTCCAATGAGTCGCGGCTGGCTGCGGTCTATTTCCGCCAGCTCCAAGGCATGAATGAGCAGAGCATCATCGTCACCATCAGTCATTCGTTCACAGGGTTCACCTGTTACAGCATTTGAACCGCTGATCTTTCCTTCGTGAAAAATAGCTTTAATACCTACAGGGGCATTCTCCATAGCTTCACGTTCCCCCACAATGTTTGAGATGGTCACTGATGGTTGCATTTAGCTTTAGCTTCCTCCGGTTCCCTCGTCACTACCACCACAACAAATTAGCATCTCTTGCTAATCCAAGTGGTAGGTACACTCTCAGAGACTCTGCACCCGTTTACAGAAACTGGGTGTAATTTAGCCTGAGCACAAGCAACAACTACTTTATTTATCATTCATCCCATCCCAAGTCTCTTGTCTCCAGGCGAGCATCTTTTTTGCCTTTTTAGGCCACCTTACTTGCCGTTATCGCTGCACTTCTTACATCAATTTCATTACAACCTACTGTTTCTTACTATACTACAACCGCACCCAAGGTCCGCATGACCATTCCCAAGTCGAGCCAAGTATATCTGCTTGGTTTACAATTCACATTCGCATCCCTAACCTTAAGCACCAGACAATGATGAAAGGCCAACACCCAGAACATCGCCAACTTCAACACCGGCTAACGGCTTAAATAACAGTTGCAACAGCATCGGCACCAGCGACAAGGCAGCACCAATATTACCTTGGCTTTAGAGCCTCATGAAGTACTCTTTATTAGGGTTAGGGTTAGGGTTAGGATTAGGATTAGGGGGTTCGGAGTTAGGGGTTAGGGTTCGAGTTGTTTGTAATTACATCAATTGAGGTGTACATTGGGTTATGGTTTAAGGCTGGGCTCTAGGGTTAGAGGGTTTGGGTTAGGGTTACATTTAGCCCTGAGCTCTGTTTTATCAGTGGTGGGAAAGGTATGGAAAGAGGTTGAAACGCCTCCCAAGCTTTGCCCACAATCTTTTAGCTTTACGTTGGCGGGGATGAAGGTAGACCGCTTCCCACCATCTGGTCTTCAGATGGCTTTGATCAGGGAGCACCTCAAAGAGTGAAACGAGATTCCTCGTAATTCTTATGTTGTATGTGTAGAATAGCCACGAAGACGATGATTAATGCCACCAGCAAACGATCTTGAACAAGCAGCAACGATTAGGTGCGCGTTGAGTATCGTGAAGCTTATTCCATGGTCCCATGGGTGCACCACATTAATGTTTCGATCTTGTCTTTTTTTTAGTGATTTGTATTCACGTGGTACCCCCTGCACCAGGCTACCCTTCTCAGCATTTCTTGCTGCTCTGCTTTTAATAGGAGTGATCCATTACAATACAGCAGTGTTCTGTGAAAGACGACCATATTCACCGCTAGATGTATTGAATATGTCTACTGTTACTATTGACGGGGGTGCATTGGAACCCATGTCTAAAACAGAAGGCGAGGCTCAGTTATCGATCCAGAGATCTGCTGTTGATAAAAACGACCGAGTTTTGATGCATAAAATAGTAAATCGGAGGGGTAAGTAAAACTGAAGCTGACAATAAAGCATAATTGTGATTAAAAAACGGGATGTGATGATAAGTGCTGCTAACCCCTAGCTGCTATCCAAGTAGTACTAAATTGAAACGAAATTGTACTTCCAATAATGAGTGAACCTTGAATAGTGAGCACACTCGGCTACAACATTTAATGCTACCCCCCTCCCTTCCACTCCTTTTTGAAAGGCGATATATTGTCCTGGCAACACGTGTTGATGCTACTGAACGGAGATGGTCAGGAGAGTCTTGAGCTGGCAGATGCACTTACAGATGCCGTAGGAAGTAACTGTCCATTCAAGGCTGCATTCTGGGAAGCAATCCCATTATCTCGAGCTAGAATTCATGACATTCCCTTTGCCTTCGTACTGGCTGATGCACCTTTACTTGAAACTATGGAGGCTGACTCGCATGCTTTTGATGAGCACAAAACTACAAATGGAGCCTTGGTTCGCACTTTCTACAACCTAGGAGGTGATGCGTTACTCATTAGCCCAGTGAAATTGAGGCAGGAATATAGTGACGCAAATTACACACATATTAAAGTCTTCATGAGTCGTTATGTTGAAATGGAAAAGCTTCAGGCGAGGCAGGTATGGAAGAAGTTAGGTGAGGGGCTGAAGAGTTTGCTGGATGACTCCTCTACCGGGCAAGACCAACCACTGTGGGTCAGTACAAGTGGTCTGGGTATAGGGTGGCTTCATTTGCGTATTGATTCAAGGCCAAAGTATTACACCTTCCATCCATTTAAAACCTTTCCACCAAATGAACCTGTGGTATCATGGTGTACTACTTCTAACTGAGGCGATTAAACAATGCCTGGATGGGGCACAAGTGCTGCCCGTTTGTAATATTATTTGCTTTTTTACAATTATTAAGTAATTAATATACTAAACTCCCTGGGGTTCAGAGTATTTCACACAGGCTGGTAAAGGCATTGTTTCAGCACATCCCTACCCCTACAGCGTCTTGTTTTTTGCACAATATTTAACATGCCGTATACGTGTGTGCCTGATTCTTTTGTTGAAGTTGTCATATTATTCCAATTGTGTGAGATTGCCTCACAGATCGAGCCTGTTAGACAGACACCCATTTTTTTTATGGACTTTCACTACCATGGGCTCATGCATTTGTCAGGGTTTGGTGGTCCCCCGATATACAATGATATCGTCTACCTTGGTACTACTATGATGTCGCTATTGCTGTGATCATCCTGCTGCTGCTACTTCTACGCTGTTATCCACTGTCCCAATATAGCGTACCTAACATCCGGATGGTTTAACGCACATTGCTCTGTACAGGACATTGAGGAGATGGATGTTCCTCCGGCGTACGGTGAGAGGCAGCAGTAGTCAGTCTGTCTACTTTACCTGGGGGGTTGGGTTTGTCTCACCCTCAGCAAAATGGTAATTATTCACTCTCTCATATACTCAGATCAGTAAAAGGAATAAACAGTGCTTCTTTGTGATAAGCACTGTCCGCCTATCAGGAACCTAAAAGAAGTCAAAGAGGTTGCATCATTGCAAACCTTGACGTCAACACTACAGATTCACACACCACAACAGTGCAGTAATTGTTGGCGCTAAGGTGTAGAACTAAAAGCCAACAGCTCAACAACAACTCTCGTAGTGTGTTTTCCCCTGGGAAGGGCCGTAACTTAGTGAATGAAGCAGATATTTATTTTTTACTGGGCTGCTACACTACTTACCTCGTTGCCTGGTAGTTGTCAGGTGGAAGAGAATCTTGTATTTACGCCCCAAATACGGAAGCCTAAATAGGAATACCCAAGGAGCTGACCCCCCCCCACCGACTGTTAACGCTTGCCCATGCTTATAAATTTGAAATAAATGTGAATATATATAAAACACAGCACACATGGGTTAATAACGCTCCGTCTTACTCCTGAGTGGTGCAGGAGCTGGGTTGGGGAGAATCCCATCAGTCTGGATGAGTGTTTCGTTCCTGTATCTGTAACTGCATAGGCAAAAAGCCGTGAGAGAGAGAAAATCTCTGGTGAAATCGGGGTTCTGCATGTCGTATTGATGGTGAAGATAACCCTAACCTGATTTCTGTGTACCCTGGAGAGCTATAAATACTAACCGCTAGGCTGTAGCGGCTTGCTCCAGCGTCTTTTGTTGTGGAAATGAATTCATGGGGTAAAAAAGAGCAAAATGGAACCCTCCACCATTGTAGTTTTGAGGGGAAAAAATGGCGTGGCATTTGAAACTGGCACGTACAGGAGCTCTACGCTACTAGCAATACGTAAACCACTGCGATATATATCTCTGAGTGGCATGTGTAATGATTGTGTGATGAATATGACCTGAGGAGAGAACTCGTCAATAAACGAGGCGCTTTGCATGGGCTATAAAATGCAGTTTCAGTGTCAATAATAACAGAAAAAGGAGAAAGCAATGATGTTATAAGATTCAAATCTAGGGCCCAAACGTTAGAAGATTTAGGAGCGGATACTTACTACTACTGTTGCCAGTGACAGGAACTCCAAATGTATCGTCCAAGTGTTGATAGAGAGGTGGAGACTGCACAATCAGACTTTTCTGGTCTGTCTGACGTAGAATCAGTAGGGTCTAACTTGCAGGCACTGAAGAATGAGCTTGATAAGACAAGGGAAGAGTTGGATAAGATCGATAATGTTGGTGTTCATGCCAGAAGTACTAAGCGGGCAGACTCAATAGACCCCCCCCCTGAAAACTCGTCAACGCATGACTGTACAAATGACATGGATGTGATTAAGGCGGCAAGTGATAGAGGGATAGAAGAGAATTTTGATGACTGGTCATCATACTGTTCAGGGCTTCTTGAGGATGGTACGGAGCATAACACAGGGAAATTCTGGCAGTGTACAAAGAACACAGTAAATACAATGATGAAGCTGGTAGAAGAGGTAAAGACAGTGCGATCGGAACGTGAATCCTTAAGACAGGAGTTAGCATTGTCCGAGGTTGAGGTAGGCTTGCTACAGCAAAAATTGCAGAAAGGTGGATCTATCAAGGGTGGAAATGCCAATGGTAGTACTTTAGTGGGGCTAGAAAACATTTTCAAGCAGCAGCACTCAGCAGAAAAGGATAAACAGCGATGTCGTAGTGCCACCTTGGAACCTATCATCCATGACAATAGACACACCGATTCTGAGGTTGAACAAACAACTGGAAGGGGAAGGGGGCATGCATTCCAAATGAAGATAAACAATCTCATCAGCAAGTTAAATGAGAATGAAAGGCATAGTACTCATTTAACCGGCTTTGAGGATCATAGTGACGGAAAATCTATTTTTCATAATCCCAAAGGTTTGAAGGAGGCAAGCATACCACGCGAATGCATCGACACACAAGAAATCGCCCGGGGGGGGCAAGGTATGGCGCCACGAGAGTTTATTGGCCTCTCCCAGCAAGTCAAAAAGCTTCAGGATACAGTAAAGAGGCAGGTGAAAGAGATTGAAGAATTGCATGTCCTCCGGAAAAATGAGGCAAAGGAGTCAATGAAGCTCCAAGGTACGTTGCAAGGGAAACTTTTAAAGCTACAGGAGATAGTGCAAGAGCAGGCCAGTCAGTGGGATACCGCACATGACCTAAGAGAAACGGCCAAAGAACTCAAGGCCATGACCATGACGGCAGGTACTTGTGAATCAAGTGAGTTTAGCAACAGCAACAGAACCCCAGGTGCTGATTGATTTTACAGCAGGTGAAAAAAAACAGGAGCTAAATCCATTAGGAACTACTAGTTGCAGATCTTCTCCTCCCACCCTTACATCGCGTTGTTGGTTTGAGAGTAGCACGTCGTTTGATTTGGAACGCTCTGGTATAAACAGGGGGCACGGTAGTACCAAGTATGTATGTATGTTGCACTCTTGTGAATCCTGGAGTGTTCTAGTGTGACCTGTTTGCGCTTTTCCAAAAGAGTACTTAAGTATTTCCGCATGAAAAGCAAAAATTGTTGATCAATTACTTTCCATCAGTCACAAAGCCAAGTTGGCTCATCTCAAATTCCGCCTGGAATCGCGGCTTGAAAAGGTAGGCACATACTACGCAAATCCTAATGTATGGGTGGTGCGATAATTTGTGTGTCAGTGTTGTCGCAGGAATATAGTGTATTGCACACACTGCTTTACCACTATGGTATAATAACAGATATTCGCCTTGCAGCTGGAAAGTATGTATGCCCGTGTGAAGGCCATGGAGAAGGATATTATCACTGAGGGAAGAAAAAATGTTATAGGCCGAAGAGCAATGTGGGTCGACCGCCCCGTGGATCATGCGTAAGCATTGTCCTATCATCCTCTTTCCTCCTACCACCCAGCCCTCCTAACTACTGTAATGTACGCAAGGGATGAGGATGAATTGAGGCTTGAGGTCATGAAAGAGCGTGCATTGCGTGAGAAAGCCCTTCGGGAAAGGTTAGAATCTTTCAAGAATATACATATACTATTATTCTTCAAAATAATCCGTAGCTCCCTAATACGCACGCAAAACGTAGGGAAGAAGCCGAAAAGCAGCTTCAACGGGTCCTGATAGTTGCCAGGCGTGCCCTGATGAAAACGCTGGGAGGGGGGGGAAGAGAGAGGAAGGATGAAGAGTCGTCAGAAAGGGTGGTTGCTCATTTACTTCGTCGCAAAGTGAAATGATGGATGGACCTCGCTGTTACACTTACATGCTACAAAAGTTTAGTTTTGCAAGGGTGGTGGGTCACACAATCAAGTGAAAATGACTTTTATGCGCAGAGCAAGGCGGTGTAGGGTGAATTGTTGTTGACAGTACACGTCTCTGTGGCCTTGGTACTATTTGCATGCATATGCAATCACTAGAACTGCTAGCATGCATGCTACCCAGCGATGGAAATATCCATAGAGCTGTAACCTATAGCCACTGTTGCAGGTGGCTGGCACTTCACGTCTCCACTGTGAACATGACATTCTCAGTTGCTGGCTGTTGCAATTCATTGATAGTAGCACCAAATAGCCAACAGATTGATGGCTATCTACACCTTTCAAGATGAATATTGTTAAGGGGGCTGTACGACAGCCTGCATTCATCAGCCCAGGATGGAATGGATTGCCAAAATGCTGCTCTAATGCACAGTTCAGCTCTTCTGAAGCAGGCCTTCAAAAAATGACCGTAGCTGTTTTGAGTCTGTTGTTTCCACTGTCCGTGATTGTACAGACTTGGAATCAGAGAGGCTTTTGGACTACACGATGGACGAAAGGAAAATAACTGATTAGCGTTACCGCAAAACTCTGCAGCACAGCCACATAGCAGTAAACATAACGTATGATGACTTGTTTGGTTTGCAATACGTACCATACGTGATGGTGATGATGTTATTGCTGAGTGAGATGACGCCTCAGCCCCAGGTGCAGATGAAACTAGTTTGCTCAATCCGAGCAACCATTTTTGCTCTGACTCAAGGTTTCCCTCTTCTTGATGCCCTTGGTTGGAGGAGTTGGAAGGAGGTGGCACGACAACCTGCAGAATGGCGAGCCAAGTTAAAGACCAACTATAATCACATATTCACAAATGATTCTCCACTATTCCACCCACCGCCATTACATTCAATCAAGATAAGCGCAAACGTCGAAACTTAACCCATTGACTACTACTCACATCATTAAATGAGCTACCCTTTGCCCAATCTTCCAACAGAATAGAATCAATCAGTGCCTCTGAGTCCCATTCAGATGGGATGAAGACATCCTCATTACCTAACGAGGCCTCATCACTAAATGAAAATGTATCCGGACAAAGCAAATGCAGTAGGTATCGCTGAGATTAGGAGAAGGATGATTGATGTGAAATCACGAATATGTCGATTAAATACACAGATTGAGGTGTAACAACACCCACTTGGGTCACACACCTGCAACTTTATGCAGTTGGAACCGTTCCGAGGAGAGACATAGAAGATAGGAAGCTCTCCTCTCCTTAGACAGAATCTGCGCAAATGCTGCAGGAAGGGAAGATGTTACATACAGCATACATGAGAACAGTAGCATCCATGTTTTCTTCACCTGCTGGATAAAATGCAACCTCTGTTGCTGATCAAAGGTTTCTCCTTTCACTAGATCTGATTTGCAGGCAACCACCACCAAAGGAACACCTGAACCCAATCGTACTGTAACTGCATAAGTAATGGAGAGTAAATCCTTAAATAAAAGGGATATTCACTCATTACTTGTACCCCCACCCCACTTCATCTAGACCTAGACACCTAAACATCTGTCTAGAAGTCTTCTCTCAACAGGGCCATCTCTTTAGCAATTTGTCACTTCCCTGCATACCTTGCATTGGCGCAGCACTCTCCTCATACCTGCCATTGCCCGGCATGCTTCCAACGGCTGACGGTACAGGGGATCGAGATTGCAAATTGGATACTAGTTCATCTACCATAGTGACCCAAGTATCCAGCTGAGAAATCAATTCCCATGGTCGTGACAGGTCTACCACCACAGTTATCACCAACTTATCAATCTTGGATGGTGGAATGACTTCCTCAAGAATCGACCAATACTCCTGAGGGGAAACAGTGAACAGCAATGAGTAGGGAGGCCTGTCAACCTATATCTCCAAAGCAATAAAAAAAAAACTGACCAACTCGCTGCAACTCCATACGCTGACTCGCACTTGTGCGTCCTCTCGGTCTGCCCGGGTTTCCACGAATCCCGTAGAATCAGTGGCATCAAAGTAGCTATAGTCGAGGATAGCATGAAATTTCAAATCAGTATCAGCCGCTTCCTCCGTCTCATCGTTCCCTGGTTTGAATGTCTTTAGTAGCGCTGACTTTCCACCCCCTTTTGGTCCAACCATCAGGACTAGACCACTACTGAGGTGGGTCCTACTACTGCTCTGTGGAATGGTCTCCTGTTGGAGTGTAGGAGCGATAAAAACTTCCAAAGCGAGAGGTACGTACCTCTTCAAGTATGGTCTTCCATAGCGTTTTCTCTGAAGAACGCTCAGGCATGGGATTTGCACTAGAGACTGCCACAGTCCCCTATAACATGTTTGTACTTTTATTGGATTGGAATATACATATATAGTCAGAAACATTCACCCTGAGCCCTAACCCTAACCTTAACCACGACCCCAACCTTAACCCGAACCCTAAAACTTTAACCGTAACCCTAATCCTAACAGGAAACAATGTCAATAGCACGACACAAAAAAAAAAGTAGGAAAACGGCATCAGAAACCTAACCCTAACCCTAACCCACTACCAACCACGAGACGACAACCCTAATCCGACCATGACCCCATCACCAATAGGATCACCACAACCAACAGAAACAGGGTCAACAGCATCACTAGCCTTAGCAATACCAGAAGCAAAGATAAGAAGAAGGGCAGCTACCAGGCTTCCAGACTGCTGTTGCCTAACCCTAACCCTACCGTGAGAGAGTTGTATGCATGTACACCTTTATTAGTGTAATTACATATCAGCCTTGCCCTAACCCTATCTAGAAATTTCCTTGTCTTGTAACCCTGTAGGAATTTCGATGCCCTTGCCCTCCAGTGAAGGGTCCCAAGCGACCGTCACTCAGTGACCCTTGGTACTGGAAATTTCCTGTTACTCGGCCTCCCGGAGACCGAGGACTTTCCATCTTCACGTCCCCTCTCACGTCGTCGTGAGCCGCTCGCACGAACTTATATTTTCACACTAACTGTAGTGTAGACCCACTGGGATCTCCTGCACTTACTCAGTGATGCCTGAGCTGCAGGGAAAGAGTCACAGATTCCTTAACCAACAGTGTCTTATTGTTTAAACTCCTGGCTACTTGCCTCCCTCTAGATTCTATATGGGCTGACTATCCTAAAGATAAAGGTGAGGGTGATGAAGAGGTGAGGTTGCGACGTAACCCTACTCCTGCTGTCAGGTTTGGGTGTTACTCTACTCTTGTAACATCCTAACGTGTAACATCCTCTATGCTGTAAGTCGTTTTGGGGCTGGCAAACCGACATAGTGTACCACAACCTAAAGTGGTGCACTAACACTAACCCTAACCCTAACCCTGAGAGCGTGGTGTGAATGTACACCACGCTCTATTTCCGCAGTAATTACACTTTACCCTAACCCTAGTTTTCAATAAAAGGAGGATAATTGCAAAACAGGATACCTGTGAGGACTCTCCCCGTTCAGCCAACA
>PJEL010003889.1_pt1 | contig 12533 bp, 8 predicted proteins | sample 1853271 | NCBI WGS metagenome assembly PJEL01 (sample SAMN08108733, study PRJNA415343) | Invertebrate metagenome, whole genome shotgun sequencing project. | host: Globobulimina | place: Sweden: Gullmar Fjord | collected 2015-08 | reverse complement strand
TCAATCTCATAACCTTCTAAGGTTTGACCATAATCAATATTGTCTATGATACATGTATAATAGTCATTTACAAGTGCTGTAAATGTACTTGGATCATACTTGTCTATCTTTCGTTCATGAGTTCTACATATATGTTCACAGATATGTCTAACGAACACGATGCTGAAGATCAAAGACTTATATACAGAATTCCTTATAACGCTTCGTCAGGAGACTATGAGACATCTGTTATAGCTTATCATTTAGATAACTTACAGTCGCATGCTTCAGGACTTTACTATTCATCTGGTGGCATGCCCACAGGTATGATGTATAAGTTACGAGACATAATAGATAACAACTTTAAACATAAGTGGAAACACGTAAGAGACAGACAGTCTATATGGGACGTTCATAAAGATTACGGCAATGGTACAATACAAAGCTTTTATGATATACCTACTGTTGTTCCTCCTGAAAATGACGGAGATCCATTAGATGTAGAAGATATATTTACTGGAGGCACAGAGTATCAAGATCCAGCACTGTATATATCAGATGTACACGTAGATCTTAGTCCTAACTATGGTCTAGGTGACGATGGTACAGAGATAGACAGTTACACTGAGAGATGGTATCCTATCATGCATCCTGGTAAGTTTTATATAGGCGGAAGACGATACTACTTAATGGAGAATCCACAGATTGATACTGTTACTCTTGTTAATAGCTGGTCTGATATTTACGGAACATGCGGTTCAGGACTTCTTCCTGCTAGTGTAGATAGATGGCAGAAAGTTATAGTACATACAGATGACGCTCCTACTAGTGATGAGTTTATATTTGAAGATTATAACTATGGTATTCCTTTCAGACAATACGATCCTGATGAACCATCTGGTGTTTATAACTTTAACACATTGATATATCATAAGAGACCTTATCTAACAGCTGGCATGGGTTATCCTATTGCGTTAGGTTCCGGAGAATATAATATAGACTTCGATCATGTACCACCGATTATATACGTTAGTGGTGTTCATAGTACAGAACTTAACATAATATGGGACGACATAACAGTTCCAAGTGGACGCATATGCAATAATGACTATGCCGATCTTAATCCTCTTAACGGGGACAACGTAGATTTTAGTAAGTATTTCTTTGTTATAGGAGACGAGTAATGAGACGGAAACGAAGACCTAATATTATACTAACTAATAGAAGTGTGCTTCCTTATAATATAGATAATGATACACTGAAGTTTAAGTTAATATATAGGAATGATCAACAACAAAACTATACACCAGACATGTCTGGTTACGTATATGGTAATATTGGTATTAGTGGAACTACCGTTAACATGGGACCTTTCTCTACAAATAAGTTTGGTCTGTTTGAAGTTTTATATGATACAGATCTTATACCTGATAGAAGTATTAACACTGCTAAGTTTTGGGCATCTGGTTGGCGTGACGACTGGGCTCTACCTATTAACTCTTGTATAGCAAGAGCGGACTTCTTATTCATAGAACCTTCTAGTGGTATTATTATTACAGCAGGTTCATGTGGTAACTTTTCAGACCTAGGAACAAGATACGGCTTCGATGAGTTCGACGCTGATAGACCGTTTCCTTCTGGATTTGACTACGATGGATATATAGAAACTGTTACAACTGGAGTATACCCTAACTTCCATTGGCATTTCTCTAACAACTCACTGTATATGTCAGGAAGTATGATAGTACAATTCAATCATACGTACGATGTTACAAGTGAAACTATCTTATCTTTTGATTATAGATCAACAGAAGAGAGTGGCGTAGTACAAGGTGTAGGTTTCGAAGTAGAAGGTAATAAGATATTTGACGTTTACGGAGCTGGAGATACGATAGGAAGTTCTCCTGTTGTTCAAGATTACAGATATACATCAGATGAATGGCAACATTTTAGAATTCCAGTAGGACAGTATTTTACAGGAGCAGAAACTGAACTATACTTATTCAATGCTAATACTACAGTAGGTGGTACTTCATGGATTAAGAATATTACTATAGCCGAGTCCGGTGTAGTATATAGTACTAATGTTAACGATATCATTGTTATAGAAAGGCCTTGGTAATGGCAGTAAAGTTTATTAAGAAAAAAGAAGGATACGATATAAGTATGTGTTCTACAGCAACAGTTCAGTTAGAAGGATTTAGTCCTACTAAGATAACTAAACACATAGACTATTCTAATGATATACATGAGAACAGTAACTACTACGTGCAGACACAAACTATGCCTGCTATAGAAGACGATACTGGTCTTGTTACGCCTGTTACATTTCCGTTTACTTACTATGAAACTACTACTAGATATAGTTCAACGTTCTTTATTACTGATAAGCTTAATGATAACAACGATCCATTGTTCTTTTCTTACGAGTTAAAGTTTGACGTTAACGCTGTTACAGATACAGACATAGTAGAAGTTCTAAAAAACAATACAACTCCTTTAAGACCTGATCAGTATAAACTACAGTTCGGTGACGTTTCTTTAACAGATAACTTCTACGGAACTAAAGACGCCGGGTACGATAGATACGGCACTACTACAATATGGGGACCTATAGACGGTTCAAAGAATATACATAGAGTGAGAGTGTTACTACCGTTAGAGGTTGGAAACAAGTATGACTTTTATACAGTAAGATATAACAAAAGTCTTTTTAACATTAGTTATCCAGCACATTTTGAACTAGCAGAGTTTACACCACTTTATGTAAGAAGCGTAGACTGGGATATAATAGACGATACTATAATTCTTCCTACAGCATCTAAGATATCTAATACAACAACAAAGCAGCTATACGTTACTAAAGATCCTAACGCTCACATTGCAGCTGATGGAGTTATCTCGATGAATACCGAAGGTTATCAAAGTGACGCTGAATCATCATGGCATGTACGTGTTAACCATGGTTCTTTTCTTACTAACATAGACGAAAGATACTATCAGGCACAGTTTGCTCCTATAGATCCTGCTAATCCTCAAGAGAAGTACCAACTTATTACTTATGTTAATCCTAAGCTTTTAGGTGGGAACATTGTTAAAGTAGAGGATGCTCCTATTCATGTTATAACAATAGACGACGATGGTGCTCCTTCAGGATACGTATACCCTTACTACGAAGTTAAGATATTTCCTAAAGAATCTTTTGAAACTACGATTCCTATCGGAACATTTGGAATAGATGTAGACGGTGTAGATGTATCAAGAATAAAGATATCATCTGTAGACAGACAAAAAGGATACATTCTATTTAACAAACAGTTTAATCCACAAGAAGAAGTAGACTTATTTTTCTACACTGACTGTGCTAGTAAATCTTATATTTATAACCTAGAACTTAATCCGAGAATAAGTGGGCTGTACGGAATGGCAGCAGATTCAAATACTACTATACGAGATATAGGTGTTGCTGTTAGAGAATCCCCTCCTGGCGGTGTAGGAAGTTTATATGTTAACAGACTTAAGTATCAAAGTTTATACTTCTTTGACTTCAACGACGTAGACGACAATGGGATTACTACATTTTACAGAGGTAATCAGATTCCAGGACTTCCTACTTACAACGAAGTAGGACAACTAAGATGGAATCCATTTAATGGTAAAGAAAGTGTGACAGGAAGATTTATTCCTATTACTCATATATCTCTTAACAGATTGTTTCCTGACATTCTTAATATTCAGGACGCAAGAGTTATAGGTGGAGGTTTTTCTGGACAAGAACAGAAGCGCCTTAACAATGAACAAAAGAATTCTTATACAGACATAGGCTACTGGGATGGAGAACCATTACCTCACGCCGGACTTGTTATAATACATATTCCTAGTAATATCTATCCTGACCTTATAACTAAGTGGGAAACGTCTGATATATTTAATCCAGATATGTACACTGATATAACAAAGGAAGAGATAGCACGACTAGCAGCAGAAAGTGGTGAAGATTATGACGAATATTATAGTAAACTACTAGAAGGATATTCTGTTAACAATGAGAAAGTGAAAGATCCTTACTGGCAGATGTTAATATCATGGGCTAAGAAAGAAGCATCTCACTATCTTGATCAACTTATAAAGAAGTATATACCTGCTGGAACTCAATATATACTCTTAGATGAGAACTTTAACCAAATAACATTGGACTTATAATGGTAAAACAATACGACATTGAGAATAATATAAAGAGTATACAAAGTATACTTATAAGCGAATCTATCAAAGAGAGATCTAACCTACAACTTCTTAAGTCTGAAGAGGCTATAAGAAATGTGTTACAATCTTACTCAGATAAGATGAACGCAACAGGAGACAAGCTTACAAAGCTTTCTCAACACATTGTTAACTCTAAAGATATTATAACTAAAGATAAGTTTAACGATCTATTTAACAGTCTTTACATTGATATAAAAACTTTGTATCAACACATAGACTATGTAGATGAAGTTCTATCTTTAAACCTTCATAGAAATAGAAAGTTCTTTAACGTTCTAAAGAAGAGAATGAGAGAGCTATGGAATAAGCTTGTACTTACAAGACTTAATATAACAGATAGTTCTCAGTTTGACGAGTCTTACTTTGAAGCATTCTCTACTATTAACTCTAAGCATAAGTATACAGGAGTCTTAATAGATAAGAAGTCTGGTGTCATGACATTACAGCCTAGAGAAAGTTTTATTCACAATAAGAAGTACTTAATAAAAGATGTACAGACAACAACATACCCGGTTCATAACAATGACGGTGGAGTTATTCATACATCTAGTTATCTTAATAGTTTTGCGTCGTCTTATAGGAGAGATGGACAACGTGATATGTTAGAAAATGGGCTATGGAAAGAACAGATATTATGTAATGAAATACCTGATATCAAATATGACATAAAGGAAGACCCTAACGAGTTAGACAGACTGTTTAAATCTGTTAACGGTATACTTTCTTTAGTAGACATAGAGTTCACACAGCCTGTTCAGTTTAATGATATAGAGATTGATTTGTTCGGAGACTATCCTACAACGTTAGTATCTATATTACATAAGAGTGAAAGCGATGGCGTTTGGCTGCCGGTAAAAAAGTTAGATAGTATTCAAGTAGGTAACGATTATCAAACAGTTGATAATTCGAAAGAGGAAACCGCCTTCGATGTTCTATCTATCAAAAATATCGAGCGTACCAATGCACGTTTTATGAGACTAGTATTCAATCAAGTTAACTATGACATTCTTGATAACAGTGAGTTTTCTATTAAAAGTCTTGATGATAAGATTTATAACGATCTCTCAGAGAGACGTTATGAAGTTGTTAAGTTAGACGGAGGAGCGGACGATCGTCCTGCTATTCCAAAGAGTTACGACAATGACTCTCTATATTCACAGGTAACAGATGTAATAGAGGATACTAGAAGTTTAGAGGAGACTATAACTAAGATCATAGATATATTGGAACCAACGCCAAAGCTTCAGTCTATTAACTTTAAGAAGACACTTAAGTATGAGATAGGAGCTTGGTCTATAGAACCTAGGTTTCAATCTTATAGTGGTGAAGGTAAGTTTAACTCAGGAGATTATCCCATACGAGATAGATCGTTAATCTCTGTTAGCTTACTTACTAAACAAGAAGACATTAAGTATAATACTTGCAACTGGTACATTAGTAACAAAGGTTACAATAAGTATATACCTATTATAGAAAATAAAAGAGGAGTAAGAAAAGAACCAGCTAAGCTTATTAATCCTGACTACTTCGAACATTATCCTACTGGCGCGTTTATTCATTTAGACTTACCGTCATCTAATATAGACTTTGAAAATAACACAAAGATATGGATCAACGGCGGAAGAGAGAACGGTGGACTTCCTCATTCTATAGGAGAATTTAACTGGTTAAGGCTTAACTCTACTCTTGTACACATAGTCGAGATAGATGATATTTATAAGAACGATTACGTTATACAGTATGTTCCAGCTATTCTTGATTCGTTATACGTGTTTACGTTAGAACGTTTAGGAGAAGAAGAAGACGGCGATTTACTTCCTTATGAAGTTGTAGCTTCACGAAAATCTATGTTAAGATACTTTCTATCCTCTATCGGTAAGACAAACGAGTACCTCATTAAGACGTCTAGAGCGACAGCTTTAGAAGCTAGCATGTGGTTCAACGTTAGTTCACAGACTATATGTGTAACAAAAGCAATAGAGACACTGTACTCGTTAGAGATTCCAGTTGCTATGAGAACAACTATGAACGTTATTCCTGGCACAAGAGCAGTTAAAGATCTTTGTATATCAAGAGACCTTGATTACAATCTAGCATTGCCTCCTATGATGCCTTTTATAATAGAAAGAGATATAAAATAATGGAAAAGAAGACACTTTATCCTAATACAGCACTACTAACATCTACGTTTATACCTTACTACTTTGAACCAAAGAAGATATCTACATTAGATAGCACTCTTATTAAGGATGATAATTATACTATAGAACAGGATGCTAATGGACTCTCTTCTATTGTAAGTTTAGTTTATATACCCTACATAGATATAACTAAGTATGATCATATCAGAAAACGTTTTTACTGGACAGATCAGTACGAAAATAGATGGAGAGTGTTTGAACCAGGAGACTGGATAGAACGAGACGGCGAGATATGGCCTGCTGACTTTGAGTATAACAAGTATCAAAGTATGGAAGGACTACTAAATGGAGACATTACTACGGTAGTTTCTATGCAGTTAGAAGACTTCGATATAACTCCGTTTAGACCTATATCTATTAAAGTTAACGGTGTCGAGCTAGAAGACATAACTAACTATGGAGGTGACAGAAATATTATACCGAAGTTAGACTACATAGATCCTGGCACTAATAAGCAAATGTACTATGATATGAAAAATACATTGTACACTAATCAAGACTTCGACCTTTACGAAGACGATAATATTGAGATTACATACTATAAGAACATTGATAGTGTTCAGATATACGGTAGACTAAATACTAATGTCACTAACCTATCTCCTTATACACCACTGGTAGATTACTTTGCGGTTAAGCTTACAGGACAAAATCTATAATGAGTTACATAAGAAAAATAAATGATAAGTACATAAAAGACTTTAAGTTCAAGGTACGTTCAGGTATAGCAGGACTTGTACGTAGTACTGACTCTGCGGTGCTAAAAGTTATTATCAAAGAAGTCAATAGGCTGTTCAAGATTATGTCTGGTAGATTAGTATCGAGACTAGACATACCTATGCCTGATAGATTTCCTGACTCTGATAAGTTTAACAGTTTTATTACAGACATCGATACAGACTTAGAGAAAGTATACAATGCACAAGAACTAGTTTCTAGTGATGTACAGAACGTTGTAAACTTCAACTCTCTTGAACGAGAGAAAGCTATAAGAAACTTAGCAGAAACACAGAAGCAAGTTTATAGCGTGTACATAAAATCTAAGATGGGTATAGATGGTACAACAGTTATTAGAGAAGACTTTAGAAATGACAAGCTTTATGCTGAGTCTAAAGGTGTTCAGATTAATCTTAACAAAGAAAACCTTACACTAAAAGTAGAAGAGAGTTCTTTAGATAGAAAGTCTGTTCATTCAGAAAAAGTCGAAGTATACTTTACAGAGCAACCTGATGCAGGATTTAACTTATTCCCTAACAACAGATCGTTAGCAGTAGGTTCTTTCTGGAAAAGAGGAAAGTCTGATATACATTTTACAAGTAAGAATGATAAGACTCGATACAAGTCAATGATGGTAGATGACGACGACGACGGCATCAACGTCGGAAGCACACAATTTGAAGCTATGTATACGTACGAAACACCTCAAACTACTACAATAAGACAGTTGGTAGAAGTTGAACTAGGTAACTATCTCAATCTTCATCCTAGTTTTATAATGATAGACAATAACATATCTATTCATGGTGCTTATATAACACAAAAGTCTATGGACGGTATAGATGAAGTAATAAATCCTAGTGTTAAGCTTGTAGTTCCTTTTAGAGGAGAAGCTCCTGTAGGTACTACATTTATAGTAGATCTAGAAGGAAATGATGCAAATGTTATTCCTACAATAGACGTTGCTAAGTCATTTGTGTACGATGAAAATAATAGAAAAGTAAGATTCCTAGCGATACCAGCGTCTAAGGTAGATGAGTATGGTAAGACAGGAAGATACGAACTAGTTTTCAATGAACCTTTAAGACCGTCAAGAGCAGAACTTATATGTTTCTTCAACTCAAATGCTTGGGCTGATGTAACAGAGTATATGATATCAGAATATCTGTTTGAGAAAGTAAAGAAGATAACGTTACAGACAAATCTGGGCAACATAGAAACAATATTAAGAAAGAAAGCTTACGTGTTTGTAGATGCAGAAAGTAATCTTCTTAATGAACGAAGAAGAGCAAATGCAGTTATGCAGTTTAAAGGAGTTAAATAATGTTAATAGGAGTACCAGGTACTAGTAAAGGTGCCACACGAGATACAAAGTATACGTATATGGTATCATTAGATGATGAAATGCTGAGTTATAATAGCTCAGAAGGTGATTTCAAAGGATTAGCTATACACGTTAAAGAAACAGAAACACGTCTAGACAGATCTAAGACTACATATACTGATGCGTGGGAAAAGCATGATATTATTACACCTTTAAGAGCCAGGTTTTTTGGTATGCAATCTTACTACGAAAGAATCACAAAGAAGTTAGATCTAGACGATTGGAGTAATGATATAGATGAGTTCGACACATGGGTCAGAGAAGATATGCCAGAAATGTGGATACCACAAGAAATGCACGACGACTATCAAGATAGACATCAAGAAGGAATATCATGGCCTTTGCATCATGATCCAGATTTCAACTTTATAGTAGACGCTGTTCAATACGGACCAGGTATAGAAAACGACGGAGCTTATATAGTAGCATCACGTGTAACACATAAATATAAGAAGAGACCTAATCTTCATGGATTTCCTTCAGGTGTAAGTATACAATCTTACAAACACGGAACAAGAAGACGAGTATATCTTACATACGTTATGGAACACACTTTACTTCTCCCTGATACATACTTCGGATTTAGTATAAACGGTAGAGTAAGTGGATACTTTAGCAGAATACCTTTGTTCTCAAAGAACTCGTACAAGTCAGGTGGTAGCAGATATAAAAAAGGTCTCACTTGCAAGTATTATGTACCTGTTGTTATGGAGTTAAGGTATGAAGATAAGAAAATGAAAAGAAAGTTTATAGCATCTCCTGTAGCAAGTACTAGTAACAAGATAGTTCCAGGATTCGGAGACTTTGCTCACAACTTCAGACTTGTACCACGTAAGAAATATAACAAACCTTTAAAAGGTGGAAGCGGTACACAATGTGATGCGGATCTTTACTTACCTAGTAACAATAGATGTCTTACGGCATCTTACATGGACTACGAAGAGAAGAATCTCATGGTGATTACTACGTACGAAGGTGGGACAAGCGATACATCGTTTCCCGAACATAGACTTTACGTAAGTAGATATGACACAGAGAGTACTATAGAAGCTCTTCCTGAAAGAATGAAGTACATAGACTTACTAGATGTTATAAAAGGTGGAGGCGCTACACACTATGGTGATGACACTAATATATCTCATTTAGACGTAACCAAATGGCAAGATAACTATATTATCTCTGTTTGTTACGACAAAGGTACTGGAACATCTCTTAATACAGTATTATTAAAGATGCCAGTTGGCACTAGTTATGGTTCTAGTGACATAGAATTTTACACTAAGATTAAGAACAATGGATTTGCTGGAGTTCAAGGTCTAAAAGAAGGATGGATGTTATAATGGCATATTGGAATGAGTTACTTATATCATGTATAGATGAGACTGGGAAGTTACGTTTATATACTATGGATAGTCCGTCTAGTAGTACAATGACGCTAGTATCTGATCAAAGTGACAAGTATGATCAAGAATCGAACAAAAAACTAATAAGTATAAAAGATCCTAAACCTTCTAACTATGATTATAACTCTCCAAACGACGCTTGGCATGTAAAGTCAGGAAGAAAACGTCTAAGGTACGACCAATCTAGTAATATGCAATGGGGTACTTTTGAGCAAACTTACTATATGAGTACCTTTCCTGTAGTATATCTTGGAAACGTATTCATAAATAAAGCTAAGACTTACTATGAAAATAACTTTAAAACTCAAGATGAGTATGAAGGTATAGGTGGTTATGATTTATTATATGGAAACTACGTACCAAACGACCATGGAAGACCTGAGTATTTAGATCCAGTTTATCAAGGTTGGAGTGTATTTATTAATAAAATACAAGGACCTAGTACTTCTCATGAAGATAGTATTATATACTTAAATATAGAAGACTATAGCAGTAGATCAGATCCTACGTATAACTATCTTGCTCAACATATAGATATTGTTACTAACTATAGTGGTGTTTACTTCGGATATCCTGAGTTTTCAAATGATGATCTAGGAAATCATCTTGTTGTAAGACTTAAAGACTTAGATTCAGCACCGGCTACTATGAAAGATATAACTATAGGTGATTATTTTACTGTTCATCCTAACTACATGGACGACCAATATGATGGTAAATTCGCTGGTGATGGTGCTAATGAAGTTGTGCAACCACATTTATACGGCGCTCATTATAGAATGCCACATGATACTAATGTGTCAGACAGTCGAGTTAAGTGGACAGTCGTGTGGGAAGATGAAGAATATAAAGATTACACAGGCCCTAACTACACAGGTCCTCATATATCTGAGAATAACTACACTCTTACTGGATGGTTAAACCCTACTATATATAAATACAACTCTGTTATTCCGTTAGCTTCAACCGAGTTTGCTGTAAGCTATACGTTTGTACCACCATTTTCATCAGATCCTATTCTTACATTTGCTGGAGTAGAGCAATCTGGATACGTATCTGTGCCAGAACTTGTTGTATCAGGTGAGTATCAGACTCCACAGTACGTTGGAACATGGATACAATGGAAAGATACTGACGATTTATGGAAAGATGTAGAAAGTAAGCCTAATAGACACTATAGATTCGATGACGTTTCTGCTAAGCAGTTCCTAGGTTCTCCTATGAGAGCTAAGGTAGGTTATGAGTTTATGGGTGGTAATGTTTACAGATATTCTAAAGAAGTATGTCCTTCTTACGATAACTATTTTGATATAAGTGACCTAGATGTACAGTTAAGTGGAGTTAAATACGATAAAGCTTCTTCTTCTAATATTCCATACTACCAACCATGGATACAAAGTACAGGTGAACAGGTTCAAGTGAACTCTATGGGAGCTACGTTTTTCACTGTATCAGATGTACACGCTGAAGCTACGTTTACTTTAACAGGTAATACAAGAAATATTCAAGGGAAAACAGTGAGTCACATTCCATTTCCTAGGTACATATGGTTAGTAGGTGTTAACTTTGACACTATATTTGCTCAAAGTGCTACTACTAAGAATACATGGATGAGAATAAGTGAGACATTTGTTAATAAAGATAGAGTAAAAAAAGGGTATCAACTAGCATATCCTAACATTAATAGTAGTAAAGCTAACGACATGATAGCCGATTGTACAGGAAGTCCTGATGTAGAAACAGCTAAAGGTATAGTATGGAAAAAATACACAGCCAGTACATACTTCGATGACCACAACGATGGTAGTTTCGATGATAATGATTATACTATGAATGTTAAACTAGGTGGAGGGAAATACGCACTGTTTGTTATCGTGCAAGATAGCACAGGATGGGCAACAGCTTACTGTCTTACAAATCCAGAGAAGAACTTCTTTGACTCACCTACAAAATTCAAGTTCGAATAGGAGAACTAATGCCAAAATATAATGATATTTTTATCACGATTGTAGATCAAGGGATTGATCCAGTACCTATGTCTATGAATGCTAAGTGGAGCAATGAAGGTAACTCTATTGTCCACGTAGAATCTACTTCAGAAGTACCAGAAAATCTTCAGTTAAGAACACTTATATACCCTTCCGGAGCTAATCTATCTACAGCTACGATACAGTATCTATTAGATAGAGCTAACTCTAACGTACTATTCGGATATGTAAGAGACTCAGGGTACTACTTTAATGTACAGAATTTCTACGATAGTCTACGAAAATATCAGTTCGATCATACGATAGAGCATGATGATCAAAATGACTACTATTTCCTTGCGTACTCAGCTAGTACTATAGGAGAGCAATCTGTATTTCAAGAAGTTATTAACGAGGTACCAGGTGTAGTTCTTACTAAGCCTGCTGTTCCTAATCCTAATAATATTTCAGTAGAAGCTTCTATATTATCTACAGATCCTCTTGTGACAGATATACAGTTAAAGTTGTCACATTTACGCGAGATTAATAACCACACGTTATCTGATCCCGAACCTTATCGTATATACATTTATGGTAAAGAGGTTCAACTTTATTA
>PJEL010003888.1_pt1 | contig 12535 bp, 5 predicted proteins | sample 1853271 | NCBI WGS metagenome assembly PJEL01 (sample SAMN08108733, study PRJNA415343) | Invertebrate metagenome, whole genome shotgun sequencing project. | host: Globobulimina | place: Sweden: Gullmar Fjord | collected 2015-08 | reverse complement strand
CCTGGAAAAAGAAAATACCGAGGACGACGATACTCTAGTGATTGATAACAAGTACCTGGAGAAAATACTATTGAACATCGAACTACCTGAACTATATAAAGAAGCAGAAAGAAATTGTTCATTGGAAGTAGGGGAAACATTACAATGTTACTTCCACCATCTCAAGGGTGACCATACCGCACCTTCCGAGTTCTGCGCTGCTGCAAATTCAGCAATGATTAAACTAACAGAAAACACCAAAAGGGATGAGGAAACTAAAATGGACAAAACCCAAACCAGTAATGAAGAGGGAAAGTCTCCTGCAGCAGCATCCGGAAACATTAATCCACCAGATATTGCCCAACCAGATGATTGCTCTCAAAAGGTCGACGACAACACAACAACTAATGGCTCTAAAAGAGACAATGAAAAAGGAGAAATGGTGATTAACATGTTACAAAGCTTCCTTGTACTTGAGGGCTCGAACCCTGAACATAAAGAATTAAATAAGTTTCAAAAATGGGTGAACAACAATGACTATGAACAGTCTCAAAGTGTCAACATAACAAGAGCGGATATGTCTGATAATGTACTCATTGCTTGGAGTAAGAAGGTGCACAAGAAGGAACTGGCATCAAACATAATGAAGATTCTGAATGTATCTACACAAGATGAAAATCGATTTCAAAACTCGGATTTTGATGAGCTAAGTTTCTTTGTTAGATTTTGTTCAGCAGCACAATCAAGGAACAATTTCAGCAACTTGCTGAACAATTACAAAGCGATGGGTAATGGCCTGACAAACCATGAGATGATGAAATTTTGTAACACTGTGTACACGGCTTCGTGGGTTACTATACAGCACTGGTTTACCAAAATGGATGATAGATATGATATCATTTTAGATAAAATGAAAAAAGGTCCTACCACTACATCTCCAAAAAATCGTAAAAAAATTACAAAGAAACTTCTGGGGAAGGTGACCAAACAATACATGGGGCTCTACCTGCTCAGGAAACTTCCAATATGGATTTACAACTTGCTTGAAAAAATGGACAAACTTTCAGAACTGTGTGCAAAGCATGAATTCACTGTGTCTTTGGTGGGAAGAAATGATAATTGTGACTTCAAATCTTTGATTACAGATTATATACATGCCAGGACAACAAATGATGAAGCGTCCAAACCTACTACTGCTGTTGGTGCGTTGCTCTGTCAGATGATGGTTCTATTCAATTTGTGTAACCAGGCAACAGAAAGGGAAAACATTGAATGTCCCTTATTTCATGATATCACAACACACTTTGAAGAAAAAATGCTGACTGGTGATGACTTTTTAGTTAATTTGTTCAAATTGATTTCCGAAAAATGTGTAATAACCTATGGTGGAAGAGAAGGAACCAATGAACCACATGATCAGTCCACAAAGCAAGCGGTGATGAATGGTTACGCAGTGATACAATCGAAACAACTGAAACAAAAACAAAACAAAAAGGAAGTACTAAGAGGATCAGGAAAGAAAAGGAAACAAAAGTCGGGAAAGGCAAAGGCAAGAAAGGCAAAGAAGGCAAATGCAACAAACACCGCAACTTCCATAAAAAAAATTATGACATCAGAAGAATTCACTATTGAATTTGGGAATGAATTAGAAGATGGAAACAAAAGGAAGGGATCAAAAAGGGAAATAACATTTACAGTTGAGAGCATTACCAAAAGACTAAATGCATTCCTTAACACGAGATTAATGTTGGCAAAAGGTAACATCGCTATTCAAATAAACGACGATGGCGATGGAGTGGGAGGGGATGAAAATGAGAATGAGAACATGGATGCAGAAGAGAGTGAGATTGACGAAGGGGGAGATAGTCAATTGACGAGCATTTATAGTACATATGGTGGATTCAATTGACGAGCATTTATAGTACATATGGTGGATTTTCTGAATAATATAAATCTGTTCACTATTATGAGATATTAATTTTTCAGGTACAAATGTTTGGTTACTGACAGTGTTATTGAAAAATATTCTTGTAAATCTGGATTGGATTATTGCTAAACATTCGTGTGAATCTGGATTTAATTTTTACGATGACCAAATTTGGTGCGTTTGGAACTAACTTTGTTAATGGAGTGACAAATTGTATTCCTCTTTGATACTAGATTGTGCATACCCAAAGCAAATGCTTGGGACATATTTGAACAGGAATCCAAATCTGTTACACTGGAGGCCTGAATTCGCGTGAGAACATTTGATGAAAAATGATCAAGCTCTGGATCTTCTATGGATCCCATAAATTTGTGGAAAACTCTGAGTCTAGAGAAGAGTATTGGCAATTCTTGTCTAAGTTTGCTAGTTGTTGATAGCAACGGTTCACGACCTTTGTATAGATGTGTATACAACATAATTGTTCCAGAATGCTCATTGTCAAACATTGAATCCATGATTCTGATAATGTCATACATAAACATGCAAACAAACAATGCGCAATTCAATGAATGATCCTGCATATGATGTGATTCTGTGTAGGAAAGGAATGGTAAATGTGTTAGGAGCTCATCGGCAACCCATTACAAAAAGGATTCAAGTGAGTGAATACCTTCGACTCACCAATCAATTGCTCATAAAGGGGAACTTTGTCCACATTGCAAATTGTAGCGGAATATTTTTGGATTGCTGTGGCATGCCTTCCAAATTCTGCACTCCACTCATTCTTCCTCGAAAAATTATCCATATTGAGTGAATTCAGGTGCATTAGATAGGCACACACTTTAGATTTTATGCAAAGTACGAACAGGGACCAATGATGTTCAATGCATATGGGAAAGAAGATAACACTTGAGTCATTGAGTTTCTTCGTTGCACGATCCACATGTGCGGGGTCCTGTTGGGATAGCAAATATGTAGAAATAAAATTTGTATCCATGCAGTGTGTGCGTGGAACACCGGAGCCGTGAAAAATACCCCTGTGGATCCTTACAAAATATCAAAAACAGAATATGGTGAGTGAACACTCATGCATATTCATAATGTGCACATTGGTAAAATCTTACCAATTGTAAAAGAAAATTATGACACGATTGGAAAGCATTGCGCCCGAGCGCAGTGAATCCAAATCTTGCTTTAGAATGGGGTTACGGGGGACGAGAGGATAGAGGATGGGTGGCGGTGGTCCTGAAGCTATCTGAGATCTAGCAATGGTGAGGTCAGATGCCATTTCATCTAGTTCGTGCAGAGAGACAGAATCCAAAGGAAAAGAGAATAAAATGTCACATGATGGGGCATCATCTTTCGTATTTTCACTGCTGGTGTCATCTAGAGAAACCATTACACTCTTGTTGCCTTCACGGGGTTCATTAGCATGGTGGCTATTTGGGGGGTAGCTTGGTTTGGCTGAGACCGAGTGGTCAGCCATTTGATTTCCTGGACATTTGGGAAATGAGTGACCTGTAGATACAGTAAGCGACGAATTTTCAGAAACAGAAGTGTTATCATTGCACTCCCGAGATCCATCATTGGGAACCGAAACCACAATATTCTGGATTGTTCTGGAAATGTTTGCGTCCCTTTTATCTGTGTCAGCCAGTGGAACAGAAGTGTGATCATTGCCAGTGAGTTGATTATTGGGAACCGAAACAACATTTTGCTCAGTTGTGTTGGAATTGTTTGCGTCACCTTTAACTGTGTCAGCCAGTGTGTCAGCCAGTGAAACAGAAGTGTGATCATTGCCCGTGAATTTATTATTGGGAACCGAAACAACATTTTGCTCAGTTGTGTTGGAATTGTTTGCTTCCCTTTTATCTGTGTCAGCCAGTGACGCTTTTACTTGCTCCTTCACGAAATCTCGTACCTCCTGCCTACTGTTATTCAATAATAGAGGTTCATTGTTCATCAAAAATGAAAAAATTATTTCAACTTTCTCGCGAGACCACAAATGCCATTGAAAATGATGATGCGTAGGATCTCCTGAATGCAAGTGTTGTGGTTTGAACACAAACTGTGATCGTAGAAGCTGCTCCGTTTGGTCCCTATGGACCTTTTTCTCAACCAACATCATCTTCTTTTTTATATTTTTCAAAGCATCGTAAACAGCCATGCTAGTGCAGCAACCTTCTACTCTCAATAGGTCTACGATTCCTGAATCAGCAACTTCTTGTAACCTCTTTACTAATTCCTCAGTGGTGAGGACATTATCTGGGAACAAGTCCAACAGTTCAACAATTCTCTGGTCACCGCACACGGTATCAAATATCTTGAAGATAAGAGTTTTGTTATCCACTGCACCTTTCTTCTTTTCTTTTTCTCGGAAATATTTAAAATTGGGTACCAAATGGTGTACGATAACAAAGCTGATGAAATGAAAACCATTTCGAACGTAAGGATGTTTACCGCAGAATTTCAACCATGTTGAGAGGGATAACTTCCTGGCAGTTATGATGTCCGCCTGCTCAGGCTTGGATTTATTCACTACCACTCGCTTAAAAAGAGGTTTCGCAGATATGCAAGTATTGACAATGGAATCTTTGTAGCCTTCGGCTGTCTTGTATGCAGCAAGGGACGAGTAAGCTGAATCGGAGATTGAAACTTCTTGGTAACTTGGGATAACTGCTTTATTCATACGTTTCTTGTTCTGTCCAGAAACATACATGATTAAGTTGCCATGCCTTCGAGTTGTGTCAGAGGCACTAAAAACATTTAGCAAAGCAAAATCTAAGTGATCCTTCTTTTCCCAGCCTAACAAATTTAGTACCCTGTGATACATATGTGTTTGAAAAACATTCCATCCAGCACCTTCGTGCACCAGGGGATTTCCGCTTGAAGCATCATGTTGACAAGGGCCAAGTAGTGATGTGAGAAGTTCTCTTCCTATAATCAAGGCAATCCGAATATGTGAGAGCTTTTCTTAACATCAACTATATTAGTTACTGAGTTTGTGCTTACCTCTTGTTATTTTGTTTTCAGAATTGTTGTAATGTTGAGCCACCACAAACTCAGAACGGTATGGGGCAAGTCCATTTATTACAAGATTTTTTCCTTCTTTTGAAAGCTTATTTTTCCTTTTTATATCAAAACCATATTGGAGATAATAGCTGAACACGATTACTCTTGCAAGAAGTAGGAAGATTTTGTTGTCCTCAGAAACATCTTTGTTCCTCAAAGCTTTCACATCTGTGAACACCATAATTTGTTGACTTTGAGGTTCATCATGCCCTGCGGTGATGATGCTGCCTACAAGACTTGACAATGCCAGTAGATTGCGCTCCATCCTAGATTGAGCAGTACCGGCAAAGTAATTGCTCCCAAACCCTGTACCATTCTTGCAGGAGTTGAACAAGACTAACGTATCTTCCATCCAGCAGGTTTGTTGTTGGGATGTGTGAATTCCATAGTTCACAGTAGTAATTGGAGGTAAATGAAGGAGGAGAGCAAGAATTTTCTCCACTGTGGCTCCTGGCAAACAAAGCAATTCTGGATTCATACCATTCTTTAATCCAATCATTTCTTGTTCCGGTTTTGGCATAAGTGGGAATAACGTAAGATTGACAATGTCTGTTTCCTTCGACCCTACAATGTGCAAAGGTTCAGTAGGACCTAATACACCACGACTCCTCATAATTTTCATCAACGGGCCAGGGTATTGGATACCACCTTTTGCAGATCCAGGTAGGTAACTAATCAATTCAGCTGCAAATACTGCAAGTGTCTTCAACTGCCCAGATAGTTCATGCATCGTTGGTTGTTTGAGCACTTTTTGAAGTATTTTTTTGCTCAGGTCCATGGTATCAAGAAATGCATTCAAAGTTTTCTCCTTTTCAGCATAGCACACAGTGGTCTCGAATAACTTGTCCCAATTCAAAGCGAAATTGTTATTGGTCCAGGGAAGATTTGACACAACATCTGGATGATCACTTAGAAAGTCATGTCTTACTGGCTCTAGCAACCACATACCTTCCAAACGTAGGGAATAGGCTCCATTGACTTTGATCTCACGTCTGTATTCGTGAAAGGAAACTTTTTCGAGTGCTAGTTCACATTCTTTCTTCAAAGAAACCATTGGTTTGGTGAGGGTTGGATCCTGCAGTAATCCTCTGAGGAGTCCTGGTAATGACCTAAGGGCATGTGTGCCCTCGTTGTACCCAATTATATCCCTTGCTTGAGTAATGTAAACTTGATGGCTCATTAGGCAGCTTCCCCTTTTGGGGTTATGTGTTCCTTCATTGAATTCAATTGGAACATGGCCCATATGCTTTGAGGATGGAATGGGATGAAGAAAGACATCATACTCGTTTCCGATCCCTGCCTTCACACAATTTCCTGATGCAAACAAGTCAAGCTCTGGTAATTCTAATGCAGTATCAACATTAGTTTCAGGATCAGTTCCATCTTCGAATGTATCAGATAGAGTAGCAGGTGTAGACTGACTTGATAGGTTTCCTTCGTCTACATTGAGATTTTCTTGACCTTGTTGTGGCTCATTTACAATCATGGATGTGCGAAACTTCTTACTTGCAGCAGGTGTTGCCTTGGGCGCAAGAATATAGTTTTTGTCGTTGGGGAACACCTCAATTCCTAGATCACAGAACCACGAACATGGTACATTGTCATGGTACCATTTTGCATATTCATCAGGTTTGATAATATTATTTATTTTATCCAGTGAGGCCTGAATAGCATTTTCAATTTCCGAAGGGGATGGTTTGCCAGCCTGTTGACGCATTATTGTAAAAGTTTCCAATTTCTGACCAGCAACGTCAATTGCAAATAAGTTATTGGTGAGAAGTGCCAGGGCACATTGTTTGGTTCCCTGATTAAGGAGTTGTTGAGCATATACCATTTTGTCTGTACGGTCCCCTGGGGCAAGGAAATGATCGTGCTGTGATGCAAACTCCTTGGTATCATTTGTCATAGTTAAGAAGTTGTGGCTGAAAAGTTGAAGTATCATGTCAAATAAGCTCATGAACGGAATGAGATTGGCAACATTGCAATGTAACTCTCTGGCTCCTTTGTCATGCAGATGGAATTTTATATTTGCCTTCAACCATTGGAAACGATTATCAATGCCTGTGTGATTGTTTTTGATTGTTTCCATTTCAGAAATGATATTATAGCAATCATGATCCTTGGAAAGACTTGATTGAATACCATCCAACGTAACAACTCCAGTGGCATAGTCCCTAGCAAAGTTCAGAGACATGGCAATTAGAACTCTATAGAAATTGTTCATTCTGTTCCCAGTGCCCTTCTTAGAACTTCGGAATGGATTTTGTAAAATTGACATATGGACAAACATCTTGATGTTGTTAACAGTGACTGAAAACAATTTGATAGATGGGAAACGAGAGAGATTGATCAGTGGTTTCCCCCCCCCATCCTCCTCACGACATTGAATCATGATCCTTGATGATGTCATCGGGTTGAGGGATATGCATTCATTGAATGTCACCTGTGCTTCTTCATGGAGTGTTGCCAGAATGCTTCCAATTTTCTGAGCCACTCCATAGATGCTGTCAATGTCAAATCGGATGCTGTGCAACGGAATATCTTTAAGCTTCATATCTTTGAAACAGCCTCTGGTACTATTTGATGGTCTGAGAATATTGTTGTTGTTTTCGCTGATTGGAGGAACGTGTGGTGAGGTTCTGATATCTGGAAAGGCAACTGCAAAATCTTCGTGCACATTATGACGACAAGGGTCACCCCGCATGTTTGCTGCATCTGCAACATTGTTGTTCTCAGTATGTTCATAAGAAGATTCACGTAGCCGGGAATTATCACAGTGTAAACTTTTGGCATCATCCTGATGCTCATTGTATTTATACAAGATCATTAATTCCTCCATCATGGCCTCCCCAACAGTCACATCATTGCGGTCACCCACGCCACCTACAGGTGACATGCCAGGATTATCATCATCATCATCATCATCATCATCATTGCAAGTTGAAGTAGTCCCCTGGCTGTCGTCGTCAGACACGTATTCAGATGCCACGACCGTCACTTCGGCGGCAGCTGAAGGTTTGGGAACCAAAATGTGTTCCTGTTTCTTTTCCTGTTCCTGTTCCTGTTCCTGTTCCTGTTCCTGTTCCTGTTCCTTTTCTTTCTCATCGTCTGATTCGTCATTCATCGAATTTTCTCCATTATAATCATAACTTTCCCAGGCACTATCACTATCATTATCATTATCTTCAGTTTCGCCTTCCGGTTGTTCTACCTCCATCTCCTCCCCACCAAAACTGTCATCATCAGAAGAAGAGATAACAATGATCTGTTGAGAAGAATTATTCCTCTTGTCCATATATAAACTGCTTTGGGTGCACAAATTCTTGAAATCTTTCCTTTCCATCTCTGAAAGAACAGGCTCCACGAGTTCATTATTTTTGATCGTAGTATTATATAGGCCGACCAATACCTCTTCTTCATCTTTTAATACATTATTAGCCAACGCATTGTACTGCTCTTGCATGCCAGTTCTGATGTTTTCATCCACCAGATGCATGATAATGCCATCACTCCACAAAACAGACGACAGCCTCTCCTTGTCATCAGAATGTACCACCACACCCAAATACAAGGTACCTTCAAACTCTCTAGCAACGAATGATTTTGATTGAAACCTATTTTCGATTTCTGTTGATGTCATCTTGGTCTAAATAAAATTGGTGACTTCTTCATGAGGAATTGCACTTATACCAGTAGATAGTTGTGTGTGTGTGGTGTGTGTGTGTGTGGTGTGTGTGTGTGTGTGTGTCAGTTCTCTCTCTAAATATCATTCATATATTTTATATATTTTTTAATACGTACGTGGCTGACTAACCGTGAAAAGCATTGGGAGAACAAAAACCAAATTTTGGATTTTTTCCAAAATTGGGATTTCCTGAGATTACGGTACCGGTACGTACCGATATATTGGTTCCTCAACTGAATACAGCACTACTTGACGATGGACACAACATGATGTATGCTCCTAATATTATGTTATTTTTTATGAACTGTATTAATTCCCAAGCTGAGAGACATTAGTCCACACATTAGTCATTTTAATGAGAACTACTTTGGATTATGATGAAGTAGAAGATAAACCTACATTCCCCCATGTGAGCAGAGTTGGAAAAGTAACATGGAAATTTGTTGTGGCCGAAGCCTGACCTTCAGTAAACGAAGGAAATACCTGAATTGTCCACTTTTGTTTATTGAGGTAATGAAATTTGAAATCACGTATGTACCCTTTGCTTGTGGTGGTTGATTGCATAGGATCCATTTTGTCAGTATCCTGTGGACATCTTCCTTTTGAAAATTCGATCCTTTGCTTACGAAGCTCCAATTGTCCTTTCACCAGAGAAATGACGCTGTTCACTAGATCTATCGTTTCCTGTTCATGGCTGATATGTTCACTATGATCACCAGCTTGTTCCAAAATTTGTGAAAGCCGATGGATCACAAGGAAAAGTTCTTCATCTTTGCCTTTCGTGGCTCCCACACCAGACTCCATCATCAGACTGTTACCAATTGTACCGTGTAGGTACAGCAAGTTAAAAAAAGTTTTATCTTGGTTAAGTGTGCTGTGCTTCACGTTCTTGTTGCAGTTGTGTTGGTCCACCATATCCTTAGCTGACTTATAATGACTGTTGGCACTGTTCATTTCTTTGACGACAAATTTCTCTTTTGCTTTCTGATTTCTCCCAGTATCTGTAATTGTGGCCTTGTCATCCACATCAACACCGTCGGATAGTTCCTTGTTGAATTCTTCATATATAACTTCTGTTAAGGCAATATGAAATTTTATTGCACTGTCTCTATCCATAATACCATCCAAGTATTTTACAATTGTAACATAGAGCAATTTTGGAATCCTTAGCTTCAACCAGGCAAATTTCAGATCAAGGTTAACATAGTCATCCACGAGGTCAAAGACCTTTTTTGCTGATAGCAACATGCAAATGCTAAATGCGTGAAAATAGAATATATAACTGAAGAATGAATATATACAGGGCACCAGTATGTACCGCTGGGTGCAGAGTTTTGTCTGTTTAGTAGGAAATTAATTTGAGCACAGTAGGTGTGCGTGGTGATATCTACATACTGCTGAGTGGTGTGCAGGTACACGTACCTGGTAAGGGGTAAGAGGTATGCGAAGAGAGGGCTGTTGATAAATTTATCAGAATAATGTTTGCGAAGCGATGGCTGTTGATGAAGTTGTCTAATTTTATCATAATATTTTTTTGAATGAAGGAAGGGCAATAGTTATTTTTGAAAAAGCAGTGAAAAATATAGGAGACATGGTTGCCTTCCAAAAACACCACCACCACCACGAAGCCTATCTAGGCAACGCATACCGGTACATCACCTCAAATTCATACACTAACACTCAAATCATTCTAACATTGTCAAGTGTCGGACCATAGAAACAATATCAATTGAAAAGGTAATCAATTAAACAGGGAAGGTGTTGAATCACCATTGCATTCTGATCACATCCAATATAGAATGGTAACGGTATCCTAAACTTGTCTTTGAAAACTGTAGCAATTGAACATGCTTCCCAACCCACATGAAGATGAACAAAAGACATAAAAAGAATGCTAACAGCAAGGTTGCACCCGTCTTCGGAAACGGTAAACAATCAAACATGCTCCCCTCACATCATCAACAAGTACAAAACACATTGAAAATCAATTATCTTCAAAGATTGCCACACCCAACAATTGAAACCCAGAAAGCTTCATCGTCTCAAAGGAATCAAAAGGTCATTGCGCATATTATTACACAATATATATTGCAGAGCATGGTGCTAGTTACGGAAATTTCCATTTCCCTGGAGGTTTGCCAATAGACCCAAGGTGAGAATGAATTGTCAATTGTCCAGGAAATTTCCATTTCCCTGGAGGTTTGTCAATTGTCCCAAGGCAAGTAGGGATTTGTTTGTTTGTTTGTCAATCGTCCAGGAAATTTCCATTTCCCTGGAGGATTTGTTTGTTTGCTTGTCAATCGTCCAGGAAATTTCCATTTCCCTGGAGGTTTGTCAATAGTCCCAAGGCAAGTAGGGATTTGTTGTTTGCTTGTCAATCATCCAGGAAATTTCCATTTCCCTGGAGGATTTGTTTGATTGCTTGTCAATCGTCCAGGAAATTTTCATTTCCCTGGAGGTTTGTCAATAGTCCCAAGGCAAGTAGGAATTTGTTTGTTTGCTTGTCAATCATCCAGGAAATAGGAAATTTCCATTTCCCTGGAGGTTTGTCAATAGTCCCAAGGCAAGTAGGGATTTGTTTGTTTGTTTGTCAATCGTCCAGGAACTTTCCATTTCCCTGGAGGATTTGTTTGATTGCTTGTCAATTGTCCAGAAAATTTCCATTTCCCTGGAGGTTTGTCAATAGTCCCAAGGCAAGTAAAAAAATTTGTTTGTTTGTTTGTCAATCGTCCAGGAACTTTCCATTTCCCTGGATGATTTGTTTGATTGCTTGTCAAATGTTAAGGAAATTTCCATTTCCCTGGAGGTTTGTCAATAGTCCCAAGGCAAGTAGGGATTTGTTTGTCCCTATCATGTTGGTAAGGACAGAAATTTGGTCTTAATGTGGTCATAGAAGTTGGAAGTAAAATGATCGTGAACAGAACAATTAGTAGTGGTCATAGGATTGATGACTTGAACATGTATCAATCATAGATATCGAATGTCAATATTTTTTGCGTTCTCCGAAGAGGTAACTTTCTACCTACCCTACCCTATCAAGTTGGTAAGACCAGAAATTTGGTCTTCACCAGATCATAGAAGTTTGGAGGTCAAATGATCATGAACGGAACAATCAGTTGTGGTCATATTATTGATAGACTTGACTTGAACATGTTCATCTCACGTTCATGACATGTCAATCATAGATAATTAATAAATCTCAACGTTGATCAGTTTGTAGTTCATTGGTGTGTCATGAATACATCTATTATGATCAAATGACTTATCAATTACATGCCAGCAATAAGTAATATTGCAAATGATGTCAAGTCATCATTGTTGATGCAGTGACTGCAGTTAAGGGTTAGCACTAGGGTGGGGTTGGAATTCTAGGTACCGTGGTTTCACCAATATATGTATCCTTGTCAGTAGTCAACTTGCTTAAGTATCAATGCCTTCATAATGCTTTTATCCTCATAAACTATGTGTTGAAAAGAAGATGCTTTCCAACTAACATAGCACTGAAGGAGACAAAGGTTGAGATTAAGGTTAAGTTATCAGAAATACCCTATGCATTCAAGAGAAAAGATGCCAAAAAACCACAAGTAACTTTGAAATTCAAATTGATGAAACACATATAATGTAACAGCATGATCTCTTGAATGAAGTGATTGTATGGTGCTTGCTAACCACTTATCCATTCTGAATCCAATTCAAACATCCTGACACAATTGATTTACCCTACCCAGAAAATAAAATACCATAGAGTATACATTTTTTGCATTCTCTGAAGAGGTAACTTTCTACCTACCCTACCCTATCAAGTTGGTAAGACCAGAAATTTGGTCTTCACCAGATCATAGAAGTTTGGAGGTCAAATGATCATGAACGGA
>PJEL010003887.1_pt1 | contig 12535 bp, 9 predicted proteins | sample 1853271 | NCBI WGS metagenome assembly PJEL01 (sample SAMN08108733, study PRJNA415343) | Invertebrate metagenome, whole genome shotgun sequencing project. | host: Globobulimina | place: Sweden: Gullmar Fjord | collected 2015-08 | reverse complement strand
GATGCCACTCCGATTTCCGGCCCCGCTTTGGTATGGAAGACAAAATCGGATTCGCGTTCCATGGAGCTTTCTTCAACGTTAACGATAGAGGCGATATGCTGTCCATGTTCCTTCGCATATTTAAGAGCCGCCAAAGTATCCGCCGTTTCCCCCGATTGGGAAATAAACAAGGCCAAACCGCCTTCGGGTAACGGCATACTGCGGTATCTGAATTCTGATGCGATATCCACCTCAACAGCTAGGTTTGCCAGCTTTTCAAACCAGTATTTGGCAACCATTGCGGCGTAATAGGATGTTCCGCAGGCAACGATCGTGACTTTTGGGAGGTCCGCCCAGTCAAAAGGTAAATCTGGAAGTGTTATCGTCCGACTTTTTGGATTAAGGAAACTGTTGAGTGTTTCACCCATTACAGCGGGTTGTTCCATGATTTCCTTCATCATGAAGTGACGATGATTGCCTTTGCCGATCATCGCGCCAGAAAGCTGCGTCTGTTTAATCTCACGGGTAACTTCGGCACCATTACGATCATAGAAGGTCGCACCTTCACGCTTCAACACGGCCCAGTCGTCTTCCTCCAGGTAAGATATGCGGTTTGTAAGGGGTGCAAGAGCCAAGGCGTCGGAGCCAAAAAACATTTCACCATCCCCCCAGCCAACAGCAAGGGGTGCGCCACGCCGCGCGCCAATCATCAAATTATTATGACCCTTGAATATCACAGCAAGAGAGAAGGCACCCTGAAATTTCTTTAAGGAAAGCGCCATTGCTTCTTCAGGGCTCTTACCATCATGCAGAAAGCTTGTTATTACCCATGCGGCAACCTCTGTATCCGTATCGGATTCCAGAACGTAATCTCTTGCTTCCAATTCTGCGGCAAGTTCCCGATAATTCTCAATAATTCCATTATGAACGAGCGCTAGCCGATTAGTCATATGTGGGTGGGCATTGGTCTCGTTCGGAACACCATGAGTAGCCCAACGCGTATGGCCAATACCAGCCAAACCTTGTAATCCGTTTTTTTCCAGAACCGCTTCAAGATTTTTCAGCTTGCCTTCTGCCCGCCGTCGATCAAGACCATCTGCCGTCAGTGTTGCAATACCGGCGCTGTCATATCCTCTGTATTCAAGACGCCTTAATCCTTCAACTAAAGAAGGAACAACGTCTGTTTTACCCAATACACCGATAATTCCGCACATAGGAACCTCTTTTAATTCAATATTTTAATATTATTTCTTAAGACGTGACTTCATTTTTCTGAACCGTGTCGCCCAACCGGTTTTTTGGCTCTCATCTGCGCGTTCAACCATCAATGAATTCGCTTCTACAGATTTTGTCACTGTGCTGCCAGCGCCAACGATTGCGCCGTCTCCGATTTTGACAGGAGCGACAAGGGCTGTGTTCGAGCCAATAAAGGCACCCGCCCCAATATCCGTTTTGAATTTATCATATCCATCATAATTGCAGGTGATGGTACCCGCACCAATGTTGGCCTCTGCGCCCACCCGAGCGTCCCCAATATAGGAAAGATGGCTAACTTTCGCGCCTTTTTCCAAAGTGGATTTCTTAACCTCAACAAAATTCCCGATTTTTACATCTTCAGCGATATCCGCACCGGGCCTCAGCCGTGCAAAAGGACCAATTTGGGAACCAGCGCCAATTGTTGCACCCTCAATATGGGAATTTGCCTTGATCCGCACGTCATCACCAACAATCACACCGGGTCCAAAGAAAACATTGGGTTCGATAATAACATCTTGTCCGATTTGAGTATCAAAACTGAAGAAGACGCTTTTAGGGTCAATCAGTGTGGCCCCTGCGGTCATAGCAGTATTCCGCCAACGATTTTGAGCAATTTCTTCGGCTTGAGCCAATTGTATTCTGTTATTAACACCAAGCAGTTCAGTATCTTCACTAATAACAACTTTGCAGCTCAGTCCCTTGTTTTGGGCTATTTCAACAATGTCAGTCAGATAGTATTCATCTTTTGCATTCTTGTTATCTATTTCACTAACAAGTTCCTGAATATATTTACCGCTGATTGCCATGACGCCCGAATTACTCAGTCGGATCGTCCGAATTTCTTCACTCGCATCAAGTTCTTCAACAATTGCGGTCAAATCTCCCGCTTCGTTCGTGACCATTCTGCCATAACCAGTCGGATCGTCTGGTTCAAATCCCAAGACAACAACCGCAGATTTTTCATCCTTACGTCGCACGTCTACCATCCGGCTTAACGTTTCACTGGTGAGCAAGGGTGTATCGCCATAGAGGATCAATACATCCCCATCAAATCCTTCGAGTGCCGGTAGGGCCGCCGCGACCGCATGCCCCGTGCCTTTGGCAACTTCCTGAACAGCAATTTCGGCGGGTGATACTTCCTGTTTCACATCCTCCATGCCAGGAGCCACAACAACGATGGTCTTCTCAGGTTTTAAATCAGCAACAGAACCCAGAAGATGAGAGACCATGGCACGACCAGCTATCTGGTGCAAAACCTTGGGTTTCTTCGATTTCATGCGAGTCCCAGAACCCGCCGCCAATATTACTGTCGCTATCGCAGTCATGAACTGTCTCTATCTGTATGAAAAACTTTTAAACTGTTTTTATCGGTTGATCGCACTCTTGCACAGTGTTTAATGTCGTTCCAAATCAAACAATGTTACTGGACTTTTCAAACATGCAACCTTTGCGTCTCTTATTCGATCTTGACGGCACCCTGATGGACACAGCGCCAGACTTGCATGCAACACTAAACCACTGCCTGATCACGGCTGGCAGACCCACTGTCACCCTCAATAGTGTTAAACATATGGTGGGTCAAGGCGCCAGGGTTTTGCTTGAAAGAGGATTAACGGGAACAGGAGGTTTACCTTCACCATCTGAATTTGAAGAATTGGTTGTTCTGTTTTTTGAGTATTATGCTGATCATCTTTCCGAACATAGCGTGATTTATGAGGGGTTAATTCCTGTCCTTGATGCCCTAGTCACCTCTAAATGCAGTTTGGGAATATGTACGAACAAGCCTGAGAAATTCGCAAAATCTATCATCACAGATTTTAATCTGGATCAGTATTTTCCAGTTATTACTGGCGGTGACAGTTTTGATATCCGCAAACCCCACCCTGACCATATTTTGAAAACAGTTGATCTATTACCCCTAAAATCAGGTAAAACAGTGATGATTGGGGATACACATAACGATATTGATGCTGCCAACGCCGCCAAGATAACAAGTATCGCCGTAAGTTTTGGATATTCGGATGTCCCGGCTCGTCAGCTTGGTGCAACTCACACCATCGATCATTTTAATGAACTTCTTCCTCTGCTTATTGAGATATTCTGACCAGTATGCGGGAACAACGGAAGAGCACTGATTTTATTGCCAGAAGGAACTTCTTTTCTCTCAATCCAGCTTAAAATATCGTTCCAGACAACAGCGGCTTGCAGATCCCGCATTAAAAGATGCCATCCATCTTGATAAAGAACAACGTCGGCTGATTTGGGAAGACGGCTAACAACCTCTTCCACTGGTTTTTTTGGTATTACCTCATCATTTGCACCATAGAGAAACAGGGCGGGCATCGTCATTTTCTCCGCGCTGTCATAAGCGTCATCCATAAGCCCCACCAATCCATAAATGCTGTCAATGCGCGTCTGCTTTATAAAAAGAGGATCTTTCCCCAAATTCTGCAACATCGGGATATTGTCTGATGCCTGAATACCAAGCCCCTTCCCGCTCGGCTTTGCACCTGGAAACAAATGCGCGGAAATCCAAAGTGTGGATTTATAGAATATATTAAGGGATTGCCATCCCCAGACAGCGGGAGCAGACAAAATCACACCGTCAACTTCAGGAAATTCCGGGTCGGATACAGCCGTCATAACAACTGCGCCCCCCATACTTTCGCCAAGCAGGAATATGGGTACATTTGGTGATTTTCTACGAATAACTTGTACAAAGGACGCTAGATCTTTCTTCAGCAACTCCTTCGATGCCCACACCCCAACTTGATCTGTTTCACCAAACCCTCGTTGATCATAGGCATAGGTTGTTACCCCGTGCTGCATCCACCAACTAGCAGGAAAAGCAAAAGCATTTCGGTAATCATTAAATCCATGTACGGCAATGATAATGGCATTCTCTTCATCAAGAGCAGCCCACTTATGTACGGGTAGGTTTTTCCCATCCGATGTCTGAAGTTCACTTTCTGTAATCGCAACAGACCGCTGAATACTTCCGGCTTCTTGAGTTATGGGGGCACAAGCCGACAACCAAGCAACAAACACTATTGCGAAAAAGGACTTAAACATTATCAAACTTGTCTCCTGCAAGTCAGCTCTATCAGGAACAGTCACACCCTGCCCCTCAATTTAAATAGAGATTACAGCAGCGGATATTAAGGTCTAGTTTATTTCAGTTTAGTCACCATCATACTCGCTGTACCTTCATTATTTGTGTAAAAGAAATCCCAGTCCATGTTTAGCATTTTTAACTGCAAAGGATTGATGGCATCATTTACATATAAATACATCGGTCCTGAAGATTGCGCTTTAAAGGTAAAGGTATCTTTGTTGATCGGGAATGTATCCCCCGCTTCCAGTCCAACTTGCGCGGTAAGTGCAAACCAGGGCAACGTCAGATGCCGTTTTAATGGAAGGGCAACAGGAAATGGTGGCGTCAAACTGTCCCAAGGTTTTGCCAAACCCCTATTATCTGCCAGAAAACTCGCATCCTTCCATTGGTCCAGAGATACAAATTCAATTTTGTAATAACGTCCTTTTTCTAAATTGATCCCTGTCGCGATACAGGGGGAACTTACATTAATATCCACCAGTCTCTGTGTTTTGATCGCGTCAAAAGCAGTTGTGCTCATCGCGCTATCTTCTTTGCATGGATCTATATGGGCCACCATCGGCACGTCAACGATCCGTACTATTGCGGTGATACCAAGCAAGATGACCGCAGCGAGGAAGGCCAGTGGAACAAATTTTTGGCGGACAAAATCTGTTCCCACGCGGGCACTTTTATTGGTTCTGAAAAAATGGGCAACGGATGCTGCCCAACTTTGCCGGGGTACAACAACCTGAATACCCTTAAATTCAGCCCATCCAGCCTCCGCCAATTTCTGAACATTTTGGCGAAGTCGGTGTCCCCATCCAAAAAAGACAATGAACAGTCCAACAAGGCTCAGGAAGGGGATAATATGCTGATGCCATGAATCCGTCCAAAACCGAGGAAGAACATATTCAAGGTAAGAAACAGCCCCAGCTATACCCCCTAATATGGTGGCACCTCGCCCATACTCACTGTAATCGATGACCCATCCAGGAATACCTGGAAAATAAAGCGGAAATGCAATCAAAGCCAATGCAACAACGAGCATGCAGAAATAAGCAACCCGGCCCCAGGCGACAATATCCTCTGATCGGCTGAGAAGAGTTCCTCTCTTAAACGCGCCATTAAAGCGTTCGAAAAACCGATGTTCGTTCTTCGGTTCAACTATTGAGCCATCGTCCTCACAAACCAAAAAATTTCTGGAAATACCAGCAGGTGCATATCCCGCATTCATATCTCGGATACGTTCAAGTACGCTGTGATGTATAACAATCGAGCCTGTATCTACAATTTTTCTTGCATTTTCTGAGTGACACAAACGGTAGATATTTCTTGGGCGATAGCGATAAAATACACCAGTTCCTCTCCTTGAATCATACATTTTCCCGGTTGGTTGCGCCCGTTTTTCGTAATCATCAACATGGGATTGATTATAGGTTAGCCCACCATATCCCAGCTTCTTTGAACTCGCCGCGTCCATCATCCAGTTTAGTGGGATAAGCGCCAGGTCATCTTCGGGGTATCCGCCCCCAACATTAGAATGCATGCCGCAGAACCAAACTTGCTCAATACGTTTCTGATCTTCTTCACTCGATTGATCCCAAAGAATGGGATGGAACGTATGCCTCTCATCATCAATCGCCAGAGCATGGGCAGCGTGTTCAACATAATCCCCTAAAATTTGATCTTTGAACTGATAGGGGTAGATATATCTATCCAACGCATTGGCAAGTTCATCGATGGGTAAGCCCACAGCATCAACCGTATCCCAGACCCCGATAAATTCAATGTCTTTTTGTTCAGGATATTCTGCATTCAAATCATAGCAGAAGGTTTTTTTGAAATCACTGGCATCGAGAACGTCACTTCGCAGAATTTTGTTTCGAATTGTCCGTGTAATCGCGGACACTATTTTTGGAATCCAATGGGTATTTTGCTGCCAGTAACTCTTTCGGTAACTCTTATAGGCCTTTGAAATAGCTCTCTTAAAACCTTGTTCAGTTTCCAGAGATAGTCTTCTTTTTGGATTTTCTGTATCCAGATTATGAGGCCACAGAGGAATTTCCTTAGACGTATTCAAAATACCGCAACTGCCGATAAAATGCGCCAAAACGCGCGCTGTAAAAGCGCCGCGACTGAAGCCAAATATGTAAATTTTATCACCCGGCTGGTAGTGCCTGCACAGTTGTGTATACAAGTCCCGGACATTGCGTGACAAGCCCCAGCCAAAAGCACCACCGAGTATTGTCAGTGGTCTGAACCCTGATGTTCCAACGCCATCGTCATAAAAGGCGATCTGTTCATGAAAATCATCCTCATCTCCACTTAAGTCCAGAGATTGGAATAAACGCCAGACATTGCTCTTGTCCCGTGAGATGGAGCTGTTACCGGTTCCGTCAGACAATAAAATTATTTTCTTGGATTTTCTCGGATACATACTTACCTCCCAGAGTGCAAATATATTTCAACTATCTAATATTTTAACCTAAACTGCAATATAAAATGGAACGTATTCCATAAACATTTCGCTGAATAAGTGTATCTATATCGATAGTTGTGAAGTAATTGTTCTTATTCTGTACACGAATAAAGACAGGCGTTGATCAGTGTTTCCGCCAACTGTTTTTCAATTATATAGGAAATTGTGCCTGCTGGACGTTGTTTTTCCCACACTTGGCTTAAAAAATCTGGAAGTGTGTCACCAAAAACAACAAGTTCGATTTGGCTAAGCTTGGCGATAGACGCGCCCTGCTCCTGCTTATAAACACGACGAGCGTCGATACCAATAACGCAAGACTGAGCAGCGAGCCAGCTTGCGGCTCGCTGTCCAGTGATTAGAAAGACGTTATTTTCCTTTATAATCGCCATCGCGTTTTTCAAAAAAGGCGTCAATCGCCTCTGCGTGATCTTCCGTATGGTGACTTAGTGCCTGGAAAGCGGCAGACATTTCAAGAAGACTGTCGAGACGCGTATGCTCTCCCTCGCGCATCAGCTTTTTAGCAAGGCGCAAGGCATGAGGTGGGTTTTTGGCGATCCGGCCAGCCAAGTCATTTGCAGCGGCCATTAGATCATCATTTTCAACGACTTTGGACACCATGCCCCATTCAAGGGCAGTGTCTGCATCAATCATTTCACCGGTGAAGGTCAGTTCGGCGGCCCTGCTGCGGCCAATTGTGCGTGGCAGGAACCAAGCGCCCCCATCCCCTGGGATAATACCGAGTTTCACGAAACTTTCAGCAAATTTAGCTGATTTACCGGCAATCCGTATGTCGCACATGCAAGCCAGATCACAGCCTGCGCCAACAGCTGGACCATTGACCGCTGCTATTGTTGGTACTTCAAGGTTATAAAAAGCTAACGGTATTTTTTGAATGCCATGCCGGTATCCTTGGCGAAGTTCGGTTGGGCTCCCTGCAAACAAGCCCTCTTTATCACGCATGTGTTTCACATTTCCTCCGGCGGAGAAGGCTTTGCCTTTGCCGGTCAGGATCACGCAGCGAACGGAGTTATCCTTGTTAATGCGATTTGCAGCATCGATAAAGGCTTCAAAAATGAGATCGTCAGAGAGGGCATTACGCTCCTCCGGGCGATTAATCGTGAGGGTTACAATTCCCTCATTCTGTTCGTATAATAAAGGTTCAGTCATTCGCAAATCCTAGTCTGATTTTACCTACTTGAAAACAGGGGAGATACTTTTATGTCTTTTTTAATTTTTCAGTGGGGTTCTGAAACAGGATTGGCTATTGTGGCCCGCAACGCCCCTATCAGGAATTTCGACCTTGAAAATCGCAGTACTCGGGGCCGGGATTACCGGCGTAACAACAGCATATTATCTGGCCAAAGAGGGACTGGATGTCACGGTTTTTGATCGCCAGCATGCGGCGGCAGAAGAAACCAGTTTCGCCAATGGGGGACAGATTTCTGTCAGCCAACCCTTCCCCTGGTCCAGACCAGATCTACCCCTCAAATTAATGAAATGGCTTGGGCGAAAAGATGCCCCTTTAGTCTTTCGCCTGCAAAAAGATCCGTTTATGTGGCAATGGGGAGTACGTTTTCTTTTAAATAGCCGACCTTCTGCCTTTTACGAGAATGCAGGTAAAATCCTTCGGCTAGCCCTTCACAGCAAGGCCTGCCTTGATGCGCTGACTGAGCAGGAAACCCTTAATTATTTTAGAGAACAAAAGGGTATCCTCAAGCTTTTTACCGGCGACAAGGAAGCGGCGACCACTTTTAAACAACATCAATGGCTTGCTGAAAATGGACTTGAACAACGACTGCTGAATAAAGAGGAGTGTCTTGAAATCGAGCCTGCCTTGCATGCCGCTCACTCTCCCTTTACTGGCGGGACATATTCGCCGGAAGATGAAAGCGGTGATGCACATCAATTTACGCTGGAACTTGAAAAAGCCGCCAAAGATCTTGGGGTGAATTTTTGTTATGGTTTCGACATAGACAGCTTTAATATTTCTAATAACAAAATCACAGCTTTCACGTCCAATAACAAGACGTATAATTTTGATAAATATGTTTTATGTTCAGGATCTTATAGCCGTTTTCTGGCAAACAAAATTAACTTGAAACTCCCCGTATATCCTGTGAAGGGATATTCGGTCAGCATCCCTATTGGTCGTTCTAATTCTGCACCGCTTACCAGTATTACCGATGAGACAAACCATGTGGTGATCAGCAGACTTGGTGATCAACTTCGCGCAGCGGGCACTGCTGAAATAAATGGATACCAAACGGATCCCAATCCGTTACGGGAAGATTTGGTCCTAAAAACAGTCATGGATCTTTTCCCCGAATGCGGCGATGCGTCCAAAGCAGTTCGGTGGTGCGGATTGCGACCTATGACAACCGACAGTGTCCCGATTATCGGCCGCACGGGATATGATAATTTTTATACAAATACAGGCCATGGACCGTTGGGCTGGACTTTATCGTGCGGTTCCGCTCAACTATTGTCATCATTTATTGTTGGTAAACCTACAGAGCTTGACATAAGTGACTATTCAGTTGATCGTTTCTAGAAGTTTACCCAGCGTATTCCTCTAAACACCAAAACAACAAGAACTGGACAGTCAATGTCTGCACAGCATTCGGCCGCGGCCCTTCCCAACTCTTACCGGGGAATTTTCCTGTATTGCACTGCGATCTTTCTGTTTGTGTGTATGGATAGCATTGCAAAATATGCGTCGACAATTTTCGAACCTCTACAGGTCGTCTGGGCTCGATATTTTTTCCATATGGTTCTGATGGTTATTTTTCTGGCTCCGACCCAGGGGCTTAAACTAATAAGAACCGCAAACCCAAAGTTACAAATTTTCCGATCCATGCTCCTTTTAGGAGCCACGGTCTGCTTTTTTACCGCCCTTAAATACATCCCGCTGGCCGATGCGGGCGCAATGGGAAGCACGTCCCCTCTTTTTGTAACGGTCTTATCTGTCTTAATATTGGGCGAAAAGGTGAGTTTTAGACGGTGGAGTGCCGTTATCATCGGTTTTATGGGAGCTTTGATAATCTTGCGACCTGGATTGAGTGCCGTTCATCCCGCAATGTTCCTTGTGGTTGGTATGTCTTTTTTCTACGCGTCGTATCAAATAGCGACCAGAAAGCTAGCAGGTGTTGATGGTTCTCTCACAACATTGTTCTATACTGCATTGGTTGGAACTCTGGTCATGTCAGCAACTGTTCCATTCTTTTGGACCATGCCCGATTTGCAAGGTTGGGGAATTTTGGCCGTCATCGGATTAATCGGTGGTGTCAGCCACTTTATTATCATTCAGGCTTTTTCTTTCACCACAGCGTCAACGGCTGCTCCGTTTTCCTACACGCAACTTATTTGGACAGCGATTTTTGGTTACTTCATCTTCGGAGATTTACCAGACAACTTCACAATTATTGGCGCATTAATCATTGTCGCAAGCGGCCTGTATATTCTCTATCGGGAGCGTATTACAAATAAATCATAGGCCTCTTCAAACATCCGAAGATACCTGACAATCATTTGAACTATCCGTATCCGTATCAGGGTTCGGTGTGCGGAATCGATTTTTCGGAAATTTAAGGGTGAAACAGGTTCCTTTTCCCAATTCACTGTCCACACTAACGGTTCCATCATGAAAATCGACAAAACTCTTTACCAGAAACAGCCCAAGGCCCGTCCCCCGTTGCGGGGTGACAGTTTTATCATCTCCAAGGAAAAAAGGATCAAATATCTGATCCAGATTTTCAACAGGAATACCCGCTCCTGTATCCTTGACCATAATTACTAAATACTCGTTTTCAACAATTTCACAAAGAACGTCAATTTGCCCCATTGGAGGGGTGAATTTAATAGCATTTGAGATCAGGTTATTAAGTATTTGTTGAAAACGTAATGCATCTCCAAAAAACTCAACAACTGAATCACATAATCCGGTCTCAAGTTTTACGTTAGATTGATCGGCCAAAAATTGATGCAGGCGGACAGAATTATGACCGACTTCAGGTAAATCAAACCATTTTTCTTCCATCTTGAATTTGCCAGATTCAATGCTGGAGACATCCAGAATATTGTTGATTAAATCAAGAAGATGCCGACCGGAAAAGTGGATATCCCGAGAATATTCCTGATATTTCGCATGCCCCAATTTTCCAAAAAACTCACCAGATAAAACTTCAGAAAATCCAATAATTGCGTTTAAAGGGGTTCGTAAATCATGCCCCATATTTCCAAGAAACTGACTTTTAATCCGATTGGAAAGGAGAGCGGCTTCTCTTTGTTCTCTAAGTTTTTTCTCAACCTCTCTCATCTTTTGAATATTATGCTTAAAAATTTCGGTGGCGTCCGAAATTGTTGCTATTTCAGTGCTACCGGGATTGTCAGGGAGCTTTATATCAAGATCTTTCCTTGCCAGTTTTTCAATGGCTCGGGTAACCAATTCAAGGGGACGTGTTAGACGCCGGCTCAAAACGAAAGCTAGAATTGTTGATGTAATAACTGCCAGAAACCCCAATATTATATACCAGAAGCTAATTGTATTTCTCAAATCAGTCAAAATGGCTTCGATCCGATTAACGGACCTGTTAGCAAGCGCTACGGGCATCCCTGTACAGCCCGCGCCCACCAATTCGTTTTGAATAACAATATTCCGGCATAGCAAATTACCACCATGATGAGAGATATAAAATGTACCGTCAAAAGGGCCTGTGGCAGTATTTTCATTTTGATGATGATCAGCGAGCGGTGAATGATCATGTAATCCAGTTGTCACACTAGAATTATCTAAAGCGTAAACTGAATAATCAATTTGAGTGTTATTTTTTATGTTCGTAAACACGTCTTTCAAGCTCGAGAACATTTTCCCAAGTGCAAGAATACCAACGGGGTCCCCAAAGTCTGAGTAAAGAGCAACAACCGTTATTAGACCAAATTCGAAATCTGACTCACTGCTTTGTAATTTTATCCCAAGATCCTTGGCCAAATTTTTAGGTATCAGAAAGTAACTTGAAGTAACACGCTCATTCCTGCCGAGCGGTTTACCCGAAAGTTTCTTGTATACGTCATTGATCGCGTTGCCCGGTTGTTTGTAATAATTGTCCAAGTTCATTTCATTTGCAGTGTCCGGAAAGGTTGCTACCAAGTCCCCTTCTTCATTCAATACTGCCGCAAAATCAAACAGACCGTCTTTATTCTGATGGGAAATCAGATGTTTTAACGGATCAACCCTATTTTTGGCGACCAGTGAGCGAAACTCTTCTGATCGATCAAACCCTTCAGCTGCGTTTTCCAGTTGTCGAAATTGATATTGGATCTCGCCCTCGTAAATCTGAAATCCGTGCAGTAAATTGTGCTTTGAATCTTCAATGGAATTTAGCCGGATTTCATCTGTATGCTTTTTGGATGCGTATCCCCATTCCAACCAAAATATGGCACCAAATAAAAGCAGGATCACGACCAATACAAAATTGATCGTCAAAAGAAACTGAAAACGGATTGCAGTCGGTTTATCAATCATTCAGAAAAACCTTGTACAAACGGCAAAGCTCCTTCGTTTAGTATTATTGCTTTTGCTTCCGCGGAAGTGACAAATTTTATGACTTCAGCAATCAAGCCCTTTTTATCCGTCTCGTGATAAACCAGCCCTAAAACAAGATTAAGAGGATATCCCGCTTCGTCTGGTTGTTTACCTACGAGTTTGAGTACCTTTACGATGGGAC
>PJEL010003886.1_pt1 | contig 12537 bp, 24 predicted proteins | sample 1853271 | NCBI WGS metagenome assembly PJEL01 (sample SAMN08108733, study PRJNA415343) | Invertebrate metagenome, whole genome shotgun sequencing project. | host: Globobulimina | place: Sweden: Gullmar Fjord | collected 2015-08 | reverse complement strand
TAATTATAGCCATGATTGTTGATTTAATTTTATATTATATAAATACTTTCATTAATATTATTATTTACTTCTTAGCCAGTTAAAGAAGAAATATTCCCTTAGATAAAGCATGTCTTGAGAAACTAAATCAATTATATCTAATAATGAATGGAATACCATCCCTATAAAGATGAAAAAGAAATAACTTGAGAATAATGAAATGATTGCTATTAAAATATGAAATTCTACTGTATGTAATGGGTGAAATGGTTCTCTTTTTCTTAATCCTTTTTTATGATTTCTTCTTATTTTTTCTTCTAATTTATCATAAAAATTAAGTGCGCTTTGTAGACTTATTTTTTTTGTCTTGGTTACTGCTAAAGTATAATGATCTATATCTATTAAAACAGAAGCTAGAAAGATTGTTATGATATAAGTGTAGTTTAAATTTGGCGCAACAATCCAGATTAACAATGAAAAAATTGCCCCATAGAAAATATGTTGTTTTGGATACATTTATTCCTCTATCTTTCTTATAATTTCTGCAAAGGCAGGTCTTGTAATGAAAACACCTGCTGTAATTCCTATAATGGATGTTATTGCAAATCCTTTGAATAAACCTGCTCCTGCCCAATATAGGGGCAATAGGGCTACTAATGACGTTAAATAAGCAGTCATTACTACAAATAATGCTCGTTTCATTCTTTCTTTAATTGAAGTTTCTTTCCCTGTTCTTGCTTCATCTAAGATAACAATTTGTTGGTCCACTCCCGTACCAACTGTTGCTAAAATTCCTGCAATAGATGGAAGATCTAAATTCCAAGAGATAAGTGATGCAACACCCAAGATAATGAATAACTCTGAGAAGGCTGTAAATAGAAGGGCTAGAGATGATTTGAATGTTCTATATCTAATGAAAATTAAAATAGCTACTGCAAATATTGCAGATGCTCCTGCTAATAAAATTAAATAAACAAACTGATTTCCTAGAAGTGGAGAGATTGTGTCCATTTTTACTATTTCTAGTTTGAATGGAAGGCTTCCTGTAATCAAAACTGTTTGAAGATGATTCATGGAAAGTTGTGCATCTAAAAATGCATCTTCTTGTGTTACTCCTGAACCAGAACCTTGAATGCTAATTTGAGTTGTTTCTCTTCCTTTTAATCCAGCACTTATTCTTAACCTATCAACCTCTACATCATCTAAGACTAATGCTAAATCTTCTAATAAATATTCGCTATTTATTGGATCAAGATCTATTTTAGAAGTTATTTCTGCGTGTCTTCTAGCTGCATCAGGACTTAAGAAGATAGTGAATTGGAAATTACAAGCATATCCTCCTTGTGATTGGAAGCATTGAGTTATTGCTGCACAAGTTGCATCGTTTCTACAAACATCTACGATATCTCTTTCTCCCCCAATAAAGACTGTTTGGTTTGCTATTTTTGCTTCGAATTTTCCTTGTTTTGAAACTAAATCTTCTAAGTCTGTTGGAGTTGCTCCTGCGACTTCAATTAACATGTATTGATTTCCTGATAAGTCTGTTACTTGTTTTATTTTAACGTCGGAGATTCCAAAAACATTGAATCTATTCTGACTAACTTGTATTAAATCTTGAAATTCTGATTCAGTTAGTTTCTTTTCAGGTTCTATTAAGGCTCTTGCTCCGCCTTGAATGTCTAGGCCTGTTTTTATTTTTGTTACTGGAATATTTTTAACTATAATTTGAGGTGTCTGATTTGTGAAAAGAATATAACTTTCTTGGTCTGTTGTTATGTCTAGTCTTTGTTCTTGTTGGTTTGCGAATAAATCTGAGATTATTCTTGTGTAATCTTCTAAATTATTTATTTTTTCTCCATTTACTTGTTTTATTATTTCTCCAGAAGATAGGCCTTGTTCAAATAAAAGTGAGTCTGGTTCTACGGAATCTATTAATGCCCCTGTCTTAAAACTAGGACTAATTGCTAAAAGAGATAAAACTAATACAATCATTAAAACCCAAATTCTCCAACCTATTTTCATATTCTTTTAGCCTCCGCATACCATTTTAATATTGAAGCGTTTGTAACCCACGTATTAAAAATATCAAATCCTAAACCAATTAATAAAATTGTGAAAATTTGTCTTAATGTATCTGAGAATGAGTAGATGATTATTAGTGCAACAGCGATGGCAATTATAGAAGTTAGAGTCATTGTTAGTCCTGTTTTGAAGGCTCCAAACATTCTCTTGTTTAAGGATTCCCCTCTTTTTCTTAAAATTCTTGTTGTTAACAAGATGTCTGTGTCAACAGAATAACCTATCAACATTAACAATGCAACTATTCCTCCGCTTGATAATGTCATGCCTAGTAAGTCTACTAAAGCAATAGTCATAACTATGTCTGCAAATGCTGAAATAATAACTGCTAAACTAGGGATTGGTGTTTTGAAAATGAAAAAGACAACTAATGCCATGAAAATAAATGCCATAATTATTGCTAATCTTAATTGTTGATAAAATCCTTGAGATATTGAAGATCCTGTGAATTCTGTGGATGAGTTTTCTGAATCTAGTGAATAACCAAGATAATCCTCTAAGGCAGGTCTAATTTCTTCAGGGCTTGCAGAAGTTTCAACAAAAAATGCTTGCTGTTTCCCTGTTCTTATATCTGATATTGTTCTGGCTGTTAAATCTAGAAACTCCGTCGATAAAGCTTCCTTTAGCTCATCTAAATTTACTTCAGAGTCAAAAACTGTTATTGTTGTTCCTCCTGAAAGAGAAACGTCTTTGTAAATTATATCTCCATTAACAGATACAAAATAACCTAAATAAACAATTGAGAATATTAAGAGCAAAGCTGGAAGTATTAAGAGTTTTTTGTAATATTTATCGTGCCAATTCTTTTTTTCTTCATCCATTGTTTTATAGACAAGTGAGGGTTTTTAATATTAATTAAAATGCGCCATAGGGGAATCGAACCCCTGTCCTCAGATTGGAAATCTGATATTCTACCACTAAACTAATAGCGCTTAGTAAAATATCTTCTGGAATGGTTTTAAAGGTTACTATTTTTGAAATGTATCTTCCTGTGGCAATTAGAACATAGCACCTGACATTTTTTTATTTCCGTCTTTATCTTATCAATTGAGTAACCGTTTGAGACTAGAATTGAGACTTCATTTTCCTTTTCTTTGCCTTTTTTATGATGAAAATCTATTATTGCTGGGTGACTTTCTGAACAGATTGAGCATTCTAGTTTTTTCTTATATCTCCAAAACCATTCTCTTATTTTCAACTTTCTTTTTCTAACATGTAATTTCTCTGATTCATTATTTATCTTATACCAGTTTCTGCGATATGCTTTTCTTTTTTCTGGATCTTTTATTGGCATTCTGTTTTAAGGTTTCCAACCTATATAAAAGTTTGTATACTTTATTTATAATTTAAACGGCCTCGACAGGATTCGAACCTGCGACCCCTTCCTTAGGAGGGAAGTGCTCTAATCCAGACTGAGCTACGAGGCCAGTTGAAATAATTCAACGATGCGGGGACAAGGATTCGAACCTTGGTAAGCACTAAGCTAACGGAGCTTGAGTCCGTCCCGTTTGACCACTCCGGCATCCCCGCATATGAAAATGAATTATAATGGTGTTTTAAAGATTTGCTTTTATCTTTTCAGCGACTTCTTGTGGAGATAAATCTGAAGAATCAATAATTAAATCTGCCTGGGCTTCTTGATCAAAATAGTCAATACCATAAATCTTTTTCCACTCTTCCCTTTCCTTGGCTTCTCTGGATTTAATTATTTCTTTTGTTTGTTCCTGAGAAAGACCGTCCCTTTTTGATGCTCTTTTTGCCCTTTCATCTAAAGAAGATTTTAACCACACTTTTAACGTTGCCTGAGGAATCATATGAATTGATAATTTTCCATCTAAGATTGTATTGTCTTTTTTTGCTAGTTCTAATTGCAATTCATCTATTATTTCATGTAATTCTTGGCTTTGGCCAAATGGAGTTTCCCATAAATTTATTGCTGCATCAGAGTCATTTCTTGAATTAAAATCAGGGATTTCCAGATTTCTCTCATCTGAAAGAGTTTTGAATAATTTGTAATAGTGTTGCTCTTTTACTTTTCCCTTTGAGATGTCTTTAAATAATTGTCCTGGGGAGAAATAATTTAGAGATAATTTTTCGGCTAATATTTTTGATACTGTTGTGCTTCCTGCGCCGGGCATTCCAGAGACAACAATCAATTTTTCCATGGATTTATGTGTGGGGAAAGATTTTTATACCCTCTGTCTTAGGAATTCTTGAAGACGGCCATAGTAGTTGGGTCACACCTGTTCCCTTTCCGAACACAGAAGTTAAGCCTTCTACGTCTTGTGCGTTAGTCTCCTACAAGAGGCGAAACACTGATGCTGTCTTCGTTTATTTTTTATAGTCTTATTGATATTAATATTTATGAAGAAAACTCTATCTAAACAGGAAGCCAAGGATAAGATTGAAGAATATTTTAAAGGCAAATTAGACAAAGATAAAACAAAGAAGATTAAAAGGTTGGCTATGAAATATAAGATTCGGTTAGGCGATTATAGGAAGAAGTTTTGTAAAAAGTGCTTAGAAGAATTAAGTAAAGGGAAGATTAGAATTGCGAATAATTATAAGATTGTCGAATGTAAATGTGGTTTTAAGAACCGTTGGAAGATTAGGACTTTTTAAACTTGGTAATCTCTGGAAGCATGTCTGATTGGCCTAGAAATGCTGCTCTGCAACAATATCTTTTCAATCCAAGGTCGTCTAAGACTCTTGCAGATTCCTCTCCAGCTTCTGTTCTTTTCTTATATGTTTCCCATAATTGTGCTATTGGTTTACCGCATGAAAAACATCTAATTGGGATTATCATGAATATTAGTGAAAAAGTGCGTTTAAAAAAGTTTTGATTGGTAAAAATTTATAAACTCTATTTGTTAAAATATTCGCATGGCAAAGAGGTGTGTTTATTGTTCTAAAGATTTAGATATGGAATGTGTTTTGGATGTTTGTGAAGGTTGTGGTCATGGTGTGTGGGGGGAGAAGATGTTTAAAGCTATCAAGGAAAATATGCAAGGAGCAAAAGAAAAGGGCGATTTACATCAAGGAAGTGTTACAGACAATTTATTCTAGGTGAGAAAGCTTTTTAAACTACTATTTTTAGGTAACTATATGGTAAAGGGAAAGAGAATTAGAGAGAAAGGAAAAATATCATTTACAAAGTTTTTCCAGAAATTCAAGGAAGGAGATTATGTAGCTGTGACTAGGGAGAAAAATCAGACAGCTAGCTTCCCTAAAAGAATTCAAGGAAGGACTGGAAGAGTAAAAGCTAAGAGAGGGAGATCTTATGAAGTTGAAATAAATGACTTAAATATGGCAAAGCAATATATTATTAAGCCAATTCACCTTAAGAAAATAAAGGTAACTGAAAAATGAAAGTACTTGATTTAAAACCTGTCCACTTGGCTGAAGTTAAGGAATTAACAAAAGACCTAGAAGAAAAAAACCTAACTTTATATTTGAAGAAATTTGGAAATTTGGATTTGAAAAAGTCTAATGAACTAGCAGAAGAAATAATTAAATTAGATAATATGAAGATAAAGGACGACGATGTTGTGAAGATAGTTGACTTCCTACCTAGAAATATTGAAGAATTAAATAAAATTTTCAAGGATTTATCCTTGGATGAAAAAGAGGCGAATGATGTTCTTGAAATTGTTAAGAAATATTGAAAATGAGCCATCAAAAAGACGACCATGCTATTGTATTAGATTTTCTCCCTTATGGGTATCCGTTAGAGGGTAAAATGATTCCAGTAGTGCAAGCTATTGGAGAAACACATTTTTCATTATTGCAATTAGCACCTAGCAAAGGTATGACTTTTGCATTAAATGAAAAGGTTTATATAGGTTCAGAGAAGAGAGATAAGATATATTATATTCAAGGTAGGCTTCCAAAAGAGAAGCTTACGGAGACTGCTAAGATCCAACTGCAGAAATTCATCGAGAATGTGGTTGCGGAGCAAGAAAAGAAATTCGTTGAATTTTTTAATTCTGCTCAGGCGATAAATACGCGACTGCACCAACTTGAACTTTTGCCAGGCTTTGGAAGGAAACACACCAAAGAGATCTTAGTGGCTAGGGAAGACAAGGCCTTCGAGTCCCTTGAAGACATAAAGGAAAGGGTTAAAGGCGTACCAGATCCAAGAAAAGCTGTTGAAAAAAGGATTTTGGAAGAAATCATGGAAAACCCTAGACAAATATTGTTCGTAAGATAAAATGGTTGAAAAGGAAACAAAACAAGAAAAGCCTGAGAGAAAAGGTATTATTAGTGAAACAGAGGAAGTTTTAGTTAGAATTTCTGGACAAGATATTCCCGGGAGTAGGGGAATTTATTCAGGGCTAACCAGAGTTAAAGGTGTTTCTTGGTCAATCTCAAATATTATTTGTAAAAAACTTAACCTTGAACGAAATAAGAAGATAAAAGATTTAACAAAAGAAGATAAAGAAAAAATAGAATTATTATTAAAGAACTTGGAGATTCCTGATTTCTTAAAGAATAGAAGAAATGATTTTGACTCTGGAGAAAATAAACATCTTATTGCTATTGATTTAGATTTAAGAAAAGAATTTGATATAAAGAGATTGAAGAAAATAAAGAGTTACAGAGGATTGCGACATAGTCTTAGATTGCCTTCAAGAGGACAAAGAACCAGAAGCAACTTTAGAAAGAGTGGTGTTGCTGTTGGTGTTAAGAGAGCTAAGCAAGGTAAAAAGAGTTAATTAAAACAAAATAACAATGATAAGAAAACATAAAAAATTTGAGAGACCAAAGAAAGCTTTTGAGAGCGATAGAATCAAAGAAGAAAATACGCTAGTTAAGAGATATGGTTTGAAAAATAAGAAAGAAGTTTGGAAAGCTGACTCAAAGATTAAATATTTTAGAGGAAGAGCTAAAAGTCTAATTACTGCTGATAAAGAAATGCAAGATAAATTTATTACAAAATTAAATGCAATTGGATTGAAAGTTAATAATGTTGTAGAAATCTTGTCATTGAATAAAGAAGACCTTTTGAAAAGAAGGCTTTCGACAATTGTCTCTGATAAAAGTTTAGCAGATACTGCAAAACAAGCAAGACAAATGATTGTTCATAAAAGAATTATTGTTGATGGGAGGGTAATGAATGTTCCAAGTTATATTGTTAAAATTTCTGAAGAGGATTCTATAACTTTAAAGAAGAATGTTAAGAAGCCTAAGCCTGCTCCTGTTGAGGAGAAAACAGAGGATGTGGAAGGAGATATTGCTGAGGAAAAGCCTGTGGATGCAGAACAACCAGAATCTGGAGCAACAGAAGAAGCAGAGAAGAAAGAAGAAGTTAAGGAGGATGCAAAATAATGGTAGAAGAAGAAACTAAAGGAAAAGTTGTAGAGAAGAAAGAAGAAGTTGTAGAAGTTAAAGAAGAGAAAGCTGAGGAAGTAGAAGAGAAAAAGGAAAAGAAGAAAGAGATAAAAGAAGAACGAACAGGAATCGCTTATATTTATGCAACTTATAACAATACAATTGTTCATCTTACAGACTTAGCTGGAAATACATTATCTAGGGTTTCTGGAGGAATGGTTACAAAACATTCTAGATTAAAAGCAAATCCAACTACTGCAATGTTTGTTGCAAAAAGAGCTGCTGAAAGAGCTAGAGATGTTGGATTAACATCATTATATGTAAGAGTTAAAGCAAAAACAAATGCTCCTGGAATGGGTCCTGGTGGACATGAGGCTGTTAAGACATTAGGAAAAGAAGGATTTAAGATAATTAGTATTAGTGATGTTACAAAAGTTCCTAGGGGCGGACCAAAGAAGAAGGGAGGTAAGAGAGGAAGAAGAGTTTAAAAAGCAACTTTTCATAAAATTAAGATGGAACTAATAGAAAACACACCGGAAAGATTGGTTTTGAGAATGGATGCTAAATATGGTTTAGCAAATGCGATTAGAAGGAGTATTGATGAAGTTCCTGTACTTGCCTTTGATGAAGTTGAATTCTTTAAGAATGGTTCTGCATTATATGATGAGGTCTTAGCACATAGAATTGGGTTAATCCCGTTAAAGACAGATAAGAAAATGACTGCTAAGACAAGACTAGATATGAAATTAGTTAAGAAGGGCCCTAATTGGGTTTATTCTGGCGATTTTAAGGGTGGTGTGAAGTTAATTCATGATAATATGCCTATTACATTATTAGATGAAGGGCAGGAAATAGAATTGGTTGCAACAGCAACTTTAGGAAAAGCATTAGACCATGCAAAGTATTCTGCAGGATTATATTATTATAAGGAATTAGTAGAGGTTAAAAGTGGAAAGTCAGAAGTTGAAAAAATAATCAAAGATTCTAGGGGTTTAATTAAGCCTGAAAAAACTGGAAGTAAGTGGGTTTGTGATTTGAAAGATGCTGAGATTGATACAATAAAGAAATTAGACAAAGATGCTGTACAAGATTCTGGCGAAATAATTGTGTTTATTGAGTCATGGGGTCAAATGCCTGCTAAAGATATTTTGGCTGGGGCTATAGGTGCTCTGGAAAAAAATCTAGCAGAGTTTGAGAAATCAATAAAATAATTCTGAAAAATGGAAAACACAAGCAATACAAAACTTAAAATAAGAACAAAGAGAAAAACAAATCCTGAAATAGTTGAAACTTTGGATGAATCTAGAAAACATCCTGCATGGGGAAAGGTTGCTTGGATATTATCAGGAAGTAGAAATAATTATTCTCAAATTAATTTAAAAGAAATTGATGAAAAAACAAAAGCAGGAGATACTATTGTTGTGCCTGGGAAAGTTTTAGGAACAGGAAAGATAACAAAGAAAGTTAGAGTTTGTGCTCTTTCATTTTCCAAGGGCGCAGAAAAAGCAATAAAGAAAGAGAAAGGCGAGGCCGTAACTGTTTTGGAAGAAATTAAAAAGAATGCGAAAGCAGAAGGAGTTAAGATATTAAGATGAAAGCTAAATTAGCAAAACCAGATATAATTATAGATGCGACAAAAGCAATACTCGGAAGATTAGCAAGTTATTGTGCTAAACAAGCTTTGCTTGGAAAGAATATTGTAGTTGTTAATTGTAATGAAATTATTATTACAGGAAGACCTAGAACAACAATTAATGAATACAAAGAAATGAGACAGAAAGGAGGATCTAGTTTGAAAGGTCCGTTTTTTCCAAAGCATCCTGAAAGAATTGTAAAAAGAACAGTAAGAGGAATGTTGTCTTACAAACAAGTTAGAGGCAAAGAAGCTTTGAAAAGAGTAATTTGTTATAATGATGTTCCAGAACAATACAAAGATTCCAAGAAGATTTCTGCTGGAAAACCTAAGAATACTAGGACAATTAAATTAAAGGAGTTAAGTAGGGATATTTAACATGGATAAAATAATAGTTGTATCAGGAAAGAGAAAGACATCTGTTGCAAAGGCAAAGATAAAAGCTGGAACAGGAATTGTAACTTACAATGGTGTGCCTTATCAAGAATTAAGAAGGTTTCATAAATTATCATTGATGGAGCCAATTGAGATTACTAAACAAATCATGGGAAAATTTGAATTTGATATTGAAGTTAGAGTTGTTGGCGGAGGAACAGAAGGACAAATACAAGCAGGAAGATTAGCAATTGCAAAAGCAATTGTAAAGTTCACAGAAAACATGGATTTGAAGAAGGCGATTGTTGAATATGATAGAAACATGCTTGTTGCAGATGTAAGGAGAAAGGAAACTTACAAGCCAGGGGATTCAAAGGCAAGAGCGATGAGACAGAGTTCTAAGAGATAAGGTTTATTAATGGATTTCAACTTTCTATTTTATGAATATTGTAGGTAGTGCGTGGATGTGGATATTGATTATTGTAATAATTTTAGTGATTATTGGTTTAGCTTTCTTATTTTTTGGAAGTGATGGAGGCATTGGAGGAATAGGTGGGAATGCAATACCTAGCCCACCTAAATTACCTAGTTAAAATGAAGAGGATTTGTTTTGTTTTGTTTTTATTGTTGTTGGGTTTTACATTTGTAATTGCTGAAAATGGTGAAGATGAATATGATGCAACTATTAAGCTTAGTGAGGGTTGGAACCTTATTACTTCTTATGCAATAAAGGATGCTTTGGGATTTGAGGATAGGAATGGAGTGTATTCAATTGAGGATAGTGATTATTCTAGAAGACAAGTTGAAGAGCAAAATATTAAGGCGGTTTTTTTATATGACTCTGCTTATGGGGAATATGTCCAAGCTTATCCAACAAAAGAAACAGATAAACTTTTTAGGTTTACAGAAGATTTAATTGCTGATGAGAAAAGAGGGAATGGGCGCGGGGATTCATATTATAGACTTACAGCTAGTTCAAGGTGGGTTTATTCAAATGTTGAACAAACAACAGAAGTCCATGCTTTTGATGGGCCTGGAAAAATCAATAAGCTTATTCTTTTGAAGGGTTGGAATTTTATGGCAATAAGTCCTGATTGGGAAGGCAAGAAGTTTGCTGATATAAAAGGAGATTGTCAGATTGAGGAGGTTTATTTCTGGGATGCTGTTAATAAAGAATGGGATGAAATAAGTGTTGTTCCTTATGGACGTTTAGGTTATGGGTTTATTATTAAGAGCGTTAATGATTGTAGCTTGAGTGAGGGTGATGACGAGATTCCTCAATTACCTTAATTTTTTAATAAGGTTTAAAACATCTAAAAGACTTAATTAAACATGGCATTACCTTGGATAATAATTACAATTCTTGTTTTATTAATTATCGTTGCAATTGTAGGTATTTTAGTTAACAAAGACAAGAAAGGAAAGAAGAAAGGCACTGATTATTATTCTTTGTTCACAATGGGTGCTATTTGGGTTCCTTTTGGAGTTATTATACATGTTTATGAAAGTGAATCTTTTCTAGGCGGTTTGTTCTTTATACTTGGATGGATCTATTTAATGCTAGGATTGGCACATGTTGATGAATGGAAGAAAGACAGAAGATTTTTTCCTACGAAGAATTCTTCTAGGGCTTGGTTGATGTGGCTTTTACTTGGTTTGTTAATATTAGGTATTTTAGTGAGTTTTTATTTTAGTAGAGTTGCTGGATGATGAAAAAGAAAATCCCAAATACTTTTATTATAATATTATTTTTTCTTGCGGTGGTAATGATTGTTCTGGGATTTCTAAGGGAAGATAGTTTGTTTTATATTAGAGCTGGGATATTTGGTGTTGGTGGTTTGCTAATAGATTTGTTGAATAGGAAAGTTAAGAAGTAAGGTTTAAAACTACCCATTTATTGTTTTTATTATGGATAAAACTAGAAGATTAAGGGTTGGGGGGATTGTGTATAAGGATGGTAAATTGATGATTCCCAAACATAATAAAGAAGGGAATGAATATTATGTTCTTCCTGGTGGTGGAATTGAAGAAGGTGAAACCCCACAAGAAGCATTGATTAGAGAATTCAAAGAAGAAACAGGATTTGATGTTGAAATTGGGAGACTTGCTTATTATAAGGTTTTGATTAATGGTAAAGATTATTTATTAGACTTGATTTTTGAATGTGAAATTGTTGGTGGAAAATTAGAGATAAATGACCCTGATAAAAAAGTTCAAGAGATTAAGTTTGTTGATAAAAATGAATTGGATAAAATTGTTTTTTATCCTAAACAACTAAAAGAATATTTGTTCAAAAAACAAATCAAGGAAGCTGTTTTTCTAGGACTTCATCATTATCCGGAGTGATAAAGTCGTATAGCACTGTTTGAGAACGTTTTGATTATTTTAACCTTAATTCATCAATGTATAACATTCCTCTTTGAATTCCATTAATTGAATCATGTTGCCATGTTCTCCTGACTTCGTATCCTAATTTCTCTCCAATTAATTTAGGGTCTGTTAAACTCCCGCCAAGACTATAGGATGGAACAACAACGACTCCATTTGGTTTAAGATAATCCTTACATTCAACCAAGAATCTTTCTAATAATTTTGGAGGAATTATCATGCTTGTAGAAATTGAATCTCCCACTGGGGGGTTACCTGGAAAAAATGGGATGTTCCACATAATCATATCTGCATTTTCTTGTATGTTCTCAAATAGATCTCCTTCAACGATCTCGGTTTTATCTTCTAAATTAAATCTTCTTACATTATTTCTTGTATTTTGAACTGCAGATTGGGAAATATCAGACATGATTGTCTTCTTTGCCCCATGTTTAGCCATAACAATACCCATTATCCCTGTTCCAGAACCAATATCTATGGCTGTTTTATCCTTGAAAAGATGTGTGTTGTAAAATAAATATCTTGCGTGGTATCTTCCAGAAGATAAGAATGGGCACCAGACGCCTTTTTCTACAACAAATCCGTTGAGCATGTCTTTTTCTCCAGAAACATCATAATCAACTTCATGGGTTTCATGCTGGTGTTTTTGCCATTGGGTTAATACTATATTTCTTTGGGCATCATTCATTAATTTAAGATTTTCTTCTTTTAGTGTTGTTTCCATTTTAGTTTAATTTCCTCGCAACTGAATT
>PJEL010003885.1_pt1 | contig 12538 bp, 9 predicted proteins | sample 1853271 | NCBI WGS metagenome assembly PJEL01 (sample SAMN08108733, study PRJNA415343) | Invertebrate metagenome, whole genome shotgun sequencing project. | host: Globobulimina | place: Sweden: Gullmar Fjord | collected 2015-08 | reverse complement strand
AATCGTTTTGTTTTGTTGCTTGTTGGTAAACTCCGTTATTGTGGATTCTAATTGATGAATAATAGGTTGTATTGATTGATAAAATTGTTTACCTGCACTAGTGAGCTCTATTGATCGAGTTCCTCTTTTGAATAGGGTAATACCAAGTTGTGCTTCAAGTTGTTTTATTTGATGACTAATGGCTGACGGTGTCAAAAATAATTGCGTAGCGGCATGTTTAAAGCTTAAGCATTTTGAGGCAACACAAAATGATCGTAAGCCACGTATAGGTGTTTGAATGGGCATAATTTAATCGTTGTTAATGGAGACAATGGAAGATAGCAATACTTGAGCCAAAAGATAAGTTGTTAACTATTAAGGTTTTATTGCATTTTTAAGTATGTGAAAAGCTTTAGGTTGCACTAATTTAGTGACACTGCACCAAAACTATTAATGAAAAATAAGCAAAGAAAAAGGGCATCAATTGATGCCCTAAAGTTAAACAAATTAACAGTGTAGGTGTTTATAAAGAATCGGGGGAGATTCAAAAACAGTTGTATCTTACATGCTCGAAGTAGGGGTTAACAAATGATATAAATTAACGCTATAGATTAATTTCCTTCATCTGATATTGTTGATGTCAGAGTCTATGTTGAATTTTTTAATTTGTTTAGTTGCATGGCTTTTGAAGCCGCAATGATAGTTATTGTTAAAAGGCTAAAACAGTTCTAAGGCACGATTATTTTTATAAATATTTAGAGCGTAAAGTTGAGTAAACGTTATCTTCCTAAGAAAAAACCTAAGAGTGAAAGCAAAATTTTAATCATAGTATTAAAGCTTAAGCGGTTAGCATTGCTGTGATTTTTTTAATAGTACTACCGGATAACTGTTGTTTTTTACTCGTTATTTTGACGACATTAATACTAGTACCACTGTTAAAACGCAAAAACTTATCGAGTGTTCTTTTCAACTCAATGATGAATCCATCTACCGAATCCGTTTCTAAATGCAGATTAATAATCGTTAAAGCGCCGAGCTTTCTATCCATTTTTGCATCCATTCTGCCTGAAAATACTGTACCCCATAAAATTGGCAAACTGAAATAGCCAAACTTTCTTTTATCGGCTGGCACGTAGCACTCAATCTGATAATCATAGTTGAACAGTGCGTTAGTTCTTTTACGTTGAATTAGGATATTGTCAAAAGGGGAAAGTATTTTTACTTTATCCTGAGATAGTCTTTTCTTGAGCAGTTCATTAATGGTTGGCAAAGCAAAGTAAGATTGATTCTCTACGTTTACCTCAGTTAGTAAGCCCTCCTCAAGCATTTGCAGGCAATGCAGTTTTACCGATTTTTTAAGACCTTTGAGCAAATAAGATATTTGCTCAGGCGTACCTATGGCATTTGCACGTAAGTAGTTAATGATTAAGTGCTGAAAATACTCCTTTTCGCTCGGTATACTGGCATCTATGCTGGTTGGTAGTATCCGTTCTGTTAAATCATATACTTTTTGGAAGCCTTGTCTTTTGGCGACCATAAGCTTACCTTCCATAAAAAGTTGCTCTAGCGCCTTTTTTGCCGGCTTCCAATCCCACCAACCAGTTTTAGACTCGCGAGTATCTTTGAAATCTTTCGCTTGTAACTGACCTTCTGCAGTAATTCGCTCTAGAACATGTGCCATGCTTTTGTCATCTTTGCTGAACCAATGCAACTCTCCTTTTGCAATAGCATTCTTTCTCGGCAAGCTATAGCGGTAATCGACCATGGGTAAATATGATGCGGCATGTGACCAGTATTCAAAAATTTGTTTATTTTCTAATAACTGCTCGATATGACTATGATGATAATTTTCAGCGCGATTCCATAAACTGTGATGATGTGCGCGCTCAACGACAGAAATTGAATCAATTTGGACATAATTGATGGCTTTAATCGCTTTATACGTCACTTCTTTACCATTACCTATTTTGTTTTCTGACTGGATGCCTTGGCTTAATATAATTGCTTTTTGTGCATCTTTTAAACTAAGGGAATTTTTCATGTAATGAATGACATTCATAAGAGTGTGTTCTAGATTGTAACAGCAAAAATAATCTTGTGAACGCCATTGATTTATATCGTCTGCTTGAAAGTTTGGTTTATTTACTTTGCGAAAAGTTGTACTAAAAATTATTTTATTTTGAAACTATCTCGTTTATGACTAACGCCATGAAGTATGACTGTGTGGATTTTGTCGTAAGCTGAAATATGCTTAAGCGGATCTGCATCTAATATTAACAAGTTTGCTATTTTATTTTTGGTAATTGAACCGTAGCTATTATTTATATTCAATGACTTTGCATTGTTTATAGTTGCTGCTGACAATATATCGGGTAAGCTCACACCTAGCTTATGTAGGTGTTTTAACTCCCAATTTGCTGACACGCCAGGTTGTGAAGCATAAGTTGGCGCTGGCGGTGTATCAGTGGCTAGTACTAAAGGATGGCCTTTTTTATATAAATATTGCAGCACTCGCTCGCCATTGTTTAAAATAGTAGTCATGTGTTGTTGAATTTTGGGTAATGTTTTTTGTTGCCATCCTTGCTGTATTACTCGGCTAAACCATTGGCCATTTTCACTGTGATACCAATCTAAAGTACTGGCTGAAATAACGTTTTTATAATCGGGATGATGTAGGTGGGTGCTGTCTGTTACATCTCGTAAACTGCGCATAACGTTCAATGTTGGTTGATAAGTTATACTTTTATTGATGATAGTATCTGCAATACTTTGTACTTCATCAGGTAGGCCTTCTTTACTTGTTAGATCTAACCAATTCCACATGCCGTGCCCGAGAATATCAACATCAACATTGGTTGCCACTTTTTGCATATCTACCGCATTGGCATGCGCCATCATTTCTAAACCATATTTATTCGCAGCTACGCGTACTCGTTTGAGGAGATTATTGCTAATGGTTGGCCAATGACTTGCCTTATCGAAGCCGTCTTCGGTATAGACTTTCACACAAATTGCGCCATCTTCGGCCATGCGCTTTACCACCATTTCTGGCGAGTGTTGGTTAGCATCAAAGTTATTAGGCGCGTCAGCATCGATACCGGGTTGATATATAAAATATTTACGTTGTTTAATCGCTTGCTCTAGATTAGCGTCAAGTAAGTTGTAGCCGCCGACAATTGGGGCCGAACCACAATGAAACATATCCGGTTTTATCGGTGCTTGGTTAAACTTTGCCACATTCACTGGCGTGCTGGACGGGTCTAAAATTTGTGTGATGCCGTAAAATAAATAACTTCTAGGTTGTTGCTTTAAAAAAGCTGTTTGTAATTTTTCGGTTTCTGCAAAGTCTGCTCGTATTCCCGGCATAGTGCCAGTGTGAACGTGAGCATCCATCAGCCCAGGAATTAAGAATTTTCCTGTGCCATCAATTTCAGCTACTTTGCTTTGGTTTACTATTTTAGTCTTCGATATTGAATGGATACGGCCATTTTTAATTAATACCCAGTGGTGTTTTAATGTATCAACATTGTTATTATCAATGGGGTTAATCACAGTGATGTTATTGATTAATAAATCACTGGCGTGAAGATTTAAAGTGACTAAATTTAGGCAAATAATAAAAATAGTTATCGCTATATTATTCATGTTTATTCTGCAGCTTTTAAGGTTGTTTTATCAGAAGCTGTAGCGTGAATGTTTAGCTGAGTATTAGCTTAACTTTAGTCTGAATTTTTTCTAATTTTTTTATTAATATTATTAAATCAGTGGCTTAGTTACTGTTTGAAAAGGTCATATTTTGCAAAGTAGTACTGAAAAAGTTGAAGTTGATTTTGAAAAGGCTTATTTCCTTGGTTCTTGGTTAATCGTTCCTACTTTAAATACGCTGACATTCATTGAAGATAAATCGATATTTGATGCAGAGTCTACTAGTAATGAGATAAGAAAAGTTACCCCTAAAGTGATGGCACTTTGTGTTTATTTAGCCAGAGCAGGTGGACTACCTAAGAGCCAAAATGATATTGCTGAAGCTATTTGGCCAAATAGAGTTATATCTGACAGTTCAATTTATCAGGCAATAGCCCAATTAAGAAAAGCGCTCAAACATGACAGTGAAAATATTGAATATGTCGAAAGAGTGTCAAGTAAAGGCTACCGACTGCGAACAGAAGCTATTGTTGTTGTTGAACAATATGCGCAATATTTACCTGCTAATAAGACATCAGCACTTTATCATTGGAAAGAAAAATCTAAGAAATTTTATCTACCGTTTCTGACAATGTTTTTTGCAATTATCGCGGCACTACTTATTTATCTATACCCGAATAAATCAACTACAGAGCCAGAGTTTATCGAGACAATCGCGGTATTGCCAACCGATAATTTAACCTCACCTAAAGTTATTTCATTTGACGGTTTTAGTCAGTTATTACTCAGTGAACTTGTTTCGCAATCAAAGGTAAAATTCCTTTACTCAAGAGTGAAAAACAATACTTTTGACGCAAAAAGAAAGTTAATTTCAAGCATACAACAAGATAAAGATAATTTAATTGCTTCATTGCAGATAGTAGAGCAAGGCAGTGGAAACGTACTCTGGGCAGAAAATTATTCAGCTCATCGTGCTAAATACTTACAATTAAAAAATAGTGCGGTTAATGGCGTAGCTAAGTACCTAAACTCCAGTAGCCAAGCGGGTACTGCTAGCATAAATAATATCGGTAAAGATGAGGATCTTCATTTTGAAGACTATGCATTGGCTAAACATTTATGGGATCAAAGACAAGAAACATCGCTTTTAAAAGCACAACAACTTTATGAAAAAATTCTATCGCAAGAAGAAGAGCATATTGGTGCGCTAGTGGGTCTTTGTCATACCTTTATATATTTGAGTGTTTACAGCCAATTATCAGAGGCTTCGGCATACGAACAATGCTTACCTTTGATAGCGAAAGCAATCGAACTTAAGCCTAATAATGGCGAAGTCGCTGTGACTCAAGCGATATTGTTATTCGATCAAGGCATGTTTAAGCAAGCGGGCTTACTTTTTGAAAAAGCGACAGCTAATGCGCCAAATTATGCCATGGGCCAGCTTTGGTATGGCAATTACTTACGTAAAATAGGCAAGTATCAGCAAGCGCTCGAACGCCATAAAACGGCATATTCTCTTGACCCATTGTCACCTATTATTATACGTGGTTTAGCTTATGCTTATTTAAACTTAAGACAAGTGGAAAAAGCGCGAAAATATTACCAAAGAGCGCTAATTATCGAGCCGCATTATGAGCATCGAGCCGTTGAAGAACTAGACTTTTTGCCACTAAATACTTTAAGAGCAAAAGCATTTTTATCTTGGCTTAATAACCAGCCAGCAAATATTGCTAATAAACCTGTTTATCAACTAACACAGGCATTAGTGTGGTTAGGAATGGGGAATATTGAAAAGGCAAAAGGTTTAATAACGGGCATTAACAATAAAGAGATCAATAAAGCATTTATGTTGTACTCGCAAGGGGCGCTTTACAGTGCGCAAGGTAGTACGAGTTTAGCGCTAGAAAAAATGACGGAAAGGTTAAATTTAGCGCCAAATGTTACTCGATATGTAATGCCGTATATATCGGCATTAATACACCATAATCAACATTTTAAAGCACTGAAAGAGTTTCGACGTTATTTTCCAGAAATAGCGTTAGGCCAAAATATTAATAATCAAAACAGTAGTCAATTTATCTTATTAGCTAGCCTACTTAATCGCGTTGAAGAGTATGCATTAGAACATCAAATTATCGATAAATTAGCATATTTTATCAAAGTAGAGAATGGTCAACTTAGTAAGATCGACAATATTTATTGGCATGCATTAATTGAAAAGCATGAGCGAGTGGTTGAACTGATAATAGCAGAATTCAAAAGTGGTTGGTTACCAGATTACAACGATAATACTTATGCAGAAAGTGATTTAAAAGCGCTCTATTTAAAGAGTGGCGGCACAATTACACAATGGCGTGAGTTAATGCGTATTAATCGTGCCGCGCTATAACTAACTACATCCATAATATTGAAAGGTTATCATTGCGGCACTATTTTTTTGATAGCATAAGCAGGTAAAGCAGATGGTTATGTATCAAAAGTTACTAGTTTTAAGAAGCTATATAATTAATAAGAGCATTTTAAAACTTAGTGAAATTAGTAGTAGTGCAAAAACCTTTCTCAACATATCTGCCGGTATACGTTGTGCTATTTTTGTACCAATGGGAGCCGTTATAAAACTTGTTATAGAAATAAGAAATACTGCTGGTAAATATATAAACCCCAATGAATGATTATAGTCAAAATCACTATTCCAACCGCTAATTAAATAACCTAATGTTCCTGTTAACGATATCGGTAATCCTATTACTGCTGATGTCGCAATAGCTTTTTTAATATCTATGTTCTTCGAAGTAAGATAAGGAACCGTTAATGAGCCACCGCCAATTGAGACTAATGCTGATATTGCGCCAATTCCCGTAGATGACATAACTAAGTGGCTATTTTTGATGTTATTGACAACAGCAATATTACTTTGGTTTTTAAATAACATTTTAATCGCTATGTATGCCATGAATACGGTAAAAAATACCGCTAAGTAGATAGGGTTTAAATGTGAAGCCAAAAATGTCGACGAAAAAGTACCTATAATTACGCCTATCGACATTAATCTTACAATTTTCCAATTTATTGCCTTATGTTTTTGATGTGCGAGTAGACTAGAAAATGATGTGCCAATAATAGATGCCATTGAAGTCCCTAATGCTAGGTGCATCACATCATCAACCTGAACTCCTTGCCGTAAAAATATAAATGTCAGTATTGGTACCATAATACCACCGCCACCAACACCAAGTAAGCCAGCAAAAAAACCAACCACTGCACCCAATAACGAGAAAGCTAATACCACCTGAATGTCGACCATTTATATCTTCTTTATTATTTAAAAAGAAAATTGTATATAAAAAAGTGAGTGGTAACATATCGACTAATTGACAACCAATATCGATAATATGCCAAAATTATTTAAAATAACTCCATCAAAAGCAAGCGAGCAACTATTAAGTCGCCCGATCACGGTTGTAAGCCGCACTATCGCGATGAACTCAGTTGTAAGTAAGCATAGCCATAGCTGGGGACAATTTGTTTATGCACATTCAGGTGTTTTAGCTGTTTCGACATCTTTAAACAGATATATAGTGCCCCCCGAACAAGGTGTATGGTTATTACCTGAGATTGAGCATGAAGTTACAGCGATCAGCAATGTTCAGTTAACTAGCTTCTATTTTGATGTTACTTTACTTGGTGTTTTACCTGATGAATGTTGTGTGTTGAAGGTTGACGATTTTTTAAAAGCATTAATAAAAGCAGCAAATAATATTAGAAATGACTATCAATGGCATAGCAGTGATGGTCGATTACTACATTTAATTTTGGATAGATTAACTCAGGCTCCTAGCGAAGTATTTCAACTTCCTTATCCGAAAGATCATCGATTACTTGCTTTATTAAGTGAAATACAGGCAGCACCTGAAAAAAATTATAACTTAGCTGAATGGGGGAATATTGTTGGTGCTTCTGCGAGAACCTTATCCCGATTGTTTAAAAAGGAAACAGGGCTAAGCTATAGCGAATGGCGGCAGCGACTAAATACTCAACTAGCAATTACGCAGCTATCACTTGGCAAATCTATTACCAGTATATCTTTGTACCTTGGTTATGAATCACCTTCAGCATTCATTTACATGTTTAAAAGAAAAACAGGTGTTACACCGAACTTTTATCGCGATAATATAAACAATTAAGGGTGAATTTGCTAAAGAATAATAACTAGATAATAATATAGCTAACTTAGTTTTTTATAAGTTAATTGAATCACATCACATAAAAATCCATTGAATAATGGTCAATTTTTTAGAGCTGCTTTTACTATTGGACTCTGCTTTCTAGCCACTTCTTCAGTGGTGTAAGCCAAGCTGGATCTGGAGTATAAAATGCCCCATGTTCTTTGCCTGTCGATATCGCTATTTCTTGATAGAATGAGATAGTTTCAGGATTCCTGTTTATTACATTATCACAAGAGCCTACATCGTCAGATGTTTCATAAATCGATAATAAGTTACCATGGATCACTACGGCTTTATTTTTAGCTAAACGACTAGTACAAGCAGCCATAATGACAAAATTTAGTGCTTTATTGGCTAATTTATTTGATGCTAAAGCCGTGATAAAGCCACCACGAGAAAACCCTATTAATGTAATGTTTTTCGCTGGAATACCTCTACTCATTAGAGCTGTAACTTGTTCACTTAGTGTCTTAGCGTACTTAAATGGATCTGTTTTTAAAGGGCGGTGGTAGGCAATTAAATTGTAGCGCGGGTCTGCCAAAGCCTTTTTAATAGCAGGGAAGTCATAGACACCAAATCGGTGATGTTTGGGACTTGGGTTTTTACCTTCAACAATGAGTCCGTGAGAATAAAAAACATAATATTCATTTACGCTTGGATTCTTAGGAGGGGAATTTAAGATGCTTTCTGCATTAGCGCAGAAATTTAAAGCTAGCGTGCATAAAATAAGGAAAATATTCTTCATTAAGTGTTTATACCGATGATTGTTTTATTGATAATTTACATGGATATTTAACTATTAGCTATCGGTAATCACAGCACAAACCAATTGTTATTACTGGCGTTGAAACCCAGTTCGAAAATTTACACCACCAACTAACTTGTCCTAATAAAATTTACTCACAGTTGTTGGTGGGCTATACAGTAACCCATTACCCTACGCAATGGAGCAAACTAAACAGACTTACCCCAGTTCAAATTAGTGTCCTAGTCAGAGTTATTCAAATAGATTTGTATTTCGTGCCTATTAAGATTTTGATATGACAGGGTTAAGTTACGATAGGATGCAGAATAGGTAAGGTGAGAGCTTTTATTGGGGCTAATGAAATGTACTTTAAAAGTTGGAACCAATCGATAGATACAAAAACGCCCTAACCGAGGTTAAGACTTACTGATTACAAGATAGCGGCTTGATATAGTTGGTGCTACTAATTATGCACTTTAACTGTATGAATCATATATCGAAATATAATAATTGCCCTGTGAGTTTACGGACAACGTAATACCCAGGCATTTTTGATTCGTTATTTGCTTTAAACAACTTTAATGAAACAACTTTAAGACATCCACAATAATTACTAGGTGAATGTCTTAGAAATATTTAATTTCTTAAATATTTTTCATTTCAGTTACGTGCTCTCGAAAATAATCAATTTTTCCATCGACTTCATGAGAAATAATGAAGGTACGACTAAATATTTCTGCTTCTTCAACGCCATAGAAAAATTGCTGTTCAAAAATAGTCATATACCAACCACTTTTTAGCGCATTTGAAGATACATTTATGATCTTTGTTCCTTGTGGAAAAACCTCAGCAGTTAGTCGTGTCAATATGGTAATAAAGTCTGCTTTATTCTTACATTTTTGCCAGCTTATATCTGTATCATCGTCATAATGGTCGATGCAAAAATCAATGTTATCGCTAATCAAATCGAGGAGTGATAAATCACCCTCTTCAAATTTGTTCAATAATTGATGAATGAGTAATGGCTCTTCTCTTGCTAACATTTTATTTGATCCCTAATGAGGTTAAGATCTAATCGTATACTTTACTTTTGTATAGGTATAATATTTAAATTATTATTTATCTATAGATAAAATTAATGCTAGAACTTAAACCATTAAGCTACTTTATTGCAGCCTATGAAGAGCGTTCAATAACTTCAGCAGCATCTCGATGCTTTATTACACAACCTTCTATAACTCATGCGATAAAAAGCTTAGAAAATAAGCTCAATAGCACGCTTTTTTTACGTAGTCGCCAAGGACTTACTCCCACGGAGCAAGGTCATAAACTCTATAAAAAAGTCAAAGTATTACTACAACAAAGTTTGCAAATTGAACAAAGTTTTATTGACGTTACAGTACAAGTTATTAAATTATACTTACAGCATGACTTGCGGCTAACTCGATATAATTTAATCTTTCAATTGTTGCGGGAGCAACAAGGCGCGATTGAGTTCACTTTAGTTGATAATATTGAACAGGCCGATATCGCCATCATGGATATTGAAAGGGTTCCTAGCCACTATAATTACCAAATTCTCGAACAAGAAGATTACTACTTAGTTGTTCCTACTGATCATCAATTGGCAGGACACATTTCAGTAAATATCAGTGACTTTGATAAATTAAATATTATTCAGCGTCCGTATTGCACGAAGCGCAAAGCATTTGAGCGCTTGTTAAAAAAGTCTCACGTTGAAATAAACATTATTGCTAGTGCACATCACGATCAGCAGTTATTAGATATGGTTAAAGTAGGGTTTGGGGTAGGTATTATTCCTAACTTACATCATGAAAAGGATAATTCTATATTGCATATTCCTATCATACTTGAGCAAGCAATAAATAGATCAATCGCCTTTGCTTATAGAATTAACCAACCAATAATCAAACAACTAATTTCTTCACTAAACTTTGATTTTATAAGAAGTAAACTCTAAAAAATAACTAATTAGGCCTTCTATTATTGATCATAGCATTTTCAAACTAAGTGAAATTAATAATAAAGTAAAAAAATCTTTCAATACCTTTACTGGCAAGTGTGGAGTTAGTCATTGGTAAGTACATTGTAACAATGCACAAACTAACGGCTATCACAGGGGCTAATATCCAGTTTAGATATAATAAACTTACTCTAGGTACTCTAGCCAGGGGAATACAAGTAGAGAGTGTATTTTGTGGTTATTAGCTTATCTGTATGGCGTGATGAATAATTAGACTGACACTCACTCTAAATTAATGGCTTGGAGCTTGTTTATCGGTTTGGCGTCGGGGTGCCGGCTACACCCAAAGAGGGTTAAACGCCGAACCCTCTCTGGACTCACCCGTCGCTGCTGCATTAAACGTGTTTCTTCCATGATGCCCAATATTATTCGACGTACCAGCGTTGATGGCACTTCCGTGTGCCAACAGCGCTTTCACTGGCATCCATACCAGTGATACGTGAATATTGCTCATCATTCCAGCGTTTAATGAAGCAGACTTGGTGTTTGGTTTATCTGTTGTGTTCATTTTAATTCTTTTAGTAATCTTAAATTTCAGTTAATAGATTACTTTTTATAGAATACTGCTATTGCAACAAACTCCTGATCCCTTCTCAGCAACGGAAACTGAATTTAGAATAGTGCGATGTTTATCGGAGCGTGACAGCAAGGATGCAGGAAGTAGAGTAACGCAGGAGCAGTTACCGAGATGGCGTAGACTGCCGTGTGAAGGGACGATTTTCGGCAGGTTTGAACATTTCACCTAAATTAAGTTAGAGTGTTTTGCTGAGTCGGGCGCCATGGGGAGTCCAGAGGGGCTTTTGGCGTGCAACGCCCCTCTGGGTGTTGTCACCACCGCGACGCCAGACAGTAAAATATGCTCCAAGCGGTTTAATTTATAACAACAAAGTTATCAAAATACTCATAATAACGTCTATAAAATTCAGTTGGTTATCGAATGCTGGTTATTATAGCTGGCTTGATAAGTTAGCTTCTAAATGATTAACAGGGTGTGGTGGGGAGTGGATAGATGATAAAATTTAGCTGTTAATAGATAATTTCAGCACGACTTGTAGTATATGAATCAAATACTAGAAGGTAAACTTTATTGTCAAAAGTAAACGGAATCTTCGTATGAAGCAGCACCTAATAGATTCCCCATTTAGTCACTCGATTAGCTCCTCCCCTCGACAAGTAACCCAGTACTCAGCCTGAGTCGTGAAGAGGGTAAATAGGTTACTCACTAGGAGGTTATTTCACTTCTTCGTGAATAGGTTTTTCTGTAGTGGCATAGTTAAGTTGACCACTAAATCTAGCTGGAAACCCCTTACATGCACTTTCTGAGACTATGTATTCTTTTTCCTTAGTTCTAGTTCTAGTTCTAGTTCTAGTTCTAGTTCTTGAAGTTGCTGATCCGTAAATACATCGACTGATAAATTCATATTGATATCCTCATGTTGAGGCTCATATAGATAGTCGTATTGAGGAGGGTGTTGATACTCAAACTGACACTAGATAAGCCAAGTTAGAGCGATACAAAAGTAGAAAGGGATCACATTGGTTATTTTGCTCCCGCAGGTAGTTTATTTACCTGTAGAAACAAGAAAACCCCTATGTAGCTCATAGTAAGCTACATAGGGGTCTCAATGAATGGTGCCGACTGCCGGAGTCGAACTGGCGACCTACTGATTACAAGTCAGTTGCTCTACCAACTGAGCTAAGTCGGCACACAAAGTTGTGTGCGATAAACAAGGTTTATCTTGGCACCGAATAAGTGATTAAAATAACTTACTCTGATTTGTAAAATAAAAAAGTCTCAACATAAATGCTGAGACTTCGTTATGAATGGTGCCGACTGCCGGAGTCGAACTGGCGACCTACTGATTACAAGTCAGTTGCTCTACCAACTGAGCTAAGTCG
>PJEL010003884.1_pt1 | contig 12539 bp, 6 predicted proteins | sample 1853271 | NCBI WGS metagenome assembly PJEL01 (sample SAMN08108733, study PRJNA415343) | Invertebrate metagenome, whole genome shotgun sequencing project. | host: Globobulimina | place: Sweden: Gullmar Fjord | collected 2015-08 | reverse complement strand
GTACAAGAAGGGCTTGGTGATATCACTATCGTTGTTGATGAAGCGTTATCCTTCGGTCCTATTATAATTACTGAAGATGATTGGTTCTTAGCACTTGCTCATAGTGATATAAGCTTCCGCTCGGCGGGTGCTATTGTTGATGATGAAATCATGACCTTTATCAATGAAAAAGTACATGTTAGCGCAATGCTAACCTTTTCAGATAATGTTGTTACCCATATCAAAACCGATGAAGTAAATTTTGAAGATGGCGATACTCAGTTCATTGCACAGCCGTCTGCAGGGCAGTTTAGTTTAATTAATAAAAAAGACTTTGTTGGTGAATTAACTTGGGGTGGCTTAGCGCTTAAAAGTACTGATGGTAACTTTACATTGGGTAGTGTTGCTATGGATACGCAACAATCAATTGTCAGCGGTAACTACCTAGAAGGCACTGCTATCCTAAGTGGTGATGCAAAGTTCTTAGTAGATAATATCAACTTCTCTGATATTAGCGGTAGTGAAGTCTTTGCTTTGAAAAAATTATTATTTACCACGTCAGTGGCAATCAAAGATGATTTATTAGCATTGTCACTAGCCTATGGTGCTGAGCAAGTTACTACCGCTGGCCAAACATTTACTCAGCCAAATCTGGATATTGTTTTAGCTGATATTGATGTTAATGCCTTGCAAGAGTTAAATACCTTACTTGCTAGTTTACCTGCTAATGTTGCCGATCAGACGATGTCAGCTGAAGTTTCGAAAGTTATTGCAGAACTTGCAGATAAGTTCTTAGCAAAAGATCCAAGCTTAAAAGTTACTGATCTGAGCTTAATAGCAGAACAGGGTAAAATTTCTTCTGACTTTAATTTAACAATAGATAAGACTCGCTTTGATAGTCAAAACTTAATGTCAGTGGTGTCTGCATTAACGGCAGATGCATCAGGTGAAGCTCCTGCTGAATTTTTCACTCAGTTTGGCTTAACACCTATGATTGATACTTTTGTCGATCAAGGCTACTTAATTAAACAAGACAAAGTATTGAGCTTTGTCGCTAAATATTCACAGGCGCAATTACAAATAAACGGTAAAGCTATCCAGTATTAATGCTGCTAGTACTTGCGTTACATAATTGAATTAGCGTAATCAAGAGCGATAAAAAAAGGCTTATTGTTTAAAACAATAAGCCTTTTTTAGTGAGCCTTTTTAATGAGTCTTTTTAAATAGAGATTAGCTTAGTTATAGTAGCTTAAGCACTTTTCTACTTCATTTTTAGAGCCCATAATAACTTCAACACGTTGGTGAATGCTATCAGGTTCAATGTCCATAATACGACCTTGGCTAGTCATGGCTAAACCACCTGCTTGTTCAAGTAAAAATGCCATAGGATTGGCTTCATACATTAAACGTAGTTTATAAGGTTGTTCAGGTTTTTTGCTATCAGCAGGGTAAGTAAATAGACCACCGCGACATAAAACACGATGAATATCACCAACCATGGCAGCAATCCAACGCATGTTGAAATTCTTACCACGTGGGCCGGTATCACCAGCAAGTAAATCATTGATGTAATTTTGCATAGGCGCTTGCCAAAAACGCTGATTAGACATATTAACTGCAAACTCTTGTGTATCAGCAGGTACTTGCACGTTGCGCTCTACTAATAAGAAACCGCCATGGGTTCTGTCTAGTACATAGAAATGAGTACCACTACCGGTAGTCATTGCTAACATAGTAGATGGACCATAAAGCACATAACCAGCACAAACTTGAGTATTACCCGGTTGTTTGAACATATCATCATCGCCCGCTTTAATATCAGCAGGAGCTTCGTGAATTGAGAAGATAGTACCAATTAATGAGTTGATGTCGATATTAGAGCTGCCATCAAGTGGATCAAAAGAAACAATATATTTGCCATCTTCATTACCAGCAACAGAATGATCTTCTTCTTCTGAAGAAATAGCCTTAACAAAACCCGATTCAAGTAAAATATCTTTAAATAATTCGTTGGATACAACATCTAATTCTTTCTGAACTTCGCCTTGAATGTTCTCATCCAAAGTTGAACCCATTACATCACCTAAATGGCCTTGGCTAACACGAAAAGAAATCTCTTTTGTGGCTGCTAAAATGGTTTTAATCAGTGAAATTAAATCAAGAGGTACATTATCTTGGCGTAGAGCTGGGGCTAATCGTTGCATTAGGTTACCTAAATTACTTTAAAGTTAATTGTATACTTTATAAAATTTGCCAATGATAATGGCAGACAGTTGTTTTATCATTATGATTGAAAATTTTTAGTAAACTATTCAGAATGATATTCGCGATAATTATAGCAAGCTTATCATTTGTCGTACACTTTGCACTGCTCCCTATTTAAAGGAATTTATATGAATTTTGTTCGTAGTTTGTTGTTTTTGTTTATCTGCTTGGCTTTTACCGCCAGCGCTGCTGATGTTAAGAACATGAACTTTACTAGTTTTATAAAAGATAAAACCTTACAACAAGGTTATTTTTCTTTTTATCATGATGAAGAGGAAGGAAAAGTCTATCTGCAGATCGAAGACTTCGAGCAAGAATTTTTATTCCAATCGAGTTTGCCACATGGCATTGGCTCTAATGATATTGGTTTAGATAGAGGACAATTGGGTGATACTCGATTAGTGCAATTTGAACGTGTTGGTAATAAAGTATTTTTAAGGCAGTTGAATCCTTATTATCGCGCCGACTCTAATAATCCATTAGAGCAGCAAGCTGTTGATGAAGCATTTGCCAGCTCAATACTTTGGGGTTTTAAAGTTGTTGCTAGCAGTAAAGCCACAAAGAAAGACAAAGGAAGCCGTAAAGTATTAATAGATTACACGCCTTTTTTATTGTCAGATATTCATAATATTAGCGAAACTTTAAAAAAAGGTAAGCAAGGCAGCTTTAAAATAGATGCAAGTCGTAGTGGCTTATATAACAAGCGAACTAAGGCATTTCCAAACAATACTGAATTAGAAGCAACGGTGACTTATAAAGGTACTGGGGCCGGAAATTATCTAAAATCGGTAACACCTGATGCTAGTGCAGTAACGGTTAATTTACACCATTCATTAATTAAATTACCGGATGATAATTACCAAACTCGTCAGTTTCATCCCTACAGTGGATATTGGTCTGTAGATTATGCAGATTACGCCAGCGCTATTGATGAGCCGTTAATCAAGCGATTAATTCCTCGACACCGATTAGTAAAACAAGATCCAAAAGCATTAAGCAGCCCTGCAGTAGAGCCTATTGTTTATTATCTTGATGCGGGTGTACCTGAGCCCATTCGTACTGCGTTAATAGATGGTGCTATGTGGTGGCAGCAAGCTTTTAGTGAGATTGGTTACCAAGATGCTTTTCAAATCAAGATATTACCTGAAGATGTAGATCCAATGGATGTCCGCTATAACGTTATTCAATGGGTGCACAGAGCAACGAGAGGATGGTCTTATGGTAGCTCCGTAATCGATCCCCGCACAGGTGAAATTATCAAAGGTCATGTTACTTTAGGCTCTTTACGTGTTAGACAAGATTACTTAATCGCACTGGGTTTAACTTCTCCATTCAGCAATGAAAAATCTGAATCTGGGGCGAAAACAGATACTAGCGCCATGAAAGCAATGGCATTAGCGCGTATTCGCCAGTTATCAGCCCATGAGGTAGGGCACACATTAGGCATAGCGCATAACTTTGCAGCTAGTGTTAATGATCGTGCGTCAGTAATGGATTATCCACACCCTTTTATTACCCTTGATGAGCAAGGTGAAATAGATTTGTCGCAAGCCTATAAAGAAAAAATTGGCCTTTGGGATAAGTATGTTATTGCTTATGGCTATGGAGACTATTCAACACTAGAAAATAGTAATGAAGCACAACAATTAGCAAGTCTTGTTAAACAGACGCAAGAGAAAGGTTTGTTATATGTATCTGATCCTGATGCCCGTCCAGCTTCTGGTGCTCACAATACAGGGCACTTGTGGGATAACGGCAGTAATGCAGCACAAGAATTAACACGGGTAATGAAAGTGCGTGGCAAAGCATTAGAAAATTTTGGCCTGAATTCTATCGCACCTAATACGCCACTATCAGAATTAGAGCAGGCGTTAGTGCCTATTTATAACTTTCACCGTTTTCAGGTTGAAGCAACGGCAAAACTTATTGCTGGTTTAGATTATGCCTATGAAGTGAAAAGTACGAATGAAGTTAAGAATGCTAATAAGGTTGAAGTAGCTGATACTGACGATGAAAATAAAGCCGAAAGTGAAGCAGGAAATGATGTGGATGAAGATCAGCAACGTATTCAAGCCGTTTCAGGCGCTATGCAGCAACAGGCACTAACGGCACTTTTATCAACATTAGATGCTAAATTCTTAACCTTACCAGAAGATATTATCAGTCTGATCCCACCTAAGGCTTATGGTTACTCACGTACCAGAGAAAGTTTTGCCTCACAAACCGGCATAACTTTTGATGCTATTAGTGCCGCCCAAGCAAGTGCTAAACATACTTTAGCGTTGTTATTAAATAGCGAGCGTTTAGCGCGTTTACAACAACAAGCAATGCGTTATCAGCATAAAAATAGTCGTGGCAAACAAGTTAATGACATTTTCTCGGTGCAAGAAGTGATTACTCAGTTAGTCAATAAGACGATTAAGCAGAGTCCTGAGAGAGGTTTGGCCTCATTAGTGCAACAAAGAGTGAATCAACAAGTCGTTGAACAACTATTAGCGCTATGGCATCAAAAGAGCTTAGTTACTGAGGTTCGAAGTGAAGTTTATGTCAGTTTAGTACAGCTAACAGAGTGGCTTGATGATAACAATGATAGTCGCCGCTATTCAGTATTATCAGCGCAATTTATATTACTTGAGCAGCAAATCAAATTTAGCTTAGAGCAAAATAAACTCGCTGCACCAGCAAGTAAAATAGCAATGCCTCCTGGCTCACCTATTGGTGGTTAAATTGCAGGTTTTCAATGCTAATCTGGCAAAAATCGATACCAATTAATTTTAAGTTTCCGACTGCTAATAGCAATAATGAATTTTGTATAAACAATCAATCGATATGAATGCACTTTCGTTTGTTCATTTCTGTTAATACCATGCTATTTCTTAAGTAAATAGCGTGGTTTTTAGGACGTGCTCTTCCCCCTCCTCAGTTTTACTTTAAAGCGACTTGCTCATCTATTAAAACTATTTACCATAGCAAAGTAATCGTTAATACCATAACTAGTGTTACTTCTGTTTTCTTGGTTTATACACTAATCGTGAATTTTTATTCAATGTTTTGCATGGTTCTCATACTAGGTAAGACAAAAATACACTGATAATTTAAATTAATGAAGTGCGGTATATTGTATGCATTGTGTTTTATGCGTTAAATTAACGTTAATTCAGTGTCTGTAAATGAGTTATTTTATCAAAATCAATTTTTTTTTCAAAACAATCGTTTTAATTGATATTTAAATTTCAATTTGTTTATACGAATATTTATTTTACATTTTCTGTGTGTAAATTCCTCCTCAAGCTAGAGGGAACCTCATTTTCCTGTTCTTGATTTTGATTAATAATGTATCAATATGTACATGCTATTTAAGTTTTATTCACAATACTGTACGGGATTTTAATTTTTTCTATTGTAATGAATGTAGCGCTGTTTTATAAATAATTGTTAGGTTCTATTTTATAAACAGGGTAATAAGTAATCAGATAAATTAATAAAAACAATAAATAAATGAATAATTATAACAACAACACAAAATAGGGAAAATAATATGTCTCATAACTTCCGTACAGGAACTATAGCGCTAGCAGTTAGCATGGCATTAGGTTCCGTATCAGCAAATGCTGCTGAAGATGAAAATACAGCTAAAGTAGAAAAAGATGTAGAACGAATAGCTGTTGTTGGTACAAGATCTTCTCCTAGATCTGTTGCTGATTCACCAGTACCCATTGATATTGTTGGTGGTGACGAACTCGGTAAAAATGCTTCAAGTGATATGCTTGATATGCTTCAAGGAGCTATCCCTTCATTAAATGTTCGTCAACAACCAATATCTGATGCAGCATCTTTTATTCGTCCGGTTAACTTACGTGGTTTATCATCAGACAGTACCTTAGTTTTACTTAACGGCAAACGACGTCATAGAGCTTCTGTTATTGCCTTTCAAGGTGGTGGCGTAAATGATGGTGCGCAAGGCCCTGATATCTCGGTAATCCCTAGTGTTGCGATAAAACAAGTAGAAGTACTTCGTGATGGTGCAGCTGCGCAATATGGCTCAGATGCCATTGCTGGTGTACTAAACTTTGTATTAAAGGATGAGTCTGACGGCGGTTCAATGTCGGTAAAAGCGGGCGAGTATTATGAAGGTGACGGTGGCTTACTCGTCGTTGATGGTAATGTAGGTATGCCGTTTACAGAGGATGGTTTTGCTAACTTAAGCTTTCAGTATAAAACTGCCGATGCCACTAGTCGAAGCGTTCAACGTCCAGATGCTCAGGGGTTAATAGATGCAGGTAATACTGACGTAGCAAGTCCGGCAATGGTTTGGGGTAACCCTGACATTGAGGATGATATTACACTTTTTGGTAATGTTGGCCTTGATTTAGGTGATGATAACGAATTTTACATGTTTGGTAACTATTCTGATCGTACCGCGACCGGTGGTTATTACTATCGTAATCCGCAAGATCGTGGCGGTGTATTCACAGGTGTAAACCCTGCCATTTTAGCAATGGATCCTACCGCTTATGATGGAATTGATAATCCATTATTAGTAGGTGACTCAACAGGTAATATGTCTGGAAATTGCCCTATTATCGATGCTTCTCAAGATAATGTTTTAAATGATCCTGCTTATATTTCAGGGATTCAGAACAATGATAATTGTTGGGCCTTTAATGAGCTTATGCCAGGCGGTTATACCCCACAATTCACTGGGGTAATTAATGATGTTTCTTTAACTATGGGTACTAGAGGTGAAATTAAAGGTGGAATATTGGAAGACGCCTATTATGACATCAGTGGCTCAGTAGGAAGAAACAAGTCAACTTACACCCTAGTAAACACCGTAAACCCATCAATGGGCGAATTAAATGCTAACCAACCTAATAATGCATTTGAAGCGGGTTCGTATATTCAGTTAGAAAAATCTTTTAATGCTGATTTAGTCAAAAGTATTGATATCGGCCTAGACGATATGATGAACTTTGCAACGGGTTTTGAATGGCGTCAAGAGAGCTTTGAAATAATCTCGGGCGAACAAGCGTCATGGGAGCAGGGGCCTTTAGCTGACCAAGGTTTTAGTGTTGGCTCTCATGGCTTTGCTGGTTTCTCGCCGGAATCTCAAGGTATAAATTCTCGTCAAAGTATTGCCGCTTACGTTGATGTTGAAGCATATATTACTGAAGACTTCTTATTAGGTGCAGCAGTTCGCTACGAAGATTTCTCTTCTTTTGGTAATACCACCAACTATAAATTAACCGCACAATATCAAATAACTGATGAATTTACGCTAAGGGGCTCTCATTCAACGGGTTTCCGTGCGCCAACAGTTGGTCAAGCCAATGTAGTTAATACTCAAACATCACTTGTTAATGGCGAATTAATTCAATCGGCAACTTATCCACCAACACACGTTGTCTCTGAACAACTAGGTGGTGTTGAGCTTGAGCCTGAAGAATCACAAAGCTTTGCACTTGGTGCCGTATACCAACGCGGAGACTTCTTTATGACGGTTGATGCTTATAGTATTGAAGTAACCGATCGTGTAGCTCAAACCGATAAAATATTTATCACTCAAGAAGATGTTGATGCCCTACAAGGTAAGTACCCAAGCCCAGAATTATTATTAGGCGGCTCAGTTACTTTCTTTGCTAATGATTTCGATACCCAAACAACAGGTGTTGATGTAGTAATGAACTACGGCATGGCCTTAATGGATGGTGATACTAAATTTAGTCTTGCTTATAACTACAATTCAACTGAGGTTGAGGATGCTGGTTTATTTACTTCTGACTTTAAAATTCGTCGTTTAGAGGAAGGTATCCCTGAACATCGTGGTACGTTAACAATGGCGCAAACTTGGGAAAGTGTCAGTATGTTTGTTCGTGCTAACTACTTTGGCGAATGGTTTGCAACTCATGCCGATGAGCCTGATGTTGATAGCTCTTATGGCTGGTCAGAAACGGCTGGTTCATCATTTACCTTAGATGCAGAAGTTAGCTACTATGTTAATGAAAACTGGAAGCTTTCTGTCGGAGCTAACAATATTCTTGATACCAAAGCACAAGAGTTACAAAAGAATGGTGGTGCTTATGGTGTTGTAAGCGGTGTCTATTACGAAAGTGGACCATTTGATTACAGCGGTGGCTTCTACTATATGAAAGCGACTTACAACTTCTAATATCTAATGTGTTTAAAAGTCGCTTTGGTCTAAATAATTAAGTAGCTGTTCTCTACTACTGATTATTTAGACTAATTATTATCTACGACTGATATATTTAATGAGCATCATTTTGATGCTCATTTTTATTTCCCTCGTTAATGAGCTTTAACTTTCAAGTGCCTTGTCTAGTGGTACTATATTCTCTGTAGCTTTTACTTTCTTAGGTTTAGCCAATACCACTAAATTACCCGCTAGCATTAATGTTAATCCGCTAAATGTGTATACATCCCAAACAAAACCTTCAACAAAACTAGAAATAACCACGGCTACTGCAGGAAACATTATGGTGGCATAAGAAGCTTTATGTGCACCTATTCGCTCTAGTAATGTTAAGTAACAACCAAAGGCTATTACCGAGCCAAAGATTGATAAATACAGTAATGAGCTGATGTAAGAAAAGGTATAAGAGAAAGTAAATTCTTGTCCTTGAATAAGTGCCAGTACCATCATAAATATAGCCCCATAAAACATGCCCCAGGCCGTTGCAGGTAAAACAGGTATATTATTTTGCTGATTCTTAATTGATATCATATTACCAGTCGAAGCAAACATAACACCTATTAAACATAAACCAAGGCCTAACAGGGTACTGTCGCCAAAGTGCACATTACTTACCTGTGGCCAAAACAAAGTGACAATTCCCACTAAACCTAATGCACCACCCAGATAGACTTGGCTTGAAATACGTGTTTTGAACCAAATGCGAGCATTAACTATATTCGCCATCATCAAGGTGGAAAAAGCGATGCTGGTGAGTGCTGAGTTGATATGTGCCTGAGCGTTATAAAGCAAATAATAGTTACAGCCGAATAAGGTTAAACCAAATATAAAAAGCTGAACATGTTGCTTGGCAGCAAACCGTAAAGGTAACTTTTTAAAGCGACAAAAAGCGAACATACAAATTGCGGCTAAGGCAAAGCGGTAAACAATAGATACTTCAGGAGCAACATCACCTAATTGATAGTTTATTGCGATCCAAGTAGAGCCCCAAATAATGACTGAAACTATATATAAAAAACTATTGCTCATGATTTTACCGCCTTAACTGGAAATTACTCTGGAAAAGATGACATTGTAGTGATAGTTTGATTTAATAACATATACAAAAATATAAAAATGTAACCTACACAGTTTGAACGGTAACTTATCCGTTTTCCATAAGATAAATTAGATGAAACTATTAGATAAAACTTCTTCAGCGTACCTATATCAGCAGGTTATTGATTTTATTGAGCATCAAGAAAAAATTGGTGCTTTACAGCCAGGTGATAAATTACCTAGCTTACGAAAATTGAGTCGCCAGTTCGAAATCAGTGTGCCAACTGTTAAACAAGCCTACATCGAATTAGAGCGACAAGGTCGAGTTTGTGCTAGACCACAGTCGGGCTATTACTTACAAGCAGCACAAGCTCGAACGTTAAAACCACGACCGGCAAAGTGGGCTCAATGTAAGCCTGTCGAAGTGCAAGGTCGAAGTATGATTGAACAAGTACATGCTGCTGTACATATACCTGATACTGTTGCATTAGGTATTTCTAATCCAATACAGGCTCATCCGCCTGACAAAGCATTGGCAAGATTAATGCGCTCTGTATTAAGTAAAGTTTCAGAAAAAGCGGTAAGTTATGGCCCCGTTACTGGTGATGCAAAATTACGTATGCAGCTGGCATTTAGGTATCAAGATCAAGGGGTGGAGACTAATCCTGATGACATTGTTATTACCAATGGTGCACAAGAGGCTCTTTCAATAGCATTACAATGTGTGGCTAAACGTGGCGATATCATTGCTATAGAATCACCCTGTTTTTTTGGCATTATTGAGTTGATTGAAACCTTAGGCATGAAAGCTTTGGAAGTTTATACCTGCACAGAGGATGGTGTTTGCTTAGATGAATTAACTAGGTCAATTGAGCAACATAATATCACAGCGTGCTTATTTTCAACGGCGATAAACAACCCGCTTGGCTCAATGAAAACCGACGATCAGCGTCAAGCAATGGTAACTCTTTTAGAGCAACATGATATTCCGTTAATTGAAGATGATGTCTACAGCGAAATATATTTTACTGAACAAAAGCCTAGACCTGCTCAGCTCTATTCAGAAAAAGGTTTGGTGATGACCTGCTCATCATTCTCCAAAACAGCAGCGCCTGGTTATCGTATTGGTTGGTTATTGCCAGGTAAGTTTGAAGAACAGGCTAAACGCATTAAGCGTGCACAATCTTGCTCGACACCTATGCTGCAACAATGGACGTTAAACGAATACCTACTAAATGGTGACTATGATCGCCACCTATGTGTATTGAGAAAAACTCTTGCGTATAACTGTGAGCGAATGCGTGCCTTAATTGCTGAATACTTCCCACCTGAAGTATGTATTTCTAAGCCCCAGGGAGGCAGCGTGCTTTGGTTACGATGTCAGTCTCATGTAGATACAGGTGCGTTTTTTCAGCAAGCGCTAATACAAGGTGTTAGCTTCGCGCCAGGTGCAATTTTTTCTCCTTCAGGTAAGTACAAAAACTATATGCGAGTTAGTTATGGTGTGCAGTGGGGAGAAGATATTGAAAAGGCAATAAAGGTATTGGGCATGCTGGTATCCGAGTATTCGTGTAAACAAAAAATAGCTTCAATTGGCAAGGTATTAGAAAATAAATGACAACAGAAAAGAGTAATACAGTAGTCGAGTCGGCGACTACGCAGCACAAAGCAGATCCATTTACTGAGCAACTTAAAGTGTCTTTGAAATTACTGTTGCCTTTGCTAGCGGCTATTTTGGCGGTTTCTCCTCTGGCGGTAGATATGTATCTGCCAGCTATGCCAACGTTAGCTGAACACTTAAATACACCGATGACTATGGTGCAAAATAGCTTAAGTGTTTACTTATTAGGTTATGCTTTAGGTTTGATTCTATTCGGGCCAATGGCGGATAAATACTCAAGGCGTAAGCTAGTAATTTTTGGTATAGGAGGTTTTTTTGTCGCTAGCCTATTATTACCAATGGTTAGTAATATTGAACAATTTTTGACAGTACGTTTTTTTCAAGCCTTCATCAGCAGTGCTGCAACGGTTGTAGTACCTGGCGCTGTACGAGAGTATTACGGTAAAAATACCGCGAAAGGTTTGTCTTATGTCAGTATGATCATGATGCTGGCGCCTATGATTGCGCCTAGCATTGGCAGTGTGCTGTTATTAGCACATAGCTGGCAGCTTATTTTTTATGTATTGGCAGCATACAGCTTTATCGTGTTGATCCTCGTCTTTAAGTATCTACCTGATGCGGTACAAGCCGCTAGTCAAGATGATGAAAATAAGCTGAAAAAAGTGCAGTTGAGCTTTATCCAACGCTATAAAATAGTATTGAGTAATGGTGAGGCAAGATTAGATATCATTAGCTCTATGATGATATCGCTGGCATTTTTTAGCTATATTACTGCTATACCCTTTGTTTATTTAGAAGTGTTCGATGTTTCTGAATATAGCTTTAGTTTACTGTTTGCCTTAAATGTTTTAGCGCTAATGACTGCGCACTTTACTAATACTCGTTTTGTTGTACGCAAGGGCTCTAGAACCATGTTACGTTTTGGTTTAAGCATAGCAAGCCTTGCAGTAACGGCTCTGGTGATGGTAAACCTGTTTGAATTGCCCTTAATTTATACTGTAGTAGCTATTTTCCCTTTGATGGGCAGTATTTCTATGGTGGCAGTAAATAGTGATGCACTCATCTTAACAAAATTCCCTAGCCACTCAGGTACTGTAACTGCGGTAATAGGAACGTTGCGTTGGGGCATTGGTGCTCTAGCGGGTCCAATATTGGCGTATTTCTATGATGGTAGTGCTAAGCCGTTTGCCTTGTTAATGTTCTTCTCCGTACTGCTAGTGTTATGCTGTCAGTTAATTATAAGGTTTAGCGATAAAAGTAGTAAATCGAGACTGTAACGACTCAAAATTAAGGTGTGAAAATGAAAAATGTAGCAGTAATATTTAGTGGCTGTGGTGTTTATGATGGCAGTGAAGTACATGAAGCAGTATTAACATTGTTAGCCATTGAGCAGCAGGGAGCAAAGTACAATTGTTTTGCTCCTAA
>PJEL010003883.1_pt1 | contig 12539 bp, 2 predicted proteins | sample 1853271 | NCBI WGS metagenome assembly PJEL01 (sample SAMN08108733, study PRJNA415343) | Invertebrate metagenome, whole genome shotgun sequencing project. | host: Globobulimina | place: Sweden: Gullmar Fjord | collected 2015-08 | reverse complement strand
GTGAACTCGGGTTCAAATCCAAACCTGTTTGACTTGAGAGCAAGATCTTTAAGGACTTCCTTTTTAAAGACCTTGTAGCATGTTTCCATATCAGTAAGGTTTATATTTGAAAGAATGTTTGATAACAATGTCAAAAACGTATTGCCTACATAGTGCCAGAAATACAATACCCTGTGCGGTCCACCAAGAAAACGGGAACCATATACGACGTCGGCTCTGCCATCCAGTATCGGCCCCAATAATATGGGATACTCCTTTGGATCATACTCCAGGTCCGCATCCTGTATGATAATAATATCGCCTGTGACTTCCTTAAAGCCAGTTTGGAGGGTGGCACCCTTGCCCCTGTTTTCGCTGTGGTAAAAAACCCTGACATTCTCATGTTCCTGATCAATCTTCTCCAGCTCTTTGCGTGTACCATCAGTAGACACATCATCAACAATGATTATCTCACTCACTGATGATTCAGACATTACACGCGATAAAATCTCGTTAATTGTCTCAATTTCATTAAATACAGGAATTACAACTGAAATTTTCATACTTAGCTAATCGATTTAAATAAATTTATTTTTTGATTTTAAAAGACCTGAAAACCGTTACTCATTCTGTCTTTTATAATAACATAACCGAGGAATTATAAGCAGTTATCTATGGACCCTGTTTTAATATTCAAACATAACTTATTCTATGATAATTACGTGAATAATCAATACTGATAATAAACCATTTCTCCTGTGAAAATACTTCTTAAATCGTTTTACTGCAAAACAATGTTTTCAAGAGTTACCGTCCCCTCATTGATTGTCATATTTCCGTTTATTATAGTGAAGTAACCTGTATTGTCTGTATAAGCACAGTTATATCCTCCCATAATCACTACCGACTTCATATCATCAAATAAAAGGTCTTCGACAAATGTTATCTCATGGCCCTGAATGATGTTTCCGCCAGGTGCCGCGTTTTCATAGGCGCTCTGCAGGGACGGAAAATACGAGAGAGGAGAGGTTATCCTTGCAGGAGGCCCTTCCGGATAAATATATTCGTCACTGTCATCACAGTCCGAACTATCCAGCACATAATCCTGCGGCTGACTGCACTGCTGCATCGATATACTCGTGATTCCATACCCGTCTCCGTCATCGTCCATGTACCAGAGAGTCAATGGATTAAGGCCGGGATCACCATCGTCACAATCACCGGAGATATCGGCCAATTCAAAATCTACTTTATACCCGGCAGGTCTTTCACACTGTGTAAGTGTAGTGCCGTCTGAATACCCGTCACCGTCAATATCCGCATACCACGTCTGGCCCGGGAACTTCAGGGCATCACTGTCATCACAATCAGTGGCTAAAGGATGGCCATCTCCATCAAGGTCATCGTCGGGAGTTGCTGCATTACAGTCATCATCTTTGCCGTTGTAAACAATTTCCGCTATTCCTGGATTGACTTCTGGATCACCGTCATCGCAATCACCGGATACATCGGTCAATTCAAAATCTACTTTATACTCGGCAGGCCTTTCACACTGTGTAAGTGTACTACCGTCTGAATACCCGTCTCCGTCAACATCCGCATACCATGTCTGGCCCGGAAATTCCAGATCATCAGCATCATCGCAGTCAGTACCGCCTACTGTCGTAGAATCATATCCGTCACCATCCACATCAGTGAGATCAGCCCCGCTGCAGTCCTGGTCTATTCCATCATAGGGGACATCTGTTTCTCCAGGGTTGATGGCTGGATCACTGTCATTGCAGTCATTATCTACATTTCCGGGATGACACATTTCTGTTCCGGACATATTGCTGCCGTAACCATCACCGTCACTGTCCGTGCATGCTACATAAAAACTCTTTGTTGTATATTTCAGGTTTCTATTAGTGATATCCCGATAACCGATATGCACGTTGTTCGATGAATCCAGGGCAATAGAGGTATATATGTAATCATAACCAACACTATCTATTGTCTCCGTTATCCAGCTCCCCCCTAAATTTGTTGCATACTTAAGAACATCATTACTCATATCGAAGTAGCTTATATGCACATCATCCGCTGAATCTATGGCTATCGAGGTATACCGACCGACATACCCTTCACTGTCCAGCGTATCAGTCACCCAACTACCCGTTGCATTTGTCGCATACTTGAGATCATCATTCGTCTCATCGTTATAGCTTATATAAACATTATCCGCTGAATCCAGAGCTATCGATGTGGAGTTGCTGACAGTCCCTGCGCTGTCCACTGTATCAGTCACCCAACTACCCGTTGCATTTGTCAGATACTTAAGATAATGATTCGTATAATCTAAATAGCTTATGTGCACATTATCCGATGAATCCAGCCCTATCGAAGTATTTAGACCTACATCTCCCGTACTATCCAATGTCTGCGTGACCCAGCTGCCTGAAGAATTTGTCGCATATTCGAGATCATCATTAGTGTCATCGTAATAAGCGATATGAATACTACCTGATGAGTCCATCGCTATAGAAGTATACCGACCGACCGACCCTTCACTGTCCACTGTATCAGTCACCCAACTACCCGATGCATTTGTCGCATATTTGAGATCATCATTAGAGTTATCGGAATAAGCGATATGAATACTACCTGATGAGTCCATCGCTATAGAAGTATACCGACCGACAGATCCTTCACTGTCCACTGTATCAGTCACCCAACTGCCCGATGCATTTGTCGCATACTTGAGATTGCTATTTGTACTGTCATAGTAGCTGATATGCACACTATCTGATGAATCCACAGCCAGGGACGCGTACTGACCTACGTCGCCTGAATAATCTATGCACTCAAGTGTCCAGTCGTCCTGCACACTAGTATCAGAAGTCGCTTCATTACAGTCTTCATCTATGCAATTCCCCGGAATTTCAGTTTCGCCCGGGTTGATTGCGGAGTTATTGTCATCACAGTCCACGGCTAATGCATAACCATCCTGATCAAGATCATCTTCAAGTGTTGCAGGATTACAGTCATCGTCCTTGCCGTTATATACAATTTCTGTTTGATCAGGATTAACCAATATGTCACTATCATCACAGTCTGCATTGTCAAGCAGGTAATCAGCCGGCTGAGTGCATTGCTGAAGTGTAACCAATGGATCTCCATATCCGTCTTCATCACTGTCAAAATACCAGTACGTGTCAGGATTAAAGGCCGCATCATTATCATCACAGTCAGTCCCGCCTACAATATCCGAGTCATATCCGTCACCATCCACATCCGTTAAGTCTGACCCGCTGCAGTCCTGGTCTATACCATCATAGGGAACATCCGTTTCTCCAGGGTTGATGGCTGGATCACTGTCATTGCAGTCATTATCATTTCGTTCAATCAGGCAGGTATCCGGTCCTGTCGCACTACCGCCGAACCCGTCTCCGTCACTGTCCGTGCACGGTACAATTCTTTCTTTAAATGTATGCTTGAGGTTGCCGTTTGTTCCATCGTAATAACTTATATGCACACTGTCCGATGAATCTACGCCAATTGATGTATACTCACCGACAGTACCGGAACTGTCCACTGTCTCCGTCACCCATGAGCCAGATGCATTGGTCACATATTTCAGGTCTCCGTTTGTTGCATCGTAATAACTGATATGAACAGTGCCGAATGAATCCACTGCTATGGATGTGTGCTCTCCCACCTCATCGGTGCTGTCAACAGTGACCGTTACCCATGAACCGGATGCGTTTGTGGCATACTTCAGGTCGCTGTTTGTTCCGTCATAATAGCTGATGTGAACTCTGTCCGATGAGTCAACTGCTATGGATGTGTCCCAGCCTGCATTATCAAGACTGTCAACTGTCTCAGTCACCCACACCCCTGAAGCATTAGTTGAATACCTAAGTTCCCGGGCACTACAGAAGCTATCAGAAAACATATAATCTAACCATCCACTACAATAAGCCTTTACGGAACTCATATGAATTTCACCAAGCGCATCTATGGCTATATCAGTACCAAAGCCGGCGTTCAAATCAACTGACTCATTGGACCACGAACCAGGAGATCCAGTCGCATATTCAAGGTTCTCATATGGTAAAATGTAAAAGTAATCCCACTCAAACCTAAACCCCAGCCCTTTCCGTCCATAACTAAAATGAGCTGTACCTGATGAGTCTAAAGCTATTGCGTTATGCCAGCCCGGGGCATAAGAGATCGGGTATTCAGAATAGCCGTTGCTGATAGTCTCGGTTGTCCATGCCCCTGATGTATTCGTAGCATATTGCAGTGAACCACTAACCTCATTAATATCGGCCTCAAAACAGTCTGCACAGTAGCTGATATGAACATTGCCGGATGGATCTATTGCTATGGAATTTGCCGTACTATAATTATCATCTCCGGGGCCGTAATAATACCCTACTGTATTGAACATATCAATGTTATCACTTGTCCAGTCTCCTGCAGCATTTGTCGCGTACTTCAGATTTCCGGTTGTCATGTCATTATAGCTGATGTGAATATTGTCCGATGAGTCCAGGGCAAGTGAAGTCTCCTGTCCAACATCTCCGGTTTCGTCCAGACATTCTATTGTCCAGCCTTCCGCAGTTGTGCCTGTGTCAGGGGTTACAGCATTACAGTCATCATTCTTACAGTTACCAAGAATTTCGGATGCATCGGGATTTACAGATGAGTCATTATCAACACAGTCCGTTCCTCCTACTACTGTTGAATCATATCCGTCACCGTCGGCATCCGTATCAGAAGTAACAGGGTCACAGTCGTCATCCTTCTCGTTATACGGCACTTCCAGCATACCGGGATTGACGGCAGGATCGCTGTCATTACAGTCAGTGTCAATTCTTCCTATCAGGCATAACGATCCACCGAGGGGATCTGTACCGTATCCATCTCCATCAGTATCAGTACAAGGAGTATATATCGCGTTTGAGGCGTGCTTCAGGTTGTCGCTGGTATCGTCATGGTAACTGATATGCAATCTGCCTGAAGTATCTATGGCAACAGATGAATAATCACCTACATTTTCTGCATCGTCTACTGTCTCCGATGCCCATGAACCATACGCATTCGTCGTATACATAAGGTCATTAAGAATGTCATTAGCATAACTGATATATACATAACCCGTTGAATCTGTCGTTATCGAAGTGTATAGACCTATTCTTGTTTCACTGAACAAAGAATTTGTCACCCATGAGCCCGATGTATTCGTGGCATACTTGAGTCGATAGCCGCTTAAGTACCGGGAATAACTGATATGCACTTTGTCCAAGGGATCAACTGCTATGGATGTATAGTATCCTATATTTCCTGTGTCAATGCCGTCTATTGTCTCAACCACCCATGAGCCTGTAGCATTACAGGCATATTTGAGTTCTCCCCTTGAAGAGCTAATATGATTACGATAACTTATATGTACCTTGTCTGATGAATCTATGGCTATTGAAGAATACAAATTATAATAGCCTGCATCCGCTACTTTCTGTGTAATCCAGCTGCCCCCTAAATTTGTTGCATACTTGAGATCATCATTAGTACTATCGAAGTAGCTTATATGGACTTTATCCGATGAGTCTATCGCTATAGAGATATATGTGCCGACATTTCCTCCGCTGTCTACCGTCTCCATGATCCAGCTGCCCGTTGAATTTGTCGCATACTTGAGATCAGTATTAAGCGCATCGTAATAACTGATATGCACATTGTCCGATGAGTCTACAGATATTGATGTATACTCACCAATATTACCTGTGCTGTCTACGGTCTCCGTCACCCATACGCCCGATGCATCGGTCACATACTTCAGGTCTCCGTTTGTTGCATCGTAATAACTGATATGCACTTTATTAGATGAGTCTGTCGCAACGGAGGTATACAGGCCTGTATCTCCTTCACTGTCTACACATTCCGTTAACCATCCTGTATCCGGGCTGATGAGCCAGTCCGGAGTTGCCGCATTGCAATCATCATCTTTACAATTGCCGGCGATTTCAGAAACTCCCGGGTTAACATCAGGGTCGTTATCGTCGCAGTCTTCTGCAGCCGAATATCCATCACTATCAAGGTCTTCGTCAGGAGTAGCCGGATCACAGTCGTTATCTACCCCGTCGTACGGGATTTCAGTCATACCTGGATTTACGGCCGCATCACTATCATTACAATCAGTATTGTCAATAACATAGCCTGCCGGCTGCTCGCACTGTGTTAACGATACTGCGGGATCCCCATAATCATCATTATCTGCATCGTCGTACCATATCTGGCCGGGATGCTCATCAGCATTATTATCATCACAGTCGGTCCCGCCTACTGTCGCAGAATCATATCCATCACCATCTACATCGGTCAGGTCAGCTCCGCTGCAGTCCTGGTCTATTCCATCATAAGGGATCTCTGTTGTTCCCGGGTTTACAGATGGATCACTGTCATCGCAGTCAGTGTCAATTCTATCGTCAATGCATGTCAACGGTCCCGGACTGCTGCTGCCGTAACCATCTCCATCGTTGTCAACACATGACACGTATGTTTTACTGGTTGCATATTTAAGGTCATGATTTGAGGCATCATAATAACTGATATGGACCAGATCGTACGAGTCAATAGCGATTGAATTGTAATTCCCCACATCTCCACTACTGTCAATGGTTTCTACAATCCAGGAACCCGAGGCATTTGTAGCATATTTCAGGTCCATGTCGTCGGAAACATAATAACTGATATGTGCTCTGCCTGACGAATCTACTGCCAGTGACTTATGATTATAGCAGGTTGAATCTATGTCACTGTCTACTGTTGAGAATATCCATGAACCGGACGCATTTGTAGCATATATGAGAGCGTTGAGTGTGTTATCACTGAAACTGATATGTAAGTTGCCTGCAGTGTCTACAGCAAGCGTGTTAATATTCGTACAAGCATAGGCAACTCCTGTGTTATTAACTGTTTCGATGGCCCAGTCAGTTGTTTTTTCGGCGTGTTTAACTGCAAACGTGTCGTTATAATCAAAAAAACTGATATGTGCATTATTTGCAGGATCCATGGCTATAGAGCTGTAAAGATACTGTTGTGAAGTAATGACATTAAGCATCTCTGTCGCCCATGGACCCCCGGCATTGGTAGCATAATGGAACCTGTTTATGTCGTCGTCTGTATAGCTTATATGTACATTGTCCAGCGAGTCGAGGGCGATGGATGTATAACCCGCCTGATTTCCAATATTATTATCAATTATTGTATATGACCATGTGCCGCCGGTATTTGATGCGTATTTCAAATCTCCGCCGCTGTCATCATAATAAGAAATATGCACTTTGTCTGATGAGTCAACTGCTAATGAAGTATTACCCTCATCCCAGCCGAGACCGGTTTCAAGTGTTGAAGCTACCCAGATGTCAGATACATCTGTTGCATACTTTAACGTGCCATTGAGATAGGGACTGTCATCATAGTAGCTGATATGCACTTTGTCTGATGAGTCAACTGCAATTGAAGTATGCTTACCTACCTTTTCTGAAATCTCTACAACTTCTGTTTCCCATGACCCTGAGACATTCTGTGCATATTCAACTGTCGGCTTTTCTTCATCATAATAGGCGATATGCACATTTCCTGAAGAGTCTAAAGCTATGGCTGTTTCATCAACATCAAGATGCCCCGATCCGATATCATCAATCGGCCATGAGCTTGAGGAGTTCGTTGTGTATTTGGGAAGATCTCCGAATTGAAAACTGATATGAACATTGTTCAACGCATCAACTGCAATTGAAGTGAACCATGTCCTGCCCAATGTTATCGTTTCAATCGACCATGAACCTGATGTATTGGTAGCATACTTGAGATAGTTAATGGTGTCATCAAAATAACTGATATGAACTTTGTCTGAAGAATCAATTGCTATAGATGAATATTCGCCGATATCTGCCCCGCCTTCAACTGTCTCAACGGTCCATGAACCGGCTGTCCTGGTCCCATGCATCAAGCCGCCGGAATAATAGCTTACATGAGGAGAGTCAGATGAGTCCATTGCAATTGCGGGCAACGACCCGTTTGGGGTATCAGCAATTTTTTCCACAAACCACGACCCAGAGGCATTTGTCGCATATTTAACGTCATACGCAGGATACCCGTCCTCATAGACAATGTGTGCATTATCAGTGGAGTCAACAGTAATTGAAGTAGTCACGCCGCGGTTAAGCCCACTGTCCACAGTCTCTATTACCCATGATCCGGAGATTTTTTTTGCATACTTCAGGTGTTCGTTATTCTTGTCAAGGTAGGCTACATGGAATGTTCCTGAAGACCCTATTGCTATTGACGCATCTTTGCCGACGCCCGGAGCAGAATCAACAGTCTCGTATTGCCACTGAATACCATCATAATATGCGTGATATAAGTGGTCTCCACCGTAAACGATATGAATATTATTGCTGCTGTCAACAATAATTGCCCTTGATGAAATACGGTTGATATACCTGGGTGCATCCACCGTCTCAATCGTCCACGCAGCAAAAGAAACCGAAGGAGCTAAAAGCAGCATTGCAAGTATTAAAAGTACTGTCCGGATACCGTGATACTCTGATTGTTTTAACATTGATAATCCACCCCTAAAAGAACCCATCTGCCCCTCCAATATTTATTAATTTATAAAAATATGTTTTCAATGTAACCGTTTAACAAATGTACAAAACAACATATTACGCTGGCGCATGTTGTCAATAATTATTTACAAATCAAAGGGATACGATTTATCAAACACTTCCACCCTGAAAGCCCTTTACTGCAGAATAATGTTTTCAAGCGTTACCGTCCCTTCATCGATTGTCATATTTCCGTTTATTATAGTGAAATACCCTGTATTATCTGTGTAAGCGCAGTTATATCCCCCCTTGATCACAACCGATTTTATATCATCAAATAAAAGGTCTTCGACAAATGTTATCTCATGGCCCTGAATGATGTTTCCGCCAGGTGCCGCGTTTTCATAGGCGCTCTGCAGGGACGGGAAATACGAGAGAGGAGAGGTTATCCTTGCAGGAGGCCCTTCTGGATAAATACACTCGTCACTGTCATCGCAGTCCGAACTATCCAGCACATAGTCTGCCGGCTGAGTGCATTGCTGCATTGATTCGCCTGAATCTCCATACCCGTCCCCGTCATCGTCCATGTACCAGGGGGTCAATGGATTAATGTTCTCGTCGCTGTCATCACAATCGTCTCCGCCGACTGCAGATGAATCATACCCGTCCCCATCCACATCCGTAAGGTCCAAACCGTTACAGTCCTGGTCTATCCCGTCATAGGGGGTCTCATCAGCACCCGGATAAACTGCCGTTTCGCTGTCATCACAGTCATTATCACTTCTTTCAGCAAGACAGATGTCGGCCCCCGGGGTCCCGCCCCCATACCCGTCTCCATCACTGTCAACACATAATACATACACTATTTTACCTGCATATTTGAGGTTCTCGTCGGCATAAACATAGTAGCCGATATGAATATTATCCAGTAAATCTATACTTATTGAGGTATTGGTACTGTAGAGATTATCTATTGTCATTGATACCCAGGTACCAGTTGCGTTTGTAATGTACTTAAGACCTCCGCCATTATAACTGATATGTACATTATCCGATGAGTCCAGGGCTATAGATGAAGCCTCGCCTACTCTTCCTGAACTATCTATTGTCTGGATCACCCAGCTGCCTGAAGCATTTGTCGCATATTTGAGATCATCATTCCCATTGTCATAATAGCTGATATGTACTTTATCTGATGAGTCCAGAGTAATGGACGTTTCCCAGCCTACATTTCCCGGACTATCTATAGCCTGAATGACCCAGCTGCCTGAAGCATTTGTCGCATATTTGAGATCGTAATTCGTGTAGTCAAAATAGCTGATATGCACTCTATCAGATGAATCTATTACTATTGAGGTATCACTGCCTACATCTCCCGTACTATCTATAGTCAACACCGCCCAGCCGCCTGAAGCATTTGTCGCGTACTTCAAGTCATCATTCGTATTGTCATAATAACTGATATGTACCTTATTCGATGAATCAATCGCTATGGAGTTATATGTACCTACAGTTCCAGAGCTGTCAACTGTCTCAATTACCCATGAACCTGAAGCGTTCGTAACATACTTCAGGTTAAAATTATCAAAATAGCTGATATGTACGTTATCTGATGAATCAAGCGCAATTGATGTATGCTCTCTCCCACTACTATCCAATATCTCAGCGACCCATGAACCGGATTCATTTGTAGTATACTTCAGGTCTATGTTGGGAGAACCGTCATAATAACTAATATGCAGACTGTTTGATGAGTCTGTTGCTACAGAGACGGATTCTCCTACATCTCCTGTACCTTCAAGGCATTCCGTTACCCAACCGGTCCCGGTGATTGTCGGCCCGTCGGCCGTTGCAGCATTACAATCATCATCTTTACAATTACCTTCGATTTCAGAGACGCCGGGATTGACAAGCGGATCATTGTCATCGCAGTCCTCTGCTCCGAGATATCCATCACTATCAAGGTCATCATCAGGAGTGGCTGGATTACAATCGTCGTCTTTGCCATTATAAGCTATTTCAGTCATGTCAGGATTAACCGCTGCATCACTGTCATCACAGTCAGTGTCAGCTGCAAACATATGACAGGTGGAAGCCCCCGGGGTTCCGCTGCCATGCCCGTCACTGTCATCGTCGGTACATGAAACAGAAGTTGTTTTACCGGCCAGTAAAAGGTCCCCGTTGCCATAATAGCTGACATATGCATCGCCTGATCCATTAACGGCCAATGAGTTATAGAGACCCACATCTACGCCACTGTCTACTGTCTCAAACTCCCATATACTGGAAGCATTGGAGGCATATGTGAGTACATCATTGTAACTATCGTAATAAATGAGATGCACATAGTCCAATGAATCTAAAAAAAGAGAGAGATGTTGATTCACCGCAAATTCTGTACTTCCACCTACTTGCTCTTCAACCCATGATCCGGAAGCATTCGTAATGTACTTCAGGTATCCGTCCCACGAAAAGTAACCAATATGCACATTATCCGATGAGTCTACCGCTATTTCTGTGGAGACAAAAACGTCATTCCAACGTGTCATATCTATGTTATATGTGACCCATACGCCGGATTGATTTGTTGTGTAAAAAAGGTGTCCGTGCTCAAACGGTATCCATGACTGGGCAGAACTAATATGCACTTTATCCGATGAATCTATCGCTATGGAGGCATTCTTGCCTATGAATCCTACGGTCTCAGTTACCCACGAACCGGTCGCATTTGTGGCATATTCCAGATCTCCACTATCATAAGCGATATGAACTTTGTCTGATGAATCTATCGCCAGCGATGAATACATGCCGACAGCTCCATCACTATCCACAGTCTCAATTACCCATATACCGGTCGCATTAGTGGCGTATTTCAGACCTCCACCTTTATAACTGATATGGATCTTGTCTGATGAATCTATGGCTATCGAGGTATATGAAACGCTACTCGGCACATAATCCAGAGTTTCAAACGTCCAGGAGCCGGAGGCATTCGTGGCATATTTCAGTGTATTACCGGAACCCGCATAACTGATATGCAGATTATTTGACAAATCTATCGCTATGGAGGAATGCTGGCCCGCGCCGCTCTCAATTGTTTCAGTTGTCCACTCAGCATAAGATGCTACGGGGAATAAAGTAAAAACAGAAAAAAACAGAAAACATAATAACAGACCCTGAATTGATACATGTTTCCTGCATGCAAATGCAAAAAGTAATTTATGCATATCTCGCCCCCATTGTGAAGAAAACAAAAAAGCCATTTTGCTTACATTATACTTTCAGCAAAATGGCTTTTTTCATATAATAATCCTTTTCCATCCCCTTAAAAGGAAGGGATTGCTTAATAATGAAATACCAGTGTATTAACTACCGTGTTAATCTAAATCAAAACAGTTCTTAACTAATGGAAGGATGTTACAGTATAAAAAGATAATATCATAGTATCAATTTATTTGCAAATATTTATTAAATCCAACAGCTTACGAATTATTCTAAAAGCTGCTCATGTGACAATGGCACTATTTCCTTAAGTCTTATATCCCCTTAAATAGCTGTTTGTATTGAGAATCGTCATAGGATTGAATTCTATATCGACAAAGCCGGCATCTTCCATCCATTGTGTGGTTTCACCGCTGGAATGGTTTCTCCCTTCGGATGTTACACAAAGCTGGAGCAGATCAAGGAAGATTGGCCAACGCCCTCCGAGTTTACTGTCCATCAGATACTGGGCCTGTATGACCAGCGATCCCCCTTTGTTGACAGACTTGTAAAGCCTTTTAATAAGCTCACGGCTTGCTCTTTCTCCCAGCATATGCAATGTATTTGAAACAAATATCATGTCATAAGAGCCCGGGAGTTCTTCTTTTACTGCATCCAGTGGCAGATAATTGACTTTGTTTTTGATTCCATATCTTTTCTCTATCTCTTTCGTTACTTTCAATACATTTGGTAAATCTGCCAGAT